>Ga0310344_10003025_pt1 | contig 12586 bp, 13 predicted proteins | sample HC15DNA20200_MG_FD_203801 | JGI IMG/M metagenome (GOLD analysis project Ga0310344, IMG submission 203801) | Marine microbial communities from station ALOHA, North Pacific Subtropical Gyre - HC15-DNA-20-200_MG | ecosystem: Environmental > Aquatic > Marine > Oceanic | place: Pacific Ocean: North... | reverse complement strand
ACCCCCACTTTATAAGTTGACTAGCCGGAAGACGTCAGTGTACATAAAAGACGACGATGAGCTGCAGCAACACCTTCTAGAGTCCGCGATGGAGGGAGCGGTGGTTAGTACGACGGCTGGAGGCCAACTGTCAGGCGACTCCCTGGTTTCTCTTTCAAAGGAATATTTAGCAGTGCAAGTCGCAATCGAGCGGCTCAGCAGGCGCTACGAAGAAGCTGTCTTATGGGCTTTAGCTGAGACAGCAGGCACCGATGGCAAAGTTGCGACCGCAAGCGTCGCCACTAAGCTCTCGGGAGCTCTAACCTCAGCAGCCGTGCTAGGTGCTATCACCTACACTGTGGAGCTTGGCGAAGAAGATCAAGAGGGATCCATTATCGTAGAGAGTGAAAAGCATGGACAATACAAGCGCACCACCCTAGACAGGAGGTTTTTTGATTCTAGCGAGTACATGGCAATAATGTCGCTGGGGCGCGACATGCAACGGCTAGTAGGGAGCAACCCAACCGTAGAGCGACAGAGCCGCAAAGCCGAGACCACTAATTTCGCTGGAGCCCTCACGTGGTTATTATCCGAAGCGAGAAGAGGGTTAAGCATCCAGAGATATAAAGGGCTTGGGGAGATGGACGCGGATCAGTTATGGGAGACGACAATGGACGCAGAGCAACGCCGGCTGTCCCGCGTCACGATAGAGGACGCTGTTAGTGCAGATGAGATAGTAACGATCCTCATGGGAGATGAAGTCGAAGACCGCCGGCTGTTTATCGAGAAAAACGCTTTCTCAGTAACGAATCTTGATGTTTAGAGTTTAATTTTAATATTCAATTAGTTAGTGTAAGGTTCGCGGAGCAGATAACACGAATTGGGGTATGGTCGCGTCAAATTCATGCCCATCCTCAGCAACCATTTGATAGCTCCCATGCATCGTGCCAACGGGGGTTTCAATAACCGCTCCACTTTGATAACGAAAGCCTTCTCCCGGCTTTAGGACGGGCTGTTCACCCACTACACCTTCTCCTCGAACCTCCTCCACTTGGCTATCCGAGTCTGTAATAATCCAGTGGCGAGAAAGAAGCTGCGCGGAAACCGAACCCCGGTTGACCAGAGTGATAGTGTAAGCAAACACAAACCTATCTTCCTCAGGCTCAGAATGCTCGGCGACGTAGGTTGTTTCGACGGACACTTCAATGTTGTACTGATCGTTCACTGATTGAGCCTCTCCAGGTTCAGGGCGCTTATTCGGGTCGTCAGTATAGACGCACCAAGCTTGTTATTGAGAGCCTGATTAGACCACGTTGAGGTTTTGGCTCGCAACTAGTGAAGCGCTTCAGCCGCTCCGACCCCTAGTCGGTGAAGAGCAGGCTTTCTGTTAAGTGATCCATTTCTTCGTTCTGAGAGCCGCCATCAAGTATGTCTCCTCGGCGCTTTTGATGATAGGCCTCCCGCAGGAACGTATAAGGATCAAGCTGCATCGCTACGAAGGGATCCGTGCTTAATAGCTGAGCCCTCAAATCGACAGCGTGCAGCGTTCGAAAACCAGCATGAAGCAGGCCGTATCGGCCGGCTCCTAAATATGGCTCATCGCTAATGAGCAAAAGTGGATCGGATAGCATTAGAGCTGGAAGCTTCCCGACCGCATCACGCAAGTTACTAGGCCCAAAAATGGGGAGCACCAGGTACGGCCCATCTGGGACACCCCAGCGGGCGAGCGTTTGGCCATAATCTTCTTTGTGATGAGCCAGACCTAGGGAAGAGGAAACATCGAACAGGCCAAATACGCCAAGGGTGGTGTTTATGGAAAAGCGAACCGCATCGTTTACTGCCTGCTGACCCTTGCCTTGTAGGATGTCATTCAAAACAGTTGTGGGTTCAGCGAGGTTGCGGAAAAAGTTGCTGATCGCAGTGCTCAGAGGCCGCGGGAGATGCAGCAAGTATATTTCAGCTGCGGGCTTAAAAAGTATTTTATCCACCCGATCGTTAAACGCATAAATCGCCCGGTTGGATTGCTCTAGGGGATCAATGCTGACACTATTCTCAACAGCTACAACATGTTTGCCGCCACAGCCGGCCATGACCAAGCAGGTCGAAACCGACGCAGCCCCCACAAGCAGGCGGAGATGAGCAGGTATATTTTTCAGAACAGGCATTTGATTTAAAAGGATTATTTGCCAAGCATTAAGAACCAGGCTTCAAATATCTGGCAGGCGCCCAGCAAGTATACGCCCAGCATGCCCAGTTTTATCAAAAGCTAGGACACCCCCCCTTGCTAACGCAATAAACATTTAGCCCAGCACAAATTTGGTGATTTGTTTGTGCGGCTCGAGCGCATAGAACTGCGGCGAGGCGCAGATCAGTCTAGCCAGTTGTTGACCCTACTTACGTCGCTAGCTTGAAGATCCCCGACGAGAGCCTCTAGCTGCAGAAGCTCGAGCACATAATCGTATCGCTCTTTCAAGTAGTTGCGCTCCGCGCTAAATAGGTCGCGCTGGCCATCGAGAACCTCGATGTTGGTATTCAACCCCGCCTCATAGCCCTCCTCTTTGGCTCTGAGCGCGCCTTGGCTTGCACGGACGGCCTCGTTAAGCGCCTCTATGCGGCGCAGACGACTGCTGATTGCCAAGAAAGCGCGGCGCGTTTCAGTTTGCACGACGAGGCGACTAGATTCATATTCTCGAGTTGCAGCAGCAAGCGTTAGTGAGGCCTGTTTTATTTCCGAGCGAGTAAGGCCGCCCTTCAAGAGCGGAACAGAGAGGCGAATCGAAAAAGTCGTGCGCGTCGTGTCTGTTTTTTCTGCATCCGTAAAGGAGCTGGCGATGCTTGTGGAGACGGCCGGAAGCCGTGCGGCGCGCTTCTTTTTCTCATCGAGCCTGACCACCATGAGTTGATGCTTTTCTGCGATGAGTTTATTGTTGCTTTTCAGGGCAGCCTCGATCCAGGCCGCCGGCTCGTTAGGGTCTGGCGACACTAGCCGGGCATTACCGCTGATGCTTCGAAGCGTTCCAGGGCTGCGGCCTATAAGCAGTAGCAAGTTTTGTTTGGCATCATCAAGCAGCTTTGCCGCTTCAATGCCGTCGGCGACGGCGCCCTCATAGCGCGCTTCAGCGTCGAACAAGTCGGTTCGAGTGCCAAGCCCGGCGCTTAGTCTTTCCATGGATAATTCTAGTTGTCGGCCGATTGCTTTCTGATTCTTTTCTGAAAGCACTAGGTTGTCTGTCATGGCCAGAACCCCGAAGTAGGCCTTCGCAGCCCGAAGGATTAGCTCCTGCTCAGCGTGTCGATAATCGGCTCTTGCTGCCGCGATGCGATGCTTTGCTTGTTCGACGGTGATGGCACTAGGCCGGTTGTACAGGGTTTGGCTTAAAGATATTGAGGTCTGTAAGGTGTCGGAATGATCCAAGTCATCGTCGTAAGCGCGACTTAGGCTGCTATCGAAGCTAAGCTGTGGGCGCAAAGCGGCCTGCGCTTGCGGCAGAGCCTGTTTTGCAGAGTCTCGCCGGATGCTTTGGGCGGCGAAGATGGGATCATAATCGCGAGCAAGCAAATAGACCGACCACAAATCTGTCTTTGCCTGGGGTGGTTGAGCAGCGCTTTTAGTAATAGGTGCGACTTCCTCCTTATTTTGTGGCATGGCCACAGCCGGAGCATCATCGGGCTTTTCAAGTGGCGCGTCTTCGTCAGACCTAGAGTCTGTTTTCGACGAACCCACCACCGGAACAGATAGTCGTTGGCCAGCGTAAATTAATCCGTCTTCATCGATTCGGTTAGCTGAGACTAATTCGGCACAAGGGACAGAGAACCTCTCTGCAATTTCACACGCTGTATCGCCGGGTTGGACGATGTAGGTGGTGTTAGCGTGAGCCGCCGACGCAAAAATCAAGCAGGACAGCCCAACTAGGATCGAGCTCCTATGTTCTATAACAAACATTTTCCTTTAGACTCCTGATTAAAAGTTGAATTTCTTGCTCGGGCGGGCATTAATAAGAGGCTGCAACATGGTCTCAAAGAGGGAAGTTTCCACCCAAGAGCCCTCATCGCGAGAGAATAAGATGGCCTCCATAACGGGCGGCGCGCCAACTATTGCAACCAAGCGCCCACCGACGGATAGCATGTTTTGGTAGGCTGGCGGCAAGGCTGGGACGGAGCCCGTCAGAACAATAATGTCCCACGTGCTGGAAGATTGCCAGCCATGAGCCCCATCTCGCTCCATCAGGCTCACATTTTTGATGTTCTCCGCTGACAGCCGCCGCTCGGCTATGCCAATAAAGTCAGGGCAAATGTCAATGCTTGTCACATGTTTTGAACAAGAGGCGAGTAGAGCCGTCAAGTAGCCACTGCCGGTTCCGACTTCAAGAACACGACTATCGCTGCTCGGCCTAAGAGCTTGCAGGACGCGCGCCTCTATCTTGGGCTGCCACATTGTCTCGCCGCGACCAATAGGGAGGCTTAGATCAGCAAAAGCGAGCGAGCGCTGCGATTCAGCCACAAACTTTTCTCGAGGCACTTCGCGCATCAGGTCAAGCACTGCCGCGTCTGTTACGTCCCACGGCCGGATCTGCTGCTCAACCATATTGAAGCGGGCCGTTTCAAAATCCATCGGTGTGATACCAAGTCTATAGAACTATTACCCCCAGTTTAGCACGCAACGATGGTAGCTCGGCCATGCCGGAGAAATATGTTTTAGTGAAGGTTGGTCTCATTTGGGGTCGCGTCCAATGCCATAAGGCGCCTGTTGGCATATGGATGCAGGCGCAAAAGAGCCCCCCGACATTGACCGTCCTCGAGGCCTATCCTATACTGCCCGACCGTTATTGTGGTGTGCTAACTCAGAGATTGATTTGCTAGCGCTGGTTTTTCCTCGCGCTAGGCGTCACAATACCTGTCTTTTCGATTGCGGGCACACAAGGCTGAATGCTTAGAAGGATCTTAATTGCCCAATCGGGGGTATTAGCGGTTGTGTTGGTGGGCGTCTTTGTTTGGTTGCCACAGGAGGTGCGACCAGCGCTTCTAGGCGCCGGTGTCAGCTTGATCGGCAACGCATACTCCGCCTGGAGGGTCTTTTCGCGCCCCTCAGGCCGGGAGGGGTCTGCCGAGCTTAGTTCGCTGTATCGAGCCGAGGTTGGCAAGCTCGCGATAATTGGTGTGTTGTGCGCGCTGGTTTTCGTTGTTCCCGGCGACGTGAGCATAGCGGGGTTTTTGTTAGGGTTGTGCAGTGGCATGGTTGCATCGACAGTGGCGGCAGTGACAATGAAGTTACAGGCGCCGGAAGACCAAGAAATACATAACTAGGTTTGGGCAAAATGGCTAGTGGCGAGACACCTGGGTCATCGACCGAGTACATCAAACACCATTTACAGAATCTGACCTTCGGCCAGCACTCTGATGGCTCTTGGGGTCTAGCCCATGTGCCTGAAGAGGCTAAAGAAATGGGCTTCTGGGCGATCCACGTTGACACCATGTTTTGGTCGGTGCTTCTGGGCGTTGTGTTCCTATGCCTCTTCCGAAGAGCAGCGGTGCGAGCAAGCACTGGCGTTCCTAGTGGGTTCCTAAATTTTGTGGAGATGATAATAGAGTTCATCGACAATAATGTTCGAAGCTCGTTCTCGCACAAAAATGACATGGTTGCTCCGCTTGCCCTTACTCTGTTTGTTTGGATCTTGCTAATGAACACCATGGATCTGGTTCCGGTCGACTGGATTCCCGAGCTGGCTAAACTTATGGGCATCGAATATATGAAAGTAGTGCCAACAACAGACCCCAATGCCACCACTGGGATGGCCTTGGGTGTTTTTGGCCTTACAGTGTTTTACAGTATCAAGGTTAAAGGCCCCTTAGGCTTTGCTTCTGAGCTCACAATGCAGCCATTTCAAGCAAAGAACCCGGCACTAAAGATTCTTTTTATACCGATGAACTTCTTTCTAGAGGTCGTGAGTCTAATTTCTAAGCCCATATCGCTATCGCTTCGTCTTTTTGGCAATCTTTTTGCCGGCGAGATGATCTTTATTCTTATTGCCCTCTTGTTCTCCGGCGGCCTGGTTTTTGCAGTAGCAGGCGGTGTATTGCAGTGGGCATGGGCGGTGTTTCACATTTTGATTGTTTTGTTGCAGGCGTTTATCTTTATGACGCTAACAATTGTCTACCTAGAAATGGCGCACAGCGAGCACTGAGAGAGATCGCCACCGCCACGGATTTTAAGCTGACGTTTTTAAACAGGAGAATGTTATGGAAATGGGAGATGCATTGCTGTATGTCGCTGGAGCTGCGCTACTTGGCTTGGCAGGTGTTGGTGTAGGGGTGGGCGTGGGAGTTCTGGGAGCCCGGTTTTTGGAGGGTATAGCCCGTCAGCCAGAGCTGCTGCCAATGTTGAGAACGCAGTTCTTTATTGTTATGGGCTTGGTAGACGCGATCCCCATCATCGGCGTTGCAATCGCTCTTTACATAATTTTCGCAGTTGGTGGCTAACAGCTATTTGGGAAGATAAGGAACGATGAACATCAACGCAACCCTGATCGGACAGACGATCGCTTTTGCTGTTTTCGTATGGTTCTGCATGAAATTTATTTGGCCCCCCATCGTTGGGGCTCTCAACGAGAGGAAGGCACAAATCGCTGAGGGCTTGGCAGCTGCTGAAGAGGGCAGGCGGGACAAGGCTAAGGCAGAGGGCGATGTTGCCGAAATGCTAGATAGAGCCAAAGACCAAGCACAAGAGATAATTCGAAGAGCCGAGCGCCGTGAAACAGAGATGGTGGAGGAGGCTAAGGCCACCGCCCGAACTGAAGGAGAGCGAATACTCGTGGCTGCTCGTGGCGAGATCGACAAAGAGATCAATCTGGCTCGTGAAGAATTGCGCCAGGATGTGGCGGAATTAGCTGTTGCGGGGGCTAGCCAGATTTTGAGTCGAGAGGTGGATGCTAGCGCCCACTCAAGACTGTTGGATGACCTAGCGAAAGAACTTTAAGAGCAAAAATGCTTTAAAACCATGTCAGAGAACAACAACATAGCAAGGCCATACGCACAGGCAATTTTTGAAATCTCGGAGCAAGGGCGCAACTTTAGTGCTTGGTCTGACGCCCTGAGCCTAATGGCAATAGTGGCAAGAAACCAGGACATGGCATCGCTGCTCATAAATCCGCGCGTTTCACGTAAGGACATTGGAATGGTGTTCATTGAAGTCTGTGGCGACACCATCGATGATCTAGGCCGCAATCTTTTGCGCCTCCTATCACAGAATCGCCGCCTACATGTTTTGCCTGAGATAGCGCAACAGTATGAGTCGCTGCGCGCAGAGGCTGAGCGGAGTGTCCGAGCAGAACTCGAGTCGGCATTGCCTGTTTCGGAAGAGGAGCAAAAACGCATTGCAGAAGCGCTAAAAGCGCGCCTAGGAAGGGATGTGGATCTTGTTTGCAGGATCAATGAAAAACTTATTGGAGGAGCAGTTATTCGGGCGGGCGATCTAGTGATCGATGGTTCAGTTAGAGCACGCCTTGAGGCCCTAGCGGGTGCTGTAGGCGCATAGTTCTCCATGCACATAGCAGCAACAAAGAGGATTGAGATATGTCTATGCAGTTAAAGCCGTCTGAAATCAGTGAGCTAATCAAGGAGCGTATAAAAGATTTTGATGCGAGCACTGAGGCTCGAACAGAAGGGACAGTGGTCAGTTTAACAGATGGTATTTCCCGTATTCACGGTCTTGCTGATGCGATGCAGGGGGAAATGCTAGAGTTTCCTGGGGATACCTTTGGTTTGGCGCTGAACCTCGAGCAAGATTCAGTTGGCGCGGTAGTGCTCGGAGGTTACGAGCATATAGTCGAAGGCGACACAGTCAAATGCACCGGCAGAATTCTGGAGGTTCCGGTAGGGGATGGATTGCTCGGGCGCGTTGTGGACTCTTTGGGCAACCCTATTGATGGAAAGGGAGCCGTTGAAACGGAAGGAACATCGCCCATTGAAAAGGTGGCGCCCGGCGTAATTAGTCGCCAGTCTGTTTCGGAGCCCGTCCAGACCGGTCTTAAAGCTATCGACTCAATGGTGCCAATAGGGCGTGGTCAACGCGAGCTCATAATAGGGGATCGCCAAACCGGAAAGACGGCGGTCGCTATTGATACCATCATTAATCAAAAAGGCACCGGCATTAAGTGCATTTACGTGGCGATTGGACAAAAAGCGTCTTCCGTAGCGAACGTTGTCGCCAAGCTTGAAGAGCACGGTGCAATGGAACACACAATCGTCGTTGCTGCTTCTGCTTCTGAGTCAGCAGCCATGCAGTATATCGCCCCATATTCTGGTTGCAGCATGGGAGAATATTTCCGGGACAAGGGGGAAGACGCCCTAATTATTTACGACGATCTTACGAAACAGGCGTGGGCATATCGCCAGGTCAGTCTTTTGTTGCGTCGCCCGCCGGGAAGGGAGGCTTACCCAGGAGACGTGTTTTATCTGCATTCAAGGCTGCTAGAACGCGCCGCCCGAATTAATGCGGATGAGGTTGAAAAAAATACTGGCGGAGCGGTAACCGGGCAAACAGGCTCTTTAACAGCTTTGCCAATAATTGAAACTCAAGCCGGCGATGTATCCGCCTTCGTTCCTACTAACGTGATTTCAATTACTGATGGTCAGATATTCCTCGAGACAGATCTTTTTAACGCGGGCATAAGACCAGCCATTAATGCTGGGCTGTCAGTTTCTCGGGTTGGTGGGGCAGCGCAAACTGGGCTCATCAAGAAACTTGGCGGAGGCATACGATTGGCGCTCGCGCAATTTAGAGAGCTAGCAGCGTTCTCTCAGTTTGCCTCAGATCTTGATGAGGCAACAAGAAGGCAGCTTGAAAGGGGTGAGCGCAGCACTGAAATGATGAAACAGAAACAATATGCTCCGATGTCTGTCGGCGCGATGGCTGTGAGCTTATTTGCCACTAACGAGGGCTATTTGGATGACGTGGAATCAAACAAGGTAGTTGATTTTGAGCAGGCTCTCCAAAGCCACATTAAGAGCCACAATGGCGACTTGCTGGATGAGCTTAACAGTAACCAGATTTATGACGAAGCTGTTGCTGATAAGCTGCACGCAGCACTGAAGGATTTCAAACAAAACGGCGCATGGTAAATGCTAAGTTCAACAAAGCACCGATGAGGAAAAGCTAGCATATGGCAGGCGGGAAAGAGATTCGTACCAAGATCAAGAGCATTCAAAACACTCAGAAGATCACGAAGGCAATGGAAATGGTTGCTGCCAGCAAGATGAGGCGCGCCCAAGATCGCATGCGCCAGGCGCGACCGTACGCTGAGAAAATGAGAGGAGTTGTCGCCCATCTTTCACAAGCAAGCCTTGAGTACAAGCACCCCTTCACAGAAACGCGCGAAGTAAAACGCGTTGGCTTCATCATCGTCTCAACGGATCGGGGGCTATGCGGGGGGCTCAACATCAATCTGTTTCGCGAAACCGTTAATGCCCTGTCTGAATGGAACGAGAAGAATATTGAGATTGATGTTACGACTTTTGGAAGCAAGGGGCTGTCTTTTTTTAAGCGTATTGGTACGAACATCGTTTCAGAGTCAACCAAGCTTGGTGACGCTCCACAATTGACATCCCTTATTGGCGCGATAAAGGTAATGTTGGACGCTTATGTTGAGGGAAGAATCGATCGTCTCTATATAGCGAATAATAGATTTGTATCAGCGATGTCCCAAACCCCTACTGTAGAGCAGCTCCTCCCGATCCATGCTGACGCTCCAGATGAAAAGCTGAAAAATCACTGGGATTATCTTTACGAGCCCGACGCTCGTGAGGTGGTTGATGCCTTGATGACTCGTTATATTGAGTCACTCATATATCAAAGCGTAACGGAGAACATTGCTTGTGAGATGGCAGCTAGAATGGTGGCTATGAAGTCCGCGTCTGATAACGCGGGTACTTTAATTGATGAACTTCAGCTTGTGTACAACAAAGCCAGACAGGCTGCTATCACCCAAGAGATAGCGGAAATTGTGGGGGGAGCGGCCGCGGTTTAGCTCCCTCATAAAAAGTCAGATGAAGAGGAATTTATAAGTTATGAGCACCGGAAACATTGTCGAGATCATTGGGGCAGTAGTTGATGTTGAATTTCCAAGGGAGTCGGTACCGAAAGTGTACGAAGCGCTGACGGTAAGCGAGACTGGTTTAACCCTTGAGGTTCAGCAACAGCTCGGCGACGGCGTCGTTCGAACAATTGCTATGGGATCCAGTGATGGTTTGAAGCGGGGAATAGAGGTGAGCAATACCGGAGCCGCGATAACGGTGCCTGTAGGAGAGGCGGCGTTGGGTCGCATTCTCGATGTCCTCGGCCAGCCAGTTGACGATGCTGGACCAGTGAATTCTGAGCATCACCTACCGATCCACCGTAGTGCGCCGAGCTATGCTGATCAAACGCCAACGGTTGAGATCCTGGAAACTGGAATCAAGGTTGTTGACTTAATCATGCCAATTGCTAAGGGTGGCAAGATTGGATTGTTTGGCGGAGCGGGAGTGGGAAAGACAGTTACCATTATGGAGCTTATAAATAACATCGCAAAAGAACATTCAGGACTATCAGTTTTTGCAGGCGTAGGCGAACGGACGCGCGAAGGAAATGATTTTTATCATGAGATGAAGGAGGCAGGGGTGCTCGACAAGGTGGCTATGGTGTTCGGTCAGATGAATGAGCCCCCCGGCAACCGCCTGCGCGTCGCCCTCACCGGGCTGACAATGGCTGAGCATTTTCGCGAAGAGGGGCGAGATGTTCTGCTGTTTGTGGATAACATCTACCGGTATACACTCGCCGGAACAGAGGTTTCTGCTTTGCTAGGCCGGATGCCGTCAGCAGTTGGCTACCAGCCGACGCTTGCAGCCGAGATGGGCATATTGCAAGAGCGCATCACCTCGACTAGAACAGGCTCCATCACCTCCTTTCAAGCAGTCTATGTGCCAGCTGATGATTTGACAGATCCATCCCCAGCCACCACATTTGCGCATCTTGACGCAACGTTAGTTTTGTCTCGACAAGTTGCTGAATTAGGTATTTATCCAGCTGTAGATCCTTTAGATTCGACTAGCCGTCAGCTCGATCCGCTTGTTGTTGGTCAGGAGCACTACGATACTGCTAGATCGGTTCAAGGAACATTGCAGAGGTTTAAAGAGCTGCGCGATATCATCGCCATACTTGGAATGGATGAGCTCTCTGAAGAGGACAAGCAGGTTGTTGGCCGCGCCCGAAAGATTCAGAGGTTTTTGTCACAACCATTTTTTGTAGCAGAAACCTTCACTGGGTCTCCCGGCAAGTTTGTCTCTCTTAAGGACACAATCCGCGCGTTTCAAGGCATTGTAGACGGCGAATACGATGATTTACCCGAACAAGCTTTTTATATGGTTGGCGGAATTGAAGAAGCTGTCGAAAAAGCAAAGACTGTTGCTTAATTGATAACTGAATAACAATGGCTGGAAACATACAAGTCGATATTGTGAGCGCAGAAGAGGAAATCTGGTCGGGCGAGGGAACCATGATTTTTGCTCCAGCCGAAATGGGCGAGATTGGTATCGCTCCGCAGCACGCGCCGCTGCTTACACGCCTCAAGGCTGGCGAGATTAGGGTGCAGCAGGAGTCTGGCGAAGAAAAGTTTTTCTACGTTTCAGGCGGAATGTTGGAAGTTCAGGGTCACCTCGTAACAGTATTGTCAGACACGGCTCTGAGGGCAGATGATCTTGATGAGGCGGCAGCGCTGGAGGCTCAACGTCGCGCAGAACAAGCGCTTTCAGACCAGACCAGCGAGCTTGAGCTAGCCAAGGCTAAAGCTGAGCTTATTCAGGCAGCAGCTCAAATTCGAGCAATACAAAAATTGCGGGCTAGAGGAGGGCGAGCGTAGACCCGGATGCCCATAGCAATGGCTGGCGCAATTTTGTATGCTATACGGCAGCTCAAGTTTGAGTTTGTTTGAAGAATAAATTATGCTCATGCCCGCACTTAGAACTTAGGCAAGAGGCGCAAGTAGCGCAGCGCCTTATCTGGCCATCTCTACATGAATAGAACGGAAGTGATTGTTCTTGCCGCTGGCAAAGGCACCAGAATGCACTCGGATGTACCAAAAGTGCTACAAACGCTGGGTGGCTCATCCCTGATTGACCATGTCCTTGGTTCCGTACGAGAGTTGCAGCCGTCTCGTATTCACGTTGTTTATGGGCACGGCGGTGAAGTTGTGAAGGGCTCTACTAAAGGAGATGATCTAAATTGGGTAGAGCAGACGATGCAGCTGGGCACAGGCCATGCTGTTAGTCAGGCGATACCCTTCGTTGATCAAGCTGCAGATGTTCTTGTGGTTTATGGGGATGTGCCGTTGGTGGGCGCTGAGACATTGAACCGTTTGATAGAAGCCTCGGAATCAAGATGTCTTGCCCTTTTGACTGCGGTTCTGCCTGACCCCAAGGGCTATGGACGAATAGTGCGCTCAAGCGAGGGGCGCGTAACGAAGATAGTTGAAGAGGCGGATGCTACCGATGAGCAAAAGACGATCTCCGAAATCAACGTAGGCTTTCTTTCTAGCCCCGCAACGCTACTGTCGAATTGGTTAAAGCAGATCGACGATAT
>Ga0310344_10003024_pt1 | contig 12586 bp, 11 predicted proteins | sample HC15DNA20200_MG_FD_203801 | JGI IMG/M metagenome (GOLD analysis project Ga0310344, IMG submission 203801) | Marine microbial communities from station ALOHA, North Pacific Subtropical Gyre - HC15-DNA-20-200_MG | ecosystem: Environmental > Aquatic > Marine > Oceanic | place: Pacific Ocean: North... | reverse complement strand
TGAAATAAAACCACTAAAAGCCTTGAAGCGCTACGCGGCCGATGAATTTCTCAATGATATAGAGGGTTCAAACGTCAGTAAAGCAGTCCACGTTCAAGCGGCAATTGGGAGTGAAAATCCTGTGGATGAAACAAGTTGGCTTCAAGAAATGGCAGATAAAACCGGTTGGCCCCAAGCAATCGTTGGTGACGCAAGACTGCAGCAAGAAGGCGTCGAATCTGTAATTGCAGAACATGCAGAGCACCCCAACTTCCGTGGAATGCGAGACTTTGCAGAGGGAGACTACCTGGTTGATGAAAACTTTCATAGAGGGTACGCAATTTTAGAAAAGTACGACTTAGTTTATGATCTGGATGTTGTTTGGGAGGACATGCACAAAGCAGCTGATCTTGCTAGAAAATTTCCAAATATAAGATTAGTGATAGATCATGCAGGATTTCCTCAAGAGCGAACGGCTGAATATTTCTGGAATTGGCGAGACGGCATGAAACATTTCATCGGAGTGGAAAATGCTTTTATAAAAATTTCTGGCCTTGGCATGGGTGATCAAATGGCCGAAAGAAATTGGACGCTAGAAACTATAAAACCCTGGGTCGAGTCTTGTATCGAAATTTTCGGAGTCGATAATTCATTTTTCGGAACCAACTGGCCAGTTGACGGAATGTACTCAAGCTATGGAGAGGTCATCGACGCTTATAAAAAACTCATATCGGAATGTAGCGAGACTGAACAAATAAAGCTTTTTTCTGGCAACGCTGAAAAGGTATACAGAATTTAGACTGTAAAAGTTTCCAGTTGAGTACTGGAAACTTTCCAGTAATTTGGTAACCTTATCCCGCTTTAAAAATTCATGGGAATAGCCAAATGTCCAAATTAACGATGAAAGAAGTCGCTTTGCACGCTGGCGTTGCGCTTTCTTCTGTTTCTCGCGTTCTTAATGGTCACGATGATGTATCAGAAAAAATGAGGCAAAAAGTTTTAAACACCTGTGATGAACTCGGATATGAACCAAACCTATTGGCTTCAAGTTTGAGAAGCGGGACAACAAGAACTGTCGGATTTCTAATCTCTGCTATATCAAATCCACTTTACGGCGGCATAGCGTGGGGAGCAGAACGAACTCTAGACCTCTCAGGCTACGCAATGATACTTGCAAACTCTGCATCTGATCCACAGCGAGACATAGAAATGATAAGACTCTTAAAACAGAGACGCGTAGATGGACTAATACTTACAGTCGCAGATGATCAAAGTTCTGATATCTACAATGAACTAACTAAGATTCAAGTACCCATAGTACTAATTGACCGTGAGGTCACACGAATGCCAGAATTGTCTGCAATTCTTTCAGACCATGCAAGTGGCATGAAAATAGCAGTCGAGCATTTAATCAAAATAAATCATAAGAAAATAGCCCTTATTTGCGGTCCTGAGTCATTACGTGCCAACAGAGAAAGACTTTCAGGCCTTCGTGAAGCTTTCAATTCCACTGGGACCAAATATGACAACTCTCTATACCACCAGGTGAAATATTCACCAGAAGAAGGTGAGTGCATCACAAACTCCCTGTTGGAAAGATCAGAGCCCCCCACGGCAATAATTTGCGGTGGCAATCTCCTGCTTCTCGGTGTTTTAAGAGCCCTCAAACAGAAAAACTTGAAAGTGGGTGAAGACATCTCTGTAATATCGTGTGATGAAGTACCCCTAACCGAACTGCACACCCCGGCTATATCGGTTATAGCGAGAGACACTTCTAAAATAGGTGAGTCTGCTGCCTCACTGCTCGTTAACCAAATGAACGCAAAAAACCCAACATCTCGAATAATAGAGTTGCCAACGGTTTTTCATATTAGGGACTCAATTAAATCTTTGAGCCACTGAACTCATAAGCCAATTTTTCGCAACCAGTCAATTCCTTCTCTTACCATTTCAACCTCATCGCAACCGTTAGGTATCGACCCTATCTCTACACACGCCATACCTTTAAAACCTTCTTTTAATAGCTGAGAAAGACAGCCCTCTATATCAAGATCTCCCTTTCCTATTGGCGGAGAAAGCCAAACTCCTCCTGGATTTCCAATCGGTGCATTCTCCAGAATTAAATCCTTCACATGAAGCATCTTTACGTAAGGTCCCAATAAAAGCGTTGACTCGTTTAAGTCTTCTCCTATTCTGACAATATTTCCTGTATCTAAAACTACTCCCATCGAAGGGGAGCTAACCATTTTCAAAAGTTTCAAAAGGTAATCAACTGGTAAATCACAATGAGTTTCAATAGCAATCTCCACACCTAGTCTTTCGGCATCTTTGGATAGATCTGAAATGATAGGAGCAACACGTTCAATGGTTTCCCTCGGATCCTCTTTCTTCCAGTGGCTATATGTGCCTACAACTATGCGTATCAACTCAATACCCGCATCCGCTGATCTGAAAACTGTTTCCTTCATTTCTAAAACGGCATTTTTAGAAAGACCCATTTCCAGACCGCCAGGATGGCCCCATGCTACGACTACTTCTAAATCCTTTTCTCCCGAGATAACTGAAAGTTCATCCCAGATATCATTTTCATTCTCGAAAAAACAGGTTTCGAGGCTCACACCGTCAACCCCCATTTCTTTAACTGCGGAAATAAAATCAGCAGTTTCCCAAGAAGTCTCTACGAGGTCTTCACCTTCTCGAAATTCTCCAAAAAACCTGTGAAAGGAGTAACTGTCAACACCTACACGCATTTACATCAGTGGGCATCTACTGGTAATCCGCTACTGACACTTTCATATGCGGCAGAAATTACTTCTACAGTACGTGCTCCCAAATCAGCAGGGGACCGATTAGGGGTGCCATTACCAACCGTTAGATCAATAAGAGTCGAAGGGGGGCCGTCACATAAATACAATCCTGCAAGATCCGGTAAGTTGACCTTTTCATCCAGGCCATCTTCTCTGTAAATCCAAAGAAAATCTCTTTCTAAATCCGCAATCATCTGACCCTCATCACCATAGATTCGAACCTGCAACTGATGCCTGGACCAAGGGGCTCCTTCTTCTTCAACTGCATTTGCGGCCGATGGCGTACTGGCGCCACTCAATGTTCCAGTAGCACCGGAATCATAACGAATTGAAATAGCGTCATGGAGATCGACTCTTGCATCTTCATTGTTCATAAAAGCGAAAACTTGTGAAGCGCGATCATTAGTTAGCCAAAGAGCCAGCCCCATAGCATGACTAAGCTGAGCTGGTGCATAACCACCGCCCGAAAGCCGCGGATCGGTCCACGTATCCCAATCCGGCATAAAATCAGCAGCTGCACCCTCATAATCACCCGTCGCTTTAAGTAACTCACGTGCGCCCGAACCCATCGCGACCATTACATGCTGTATTTTTCCGACTCCATGCTCCTCCATCAGATTTTTAGCTGAAATTACGAGTGGGCGGTAATTCCAACCAAAAGAGAGAATGAGTTCACGATTAAGGCTTTTGGCAAGACCATCCAACTCCCAAGCGTGTCCAGGGTCAATAGTAAATGGTTTTTCACAAAGTACATTCGCTCCTGATTCAAGTGCAGCCTTTGCATGTTCGAAATGGAACCCTGAAGGGCTCGCTACAACCACAGCATCTAATTCATGACCCAGAGCATCCTGATAATTTTCTGTCACATGTTCAAATCCAAACTGCTCCTTTAATAGAGCAAGCTCTTCGTCACCTTTTCGGCACGCAACTACAAGTTCTACATCATCTCTATCTTTTAAGACGGGTATATGGTTACTTGCAGCCCAAGACCCTGCTCCAATTATTCCAACCCTTACTTTGCCCATTGCAACTCCCCTAATAAAATTGGTATCGTTTCCATGAGGTTATAAGGAAGTCTTTTTTCTGTCAAAACTGCTGGAAAGATTCAACAAATAGAAGATGAGAGAAAGTGGAAATGATTGAAGGTATCTTAGGCAGAACAGCTGTCGTGACCGGTGCCGCTCAGGGTATTGGTAGAAGCATTGCGGACCTACTAGCTGAAAACGGTGCGAAAACTGCATATTTGGACTTGGAAGAACCAAAAACGTTACTAGAGACTGAGAAAGTAAAATTCTTCCAGTGCGATGTGACTAGCTATCAAAGCGTTGAAAAAGCTTTTAATGGCATTGAAGATGCGTTTGACACAATCGAATTACTTGTAAATAACGCTGGCATTTTTAAAATAATTCCCATTGAAGAAACTTCCACAGAACAGTGGAACCAAATGCTTGCAGTTAATCTAACGGGCGCATTTTTATGCTCTAAACGTGCTCTGCCTGGAATGAAAAAGAATAATTACGGAAGAATCGTGAGTATAGGATCCAGTGCAGGAAAAACCGGAGGATCTAAAGATACTGCCGCATACGGAGTTTCTAAAGCAGGAGTTCACGCTCTTGCTAAAGCAATAGCAACCGAATACGCCCCTTTTGGCGTCACTTCAAACGCTCTTGCACCTGCACTAATTAACACAGACATGGTAAAAGGAATAGCAGATTTAGCTGACAAGATACCGGTTGGAAGACTGGGTGAAGCCAGCGATGTCGCCAGAGCTGCACTATTTCTATTGTCTGAATCTTCTTCTTTCATCACCGGAGAGGTAATGGATGTTAACGGAGGGTTCTTGATTGACTAAATTAGAACTCAATCAATTGGTTTTTTTAAGCCAATCCTCTCATAAACTTCGCTGGGGATATCTTCGAGACGCTTATATATAGTCCAAGTGCATTTTTTCTCTTCCCCTCCCCCGACATCCTGAGGATATAAAGGTGGGTCCACAACGCGAACTGGGTGCCCCCAACGTTCAGCTGGGATTCGTTCAAGAGCTAAACAGCAATGTGCGCAGTAATAACAAACGCCTTTTTTATTCCAAGCCCAATCATGCTCTTCCTCGGTTACACCAAAAGAATATGGAGGCTCACAGCGTGAACCTGTTTCTTCAATAGGGTCCCCTCTCAAAATTCGACCACCTGAAGCACACGGATCAAAGCTCAACTCCCACCTGTCGGAGTGTTCACGGAAATCTATGTCTCCCCGCCTCTGGGGTCCGCATAAATGGCCTCTCATCGCTTCAAAACTTGTATAAAGATTTCTTTCTAAAGTTTCGGAATAACTTTTCTCTCTTAAGTCATAGACCATATAACGTTCACTTATATAAGGTTCGAGAGCATTTCTGTACATAGACTCAAGACCGCTTTCACCCTCTATATCAACAGCTAGTGTCATGAGACCTGATAAAAGATCGACCCACCGGTCATGCAACTGTCTCCAGGATTCTCTAAGTAAATTAAGTTTTTCGATAGCGGTATCACTCTTTATTCCGTTACCCCTCAACTCATTAGCTAAAGTGCCAGCTTTAGAACCAAGCACTGACCAGCGTTTTGCAGGCACGCCAACTCCTGCATCAAAAATTTCACCATCCGGAAAAGCAAGAAGTTCGTAGATTTCTTGGAATTTCGCCTGCGGGACCTCACGCTCAGTCAACCAATCATAGAAACTAGAAAACCAACTTAAATAGATCAAATGGCAAACTTTTGCCTCTTCCATAAAATAATCAACGAATTGAGCAGCAAGTTCTGTATTTTCTTCGGCAACATAATCTTCAATCTTTTCAACTGTTGAAATTGACTGTTCTAGCCAGTCGCCAGAACGAACTCTCTTGTTTAGACCTTCCGACCAAATAAGACCTGACATGTCCATCCCCCTTAATAACAATTTTACGGTAACGTTTCCAAATGGATCCTACTATCCTTGCTCTCCTAGCCGCCATTGCTATGAGTGTTGGATCCGCTCTAACCAGACACTTAGTCTTGAAGTTCCCACCTAAACAACTAATAGGGCCTCTTTTCGCTTGCAATTCGCTATTCATATTTCCACTAGCAGCAATAACGACCTGGGAATGGTCGCCGAAAATAATTTTCTTGACGATAGTAAGCGTCGCAACAATAAGTTTGACCGCACTAGGAGTTTTCGAACTTTTTACTTACGGTTCGGCTTCCGCCACAACCACAGCTCAGGCAACTAGCCCCATTGCCGCTGCTATAGGCTCAGCGTTACTCCTACCTTCAACCTTTAATTGGCTTGAAAGCATTATCGCTATTTTTGTAATTGCAGGAGTCTTAGTTGCTCTAAACGACTCATTTCCTGAGCTAAACGGACTTCGGATGCTGATTGCGGGTGCAACTGCCTCTATTGGAGGCGGGATAATTACCGTATTATCGCGTCAACTCCTCGAAGAAGGAGCCGGCCTAGTCCAAATCTATTCAGTCCGAACTGCAGTTGCAGGTGTGCTGTTTATTCTATTTGTGCCCCCAAAAGATCTCTCCATAAAAGAGGCACCAGTTATTGCAATAAGATCATTCTTCATCGCAACAGGCTTTTCACTCTCAATACTTGCAGTTGAACGGGGAAACCCGACAATGGTTCAGACCATGATGTCGACAACACCAATATTCTTATTTATTTGGGAGAGCTTACGTTATGGGCAATTACCTTCGCCCCGAAGTCTCTTTGCTGTTTTCCTTGTTGTTATTGGAATTATTCTTACAATTTCAACATAATTTTTTTTCACTACATCTTTGTGTTTTAATTGCTTTTGGAAACGTTGCCAATTAAAAGGATAAAAAATGGAAAGAGCTTGCTTTACCTTTGAGATTTACCCTGACCAAGCAGATGAATACAAAAAGAGGCATGATGAGATTTGGCCTGAACTAGTAGAAGCCATACAGGAGGCGGGTCTAAAGAACTACTCCCTATTCAGACGTGGCAATCAGGTAATCGCATATGTGGAATGTCACCCTGATATCGAAACAGCCTTTGGCAAGATAGGTGAAACTGAAGTCAATGCCAAATGGTCGGAATGGTTTGAGGACGTAATATTAAAACTGGTTGATGAAGATGGAGACCTTTTTTGGGCGGATGAAGTTTGGCACTTGGACTGACTACCGATTCCAGACTTCCTCCAACAAAGTCGCCGATGCTTTTTTGAGGATACCTTCAGTTTCAGATGCTACTTGTTCAACAAGGCCCCATGAATGGTGTGCATAATCACACTCGTAGCCACCAAATTTATATTCTTCAGCAGTTGGTAAATAACTGATGACTCCGTTGGTGTATCCACCAATAAGAGTAATTTTTGATGGTGAAGAACTTTTTATTTCAATTCCAATCTCAGAAAAAAGTTCTCCTGGGATACCAACGATTGCCGTGTCATGAATCCTAAAAACTTGTAAAAAAGCAGGCACATGCTGAGAGTCCCAGCCATTGTTTAGAAGTTCTAATGCATAATCAGCCCAATTAATATGATATTCAAGTGGGTTTAGTTGTTCAGGCAAAGCACCATCATTTTTTGCAGAATTAAATGCTTCTACATACAGTTCTTTTTCAGCTTCGATCTCAAGTTTTGTAGGTAACTTTTTTAATGGAAACTCCACAGTCATCGCAGAAGAAGAAATATCTTGACTATTTCTATGTTCCTCTGGGATCTTCCTATAAAGCGAGATTGGCGTTACTGAACCATAATTTACTTTCTCTATTTCCATTACCACCGGCTGCAGATCAGCTGAAACATTAATCACTTCTGCTGCTAAACGTTTTCCAAAAACCACTTCGGGGCCTTCATGATCAAAAAAACCTTCAATTGGTAAAATATTCCCCGCAGCACCCTGTAAAAATAGGCAAATACCGCCAAAATAAGACTCAACAAAATCTCTCATCGGTCCAACAAAATCAGAATTTACAGCTTGATCTTCTGGTCCCACTACGACTGGATGGCATGCGAAGTTAACAATTACTGCCAAGTTGGAGCCTTCGAGAGTGTCAATCCTGATTACACCAACTTCCTGGTCACATACACCGTCTTTATTCCAACCCAAAATTGTTCTACCCTCTGGTGAACGTTCACGACGATTGACCGTCAAATTTACAGAACCAGCCGCAGATGCCGTTGCCGCATCAGTTATTTTACTGACGGCCTCACTTGCAATTTTTACAACCTTATGTGGAAGGGATTCGATAAATGAAATCTCATTCTCAGACAAGATGGTCTGCGTGCCTCCAATCTTTATAGAATCGATAACGGCTTGTGGCCCGGCATGAGTATGACTGAAATTCAACATTACTGCATCTTGTTCGCAATCAATTTCACTTGCTATCAACTCTCTAAACATTACTGAGCTTTTGTGGTCAAGCGCGAGAATATCCATAGATACGATTGCGAGGCGATTAGAGCCATCATCAAGAACCAAAACAGTTGCCAAAAGTGGCCGTCTGACTTCATCTACATGTTCAGCTCTACGAGAGTAACCAACCAAATCAATTGGTAATTCAGGTGTAATATCCCCTCTCGCTACACCAACTTTAAGTCCCATCAGATCAACTCTTTCTATAAATAAGTTTTCAATCCTCACGTTTGTGCTCGAATCGTTTCCAGTTTATTTTATTTAGATAAGAAAAGAGAAAATATGCGCTTAAAAATAGGTCTACTTTCTGTTTATTTCGGTTTATTTGATGACGCTATGCCTGGAAATTTTAGGGAAAGCCGGGAAAATTTTAGTAATGAGTTGGAGAATTTTCTTGCTCAGTTTGGAGATGTGACTTTTCCCGGACTTATCGACTCAGAAGAGAAAGCAGAAGATGCGGCCAGAGTATTTAAAGAAGCTCAACTTGATGTAATTATTTTTGCACCCTCCATGGCCGCACCTCCTAGTTATGGCTGGATAGCACTCAAAGACATTCCAGAAGTCTTTATTGTCGCCCTAGGTGCTCAAGAATACTCGACTGTTCCAGATGACTACGATACTGAACAAGCGACAAAGAGAAGTCTCCCAGTCGGACTTGTTATGTTTACGAATGTCTTAGCGAGAAATAACAGGAACTTTATTTCAATTCTTGACACTCTCGATAGCAAAGATTTACTCGATAACCTCGTACCTGTATTTAAGGGTGTTTCTGCAGCCAAAACTGTTACTGAAAATAATTTCTTGATTATCGGTAAACCAATCAAGGGGTATATAGATGTTGAAGCATCACAATCCGAACTTGAACGTATAAATGTCACCACAGTAGAAATAAGCAAAAATTCATTAAATAGAAAATTTAAAAAAATCAGCAAAGAGGCAATAGAGTCAAAAATTGAAAAAATTAGATCTGATTTTTTTACTGAAAAATTAGATATTCAAACGCTTGAACGATCAACACGCTTAGCATTAGCAATCGAGGAAATATGCACCCAAAACCAAATCAAAGGTGGAGCGTTTAACTGTCATGGCGATGTTTTCAGATTCAATTCAGAGATAGGTGTAACGGCTTGTCTAGCAGTTACAGAATTAGCAAAGAATAATATTTCATTTGCATGCACAGGTGACCTTCCTGCAGGCATAGCACTAACAATTGGTAAAGAAATTGCGGGTTCTTCTTTGTACTGTGAGCTTTACCAATTAGACATTGAAGAAAACTGGTTGTTGGTTGCAAATGGCGGAGAAGGTGACACCTCCATACATGGGGGAAAGGAAGATATCACTCTCCTACCCGAGGATCACTATATGGGTGAAAATGGTCCCGGCGTTGCAGTAGCTTTTGATATCAAAAAAGGGCCTTCGACTTTGCTAAGTTTGACGCCTATATCTAAACCTCAAGAGAGTTGGCGATTAATAGTAGCTGAAGGAGAAATAATTGATTCTCACCACACGGGAATGGAAGGCCCTAATGGCATGTTTCGTTTTGATTCAGGAGAAGTAAGATCCTGCTACGCAAAATGGTGTGACATGGGAGCTACTCATCACGCCGCATTGATACCTGGTCATGGAAAAAAAGAACTTACTATTGCTGCCGCTACATTAGGTATAGAAATCAAATTCGTTTAGTTTCTCTCCGTAATCTCAACACATCCAATGCTTAGATATTTCGCAACTTTATTAACTTTTTTTGCTAGATGCCCGGGTGCTATTGCACTGTGATGGTTAACTCCTGCGTTAACCCAATTCAACCAACTTTCACTAGGCGGTAAATCCCCGGAAAATCTAAACGCTCCACCCACAGTAGGACTGTTACTAAAACTCCTTTCGGTAATATTCCCTTCTGCAACCACAAAGCGGTAGCCGCTTGCTTCATCATGAAACGGGGTGAAAGCAACCAATGTGGCCGCTCCAACTGGCAATTCAAACCATATAGAACCACCTGTTAACTCATCTTTTTCATACCAAGGATTTGCCTGCAATAATGCTACGTCAGGTTCTCGACACCAAGAAAGATCATGTTCTCCCGAGTTGGCGATAGCAAATTCTCCTGTATCGAAATCGAGTGCTTCGATTTCGTGATACAAAGCCGCACCACCAAGAGCACGTGCCACATACATTGCAATTGCTGTAATCACATCACCAGAACAAGTCCAAGGTACTCCTCTTCCCGTTTCTCTCCCTAAAGCAAAACACGGCGCTATACCAATTTCCTTGGAAAACCTAATCTCATCTACATGACAATTCATTGCACCCATGGAAATCCCATATTTTTTGTCAATATTTTCTAAGGCCCCTGCCGCACGAATAGTTTGACTAAAAGTTTTGAGGTCTTCGCTTACCTCATATTGACTTGATTCACTGACTAATAAATCAATCTGGTCTTCTTCAACTTCCTGGTAACTTGATGCAAAATCTTCGGCAGTAAGTTCGACTACTTCCAGTCCAAGTAAATTTTCTATTTCATCACTTTTAGCTTCCACACAGAAATAGCCGGGAATAGGCTCACCAATACGTGCAAGTTTTGCACCTTTTAAAGAACCGGCTATGCTGGCAACTTCCAGTTCTTCTAGCACTTCAGAAAAATCATTTTCTTGAGAAGACCCAAAAATCACTCTATGAGTGCGACCTATCCTGTTTAAATAGTTGGTAAGCATTGGTGTCCCCACAGTCGACCCTAAGGATGTAATTTCCGCCTGACTGAACTCATCGTCCAAGGAGAAAGAATTCTGCAATGCCCAAACTAAAATCGGCACTCCGGGCAAACTCTCGATCACAGGTAAAATATGCGACGTAGGAACTGCCATTGTTTGAAGAATTAAGACAGCGTCGACCTCATTCTCTAATAACTGACCTGCTATTGAAATCCCTACCTCTGGTGAATCAACAAAGGGAAATCTAATGACCCGATAATTATTGTCATCTAGAAATTCCGATACGTCGGCAAGAATTGCTTCTCGTTCGTCCCTAAATTTAACTGCATCGAGACTAGATTCCCAAAAACTCCAATACGGAAACAATACGGCAATAGACCTTTTTTGTTCAGCTTTCAGGTCAGATGGCCAATTTTTCATAGGTAAGAAAGAATATTAGACTGGAATCGTTACCAGCGCTAATAAGCACGGTAAAAGAATAAATCAGGGGGAAACTGATATGAATCAGACGACTATTGAATTTTCAGAAATGCTTCAACGACGTGTACGGCTTGGCGCATGGGAAGACCAAAAAATTTCTACTTACAGAAAGATAATTGAAGCAATAAATGAAGAAAACTGGGACCATGCAGCTGATCTAGCAGACTACTTTACTGATGAAGCCAATGTCTGCTTCAGTCTGTACCGCCAATGGATCAATGATTTGCAAAATTTTCTACTCGAAAAAGGAGTAGACCGAGACACTCTTAACTCAATCGACGATGAGGTTGTTTCAAAACTAACACTTCCGAATGGAGAAAAATGGAACTCTCATCGCCACTGGGATCGCTACAAAAGTGAGCAGAGAGACTTGCTGGCAAATATCTATCGTAAAGAAAACGAAAAAGCTCTAGAGAACTTAGAACTAATGAAGGAAACCTGGAGACAAACACATGATCGAGATGTGGATCACACCTACGGACTTATGTCAGAAATACAGGATCGCTTCGGCAGTCAAGGAATTGTAGACATGTTTCAAAAACTACTTCTGCCACTGTTTTCTTGGCGATATCAAAAATTCGATATAGATAAACACCCTTGGGACGAAGCTTTAGAAACTCTAATGCTTGTCGCATGTGAAGCGATGCGGGGCCACTTAGTGGGCCCAGAAAGAACAGGAGACTTCGAGCTAATTGAAGAAGATGACAGATTCATTGTCAGATTTGATCCCTGTGGCTCCGGTCATAGAACAGTTCGTGGCGACTGGATAGAAGATACTCCTCCCAGAATGGAAGAGCCCTACAACTGGGGTGTATCACAAGAAGAGGCACCTTGGAATCACTATCAAAAAGGTGTGTGTCTTTACTGCGCTCATTGCATAGTTTTAATGGAAGAGATGCCAATTGATAGATTCGGCTACCCGGTAAGAGTTATTGACCCACCTGTGTACCCAGACACTGATCGTGACCCAGAAAATCGACAGAAATGCCAATGGACAATGTACAAAGACCCCACTACTACACCAGAAGAAGTGTACGTAAGAGTAGGTCGTAAAAAACCTGAAGTTTTCGGATCTTCAAATTTCGAATCTTCTGAACTACCAGATGCAGGATCACTAGGGTTGCCTGGGACAGGATAAATTTTGAGAGCCGCTGTACTAAATACCTACAATTCACCCCTGGAAGTCAAGGAAATTCCCACACCCAAACCGGGTCCC
>Ga0310344_10003023_pt1 | contig 12587 bp, 9 predicted proteins | sample HC15DNA20200_MG_FD_203801 | JGI IMG/M metagenome (GOLD analysis project Ga0310344, IMG submission 203801) | Marine microbial communities from station ALOHA, North Pacific Subtropical Gyre - HC15-DNA-20-200_MG | ecosystem: Environmental > Aquatic > Marine > Oceanic | place: Pacific Ocean: North... | reverse complement strand
TCCCTGCCTTCCTGTGACGTCCATGCCATCGAGGGTGAGGGTGGTGGCGTTGACGACATCCCAACTGAGGGAGACCGAAGTTCCCGTTACAATCAGGTTCTGGTCGGCGGTGAAGTCATAGATGAGGGGAAGGGACGAGACTTCCACCGCGAGGCTGGCCTGGCTTGTGCCTCCGGGCCACTCCGCGGTCAGGGTGTAGACGGTGGTGGAGTCCGGTCCGGGATCGAGGGTGATGTTCCCCTCGCCATTCACAGTCTGCGCGGTGACGCCGCCCACGCCCTGGTCGATCCTCACCGAGGTGACTTCGGAATTCACCGTCCAGGAGAGGGTGACCGGGCCGCCGGGTGGGGTTGAGCTCTGGTCGCTTGTGAAACTGCTGATGCTGGGATCGGGCAGGGAGAGATCCAGTTCCGCGAAGCCGGCTTCTCCCGCCGGAGCAGTGCCGGCAAAGGTGGCGCTGTTAACGAGTGGTCCCGGGCTGCCGCTGTCGTCGGCGTAGAGATTGACGGTGACATTCTCAAGGCGGTCGAGGCAGCAGGCGTCTTCGCGGCCGAAGAGGCGAACGAACCCGATCGAATGCGTTGCGCCAAGGTCGAGCATGTAGCGGGCGGTTGTTCCGGCGACATGCCTGGTAGACCAGACCGCACTGCTCCGCTCGAGATCTCCATCGAACACGTTGTCGGCATCCCCATGGTCGAGAAGGGCCGTGGTGCGGGAAGGCACCACCGCAGGTGTACCGATCTGCACCAGGTCATTGCTGCTGGTGCCATCCGGATCCGCCTCATCGGGAGTGACCCCGATGCGGAAGACCTCGATTTCGGAGAGGTGGAGGCGGGTATTTTCGACACCTGCCACCTGAGCGAAGAGGTTGTTTTTGATCACCTCGACGAAGCGTGCTTCCGCTCCGATCACGCGAGGGGCATTGAAGACGTTTATTTCCAGATCGGCCTCCACTGATCCCTCCGTGTTGGTGGCCGTGAGGGTATAGGTGGTGGAGATGAGGGGGCTGACGGCCACGGTGGTCATGCCGGTGACATCCACTCCGTCAAGACTGAGGGACTCGGCATCCACGACGATCCATCCCAGGTTTACGCTTGTGCCGGATGCGACAGAGGGTTCGCTGGGAACGAAAAGGTCGATGCGCGGAAGAGCGCCATCGGAGGGAAGGGACGAGAAGAAGAGGGCAGCGCCGGAAAGAAGGGTGCTCAGGAGGGAAAGGGAGCGGCTCATGGGGTTCGGGGCGGAGGGTTGCAGTATCAGAACATGGGGGGGTTGGAGGCAAGCTCCCACCGTTTGTTTTGACCCTTCCATCTCTGGGGCCGCGTTTTTTCGTGTCCCGATCCCGGAAACAAGTCAGCCGGGAGAGGTTTCCCTGTCCCGGCTGGTTGGATGGAGCGGGTGAACGGATTCGAACCGTCGACATTCACCTTGGCAAGGTGACGCTCTACCACTGAGCTACACCCGCATCCGTGGGGCGTTTAGATACACCCCCGGTTCAGGCCCGCAAGCCCTTTTTCGCGCTGGGTGAAGGGTATTCCGGATCCTTGTGGTGAAAAATCTCGTATCCATCGGGACGGATTCCCGGTTAAACCCTTTCCGTCGCATGAACAAGCTTGAGGAAATCGTTGCCCACAAACGCACTGAGGTGGAGCCCCTCGTTCCACTCGCCGCGAAGTTGAAGGCACAGGCCCTCCAGCGAAATGAGTTCAGAGGATTCCGAACTGCTCTTGATCGGGGATCCGAACGGCTCGGCGTGATTGCGGAAGTGAAGAAGGCCTCTCCATCCGCCGGTGTGATCGATCCGAACTTCGATCCTCTCCGGCAGGCCCGCATGTATGTCGATGGTGGTGCGTCCTGCATGTCGATTCTCACTGACAAGAAGTACTTCGAGGGTTCGCTGGCTTATCTCACGGAGATTTCGAAGGAGTCGCCTGTTCCGCTCCTGCGTAAGGATTTCATTGTTCACGAGGCGCAGATCTATGAGGCGGTCATCGCCGGGGCGGATGCCATCCTGCTTATAGTTGCCTGTCTCAGTGACGAGGATCTGCACAGGCTCTACCACACTGCCTGCGACCTGCAGCTTGATGTCCTCGTGGAGGTGCACGACCTGCCCGAGATGGAGCGAGCCCTCGATCTCGGGGCAGATCTGGTCGGGATCAACAACCGCAATCTGAAGACCTTCCAGACCGATCTTGCCACTACCAGGCAGCTGGTTGAAGAGGTGCCGGATCATGTGACCGTCATTTCGGAGTCCGGAATCAAGAGTGTGGACGATGCCCAGCGAGTACTTGATGCCGGCGCTAACGCCATTCTGGTGGGAGAATCCCTCATGCGGGCCAACGTCCCGGGGGCGGAGATCGAGTCCTATCTCGCGTTGACTGCTTCAGGTAGTGGCCGGGAGGGAATTTGACCTGCCTGACGGGGTTCCCTCCAACCGCCCGTCCCCGGGTCTTGACCCTTTCCACTTGAGAGCGGATAACCGACCCAGCAATCACGTGAAACCGCACGAACTCTTCAAGGAAATCGATCCCGCCGTCGTGACGGAACTCTTCACCACGTTCCGCGACGAGGACCGGGAGGTCTATAAGAGCGCGCTGACGAGCCTGGCCCAGTCGCGGAAATTGCGGCCCGTCTTTATTCAGAAGAAGCCGGTAGTGGAGCAGATTGCCTGGATGCACAAGACGCTGATGCTGCGTGGTAGTGATATGGTAGGTGAGCATCTTCTGCAGGTCTGGTTCATGAAATTCCAGCAGCCCCTCCTTATCAGGTTCTGCGATGGAATGGGGATCGGGCACAATGGCGAGGGCTCGGTGGAGGGCGAACTCCCAGCCGAGATGGATGCCGCCAAGCTCACGGAGACGGTTGACGGGCTCTATGCCGACTTCAACCCCAGGATCGTCTCCCTTTATCTACATCTCTTCAATCTCCAGCGGCCCGGGGGATGGGATGCCCTGGCCGACATGCTGGCCAACGACGGGCGTATCGTGCTCGGCAACGTGCCGGAGCCGCAGATTGAACCGGAAGGGCTTTCCGAAGAGGCAGCGGTGGTAGAGCCGGAGCCGGACGTTCCCCAGGAACCCCAGGAACCCCAGGAACCCCAGGAACCCCAGGAACCCCAGGAACCCCAGGAACCCCAGGAACCCCAGGAACCCCAGGAACAGTAGGGCGGGGGAGCCTGTTGAAGATGTCCGTTTATGGGGTATCCCCGATCTGCTCGGGCGGGCGGACCGGGGAGATGCCTTCAGGAATTGGAACGGCACGTGGAGGGACGTTCTCCTCTACCGGGACGGCGCGGGGTGGTGGTTCTTCCGGCCCTGGCTGGGCTGGCGCTGGTGGTGGGGACGGCACCTCCTCGGGTACGGGCAGGGCCTTTGGCGGGATGGGGGCAGGAGGGGGGGCCTTTGGGGTGACCCGGACGGGGATGACTTCCTCGGGTGGGATCTGCTTCCGCATGAGAATATCGACGCGACGGTTAATGGCCTGCTGGTCCTGATCGCCCTCCAGGACCTTTGGCTTGGAGTGACCGTAGGCCCGGACGATGATGTGGGTGCTGTCGAGGCCCAGGGAACTCACCAGCCAGCTCTTCACGGCCTGCGCGCGCTTCCTTGAGAGCCCAAGGTTATAGGAATCAGTCCCGAAGAGATCGGAATGTCCTTCCAGGATGCAGTACATTTCAGGATTGCGATCAATAAGCATGCCGAGCTTCATGAGACCGAGCTTGGCATTCTGCTTGAGTTCGGCCTTGTTGAATTCGAAAAGGAGATCACTGGGAAGAGCGGCTCGCCCCTTGTCGAGCTGGTCGACATCGAAGTTGAGGTAGCGGCCCAATTCGGTGTAACCCTTCATCAGGCCATTTTCTTCCAGTCCGTTCGCGCCACGAACCGCGGCGTCCTTCAGGAAGGAATCGGGATCGGGGACATCGGCGGAGATGCTACCCTCCTCAATGATCACCCGTCCTTCCGGGACTTCGGTGAATAGGGGTTCGTTGCGTCCGATTTCTTCGAGGTTGGCCTGCACTTCCGGAGCCTTGAGCGGTTCAAGGAGTTGGCCGTCTTCTTCCCCGATCTTTGCTGGCTTGAGTGGCTCAAGGGACACCTTGGGCTTTTCCAGGTCAGGGATGATATCGATCTCAGTGTCGTCGAGCTCGGGGATGAGCTCCTCGATTTCGGTGAGGAGATCTTCCGCCTCCTCCGGCGGTTCGGCCTCCTCGCTCTCGGTCTCGGGGGCCACAACCTCTTCGGGCAGCTCCTCGATCTTGCTCACCTGAAAGGTCTGGGAGGTCCACTCGAAGTCGGCAAGTTCCAGCAGGAGATTAAAGCGGCCAAGGGCCCAGAGCCCAACCGCATGGAGGACCACTGCGGCGCCCACCGCAAGCAGGATCCAGGAGCCGAATTTCCGGCGACGGGGGCCCCGGTAGCGGGTTCCTCCCGTGCGGGCGGAATCCCAAGTGTAACGCGAATCGATACTCATGCGTTCTGTTTATTATAACGTCACGGAGCGCAGTCTCAATTCAGACAAACGCGAATATCTGGCCTGGAAACCTCGAAATTTCCCGCAGGAGGCATGAAAAGGCGTCCAGAACAGGCCACTTTGAGGCCCCTCCAGCCGCAACTGGGCCTTCCCAGGTGTGGCTGGCCGAAGTTCTTCAATGTGTTCCCCGCAACCCCGACGGGCGGGAGTGTGGAGCCTGATACCAGGGCGTTGCCGTGTTCCTGCCGATCTTCCTCCCTGGCAGGGATTCGATTGATCTTTGCGCCTTTGGGCCTTTGCGCTTCTCGCTCCATCCGCTATCGCTTCCATGTGAGCGCAAGCTGCGACACGATCGGCATTGGTCTGGCGGGGTTCGGGACGGTTGGATCCGGCGTCTGGAATATGCTGGCGCGTAACGGGGGTCTGATTGCCGATCGTGCCAGGGGTGCGCTGCGGTTTGAGATCCGTCGAATTGTTGTGCGGGACCCCGGGAAGGAGCGGGAGGTCACTGCGCCAGCGGAGCTCTTTACAACCGACTGGCAGTCGGTGGTTGAAGATCCCTCCGTGGATGTGGTGGTGGAGTTGATCGGCGGAACGGACGTGGCATACGAACTGGTAGCCGCGGCGCTTGTGGCCGGCAAACCAGTGGTCACCGGTAACAAGGCGCTCCTGGCAGAGCGGGGCGGGGACCTGTTTGCGCTCTCTCGCGAACATGACACTCCTATCCATTTCGAAGCTGCGGTGGCCGGAGGAATTCCCATTATCAAGGCCTTGCAGGAATCGTTGGTGGGTAATCGTGTCAGTTCGATAACGGGGATCATCAACGGCACGTCCAACTACATCCTCATGCGCATGACGGAGGCTGAGCTCGATTATCCTGCTGCGCTTAAGGAAGCCAAGGAGCTGGGATACGCAGAGGTTGACGAAACTCTTGATGTCAATGGATGGGACGCTGCCCACAAGGCGATTTTGCTGGGAACGATCGCCCATGGGTTCCTCATAGATCCGGAAGAGGTCTACGTCCGCGGAATTGAGTATGTCCGTCCACTCGACATCCGTTTCGCCAAGGACCTTGGCTACGTGGTGAAGCTTCTCTGCATTGTGCGCGAACACGGAGACGGGTCCATTGAGATCCGGACCCAGCCTTCGTTTATTCCAAAATCGCACATCCTTGCCTCAGTCAATGACGTGTTCAATGCGGTGGCAGTGCGAGGAGACGCGATTGGCGATGCGCTGTTCTATGGTCGGGGTGCGGGGCAGGATCCCACCTCTTCTTCGGTAGTAGCCGATCTGGTGGAAGCAGGGCGATTACTGCGCCAGGGCAGGGGATCGGGTCATCGTGGGTTTCTGCCCTACCGGGAGACGGGAACCCTCAAGCCCATTGACGAGACCGAAACTGCTTACTACGTGCGCTTTCCGGTGACAGATCGTCCCGGTGTAGTGGCCGATATCGCTTCTCTGCTGGCGGAGGCGGGGATTGGCATCAGCGGAACGCATTCTCCGGTTGATCCCGATCAGCCTGATGCGGAGTTCGTCGACATGGTGTTTCTCCTGCATACCTGTCCTTTTGGAACCCTCAAGGGAGCACTGAAGAAGATAGAGGCTCTGGACTGCGTGACGGAGCGCCCCGTGGTGTTCCGTATTGAGACACTTTAGGCGGGCCCCCGTCCTGCGGACCACCTGCGCGTCTTCTGCTGCTCCGATCCCTAGTTGGGACGCTTGTCGGGATCTCCGGTCCAGTAGACATTGGACTTGCCGTTTTCGGCCTGCCCCATGCCATCTGTTAGATCCTGGAAGGTGAACTCCTCAACGTGGCCATCGACGAACAGGAGGTGCCCCTTGCCCTTGTAGCGTCCTACGAAATTCTTGGCCTTGGCCTTGGGCCCTCCATCAAAATTGCTCTGCAGCTTGGTCGTCTCCTCGGCCTTCTTTACCCCGCGCTCAAGGAAGGCAACGGTTCGGTCCTGGTGCTGGATGCCGGCGAGATTGGCCGGCCTCTCGGAGCCGTCCTCGGCTTTGGACTGCAGGCTACTGTTGAATCCAAAGGCAAAGTAAGGTCTGCCTTCCTTTTTGTTAGGGGGGTAGTCCGCGCCGGAGAGAAAGAGCGGGTAGCTCTCCTGGTAGAACTGTGGTGCGGGGTTATCCCCCAGTTCGCTTACCGGGGTAGCACCCATCTGCTTCGGGAGGGCATTGTACCAGACCGTTTCGGACTCTGGCTTGGCGGCGTTGAGCCAGTCATCCTTGCCAGTGGCATCCTCAAGGGGAAATTCGCCATTGTTGTCGTTGAGATAGCCTGTCAGGGCCTCCCCGATGGTTCTCATCTTCTTGAGGGCTTCGGCCTTGTTCCGCTTGACCCCTCCAGACTTTATCATGGTTGTGCCAATGCCGATGGCTATGACCAGTACGGCCGCCCCAATGAGAATCTCCATCATGCGTGACTTCCCGGAGCGGAGGGCCGGATTGGATTTGCGACGATTGTTCATGGAAGGCGGATGCGGAGGTGTGACTTGAGATAGCCCAACTCCTGCATAACCTACTTGCAAGCCTACAATTACGCCCATCCATACCTCAAATGTCCCGATGATGGAGGCAAATGGGGCTGTAGCAGTGGACAACTCACCATTTCATGAGGCGGAGAGAGCTTGCGGGAGCTCCATGCCGGATTCTAGTTTTGACTCATGAAGATAGCCCGTCTCCTCCTGTCTGCCACTCTCCCTGTCCTGCTGGCTTGTCCTGTTTCAGCCGGGCCACTTGTCTACGAAGGTGCCAGTGGGCCCGGGAAGGGCAAGCACCTCGTATTCATCGCCAGCGACCACGAGTACAAATCGGAAGAAACCCTTCCTGCGCTCGCCCGCATCCTGGCCAGGCACCATGGCTTCAAATGTACTGTTCTCTTCGGAGTGAACGACAAGGGTGAGATTGTTCCGGGACACTCCAATGTCCCGGGCCTGGATTCTCTCAGGTCAGCAGATCTCATGGTGGTCTTTACCCGTTTCCAGAACTGGCCCGACGAGCAGATGCAGCACTTCGTTGATTACCTGGACCGGGGGGGCCCCATTGTTGGCCTGCGCACTGCTACCCATGGGTTCCGCATCCCCGGTGATAGCAAGTGGGCCAAGTACAGCAACGGTTTTGGTGGGGAGGATTACAAGGGCGGTTGGGGCCGCCAGGTCCTGGGCGAAAAGTGGGCCGGTCATTACGGGGGCAACCATCGTCAGAGCACCCGCCTTGATATCGTTCCGGCCCAGAAGGACCATCCCATCCTGCGCGGGGTAAAGGACATGTGGGCCCAGTGTGGCGGGTACAAAGCAGCCCCTCTTGCGCCCAGCACGGTTCTTGCCATGGCTCAGCCGTTACAGGGAATGACCCCGGACTCGCCGGCTAATGAGAAAATGCCTCCTGTCCCTGGTGCCTGGACACGGAGCTATCGGGGCAAGTCGGGAAAGGAGGGGAGGGTATTCACCAGCACCTACGGGGCTTCCAATGACATTCTCAGCGAAGGTTACCGCAGGCTCCTCATAAATGGCTGCTTCTGGGCCGTGGGGTTGGAGGATCAAATTGTTCCCGCTGCCGAGGTCAGCTTCGTTGGCCCCTTTAATCCAACCTGGGGCAGGGGCGGGGGTCGGCGTAAATCGGGAACCAAGCCTGCCGACATGGCCGGTTGGGAGACGCCGATCGTGCCATTGGCGAAGTAGGTGATCTGGCCTCTATCGATCTCAGGATCCATGGGCGGAAGAGAGGGAGTCGACCGTTGGCGGGATTCACCCTCCCGAGTGCCCGTAGGCTTTCCGGGGATGGTGTTGAGGATGTCCGGAAGGTTAAATCGGGAACTGAAGCTTGCCCTTGCTGCCGGAGACCGCTAACCCGTCTGCGCTTTAGCCCGCGATATCTCGTTCTCGTCCGCTGGTGACGGGACTGATTGGCGCAGGCGGGGCTTTTCCTGTTTCTCATGCTCATCGTCCAGAAATATGGCGGCACTTCGGTCGGTTCCTTTGATCGAATCCGTAATGTAGCCAGGCGCATCAAGTCCCTGCTTGAGGAAGGGCACGAAGTTGCGGTGGTGGTATCGGCCATGGGAGGAGTGACCGACAAGCTCATCGCCATGGCGCAGGAGCTCTGCGACGAGCCGTCTGATCGGGAAATGGATGTCCTGCTCTCGACTGGGGAGCAGCAGTCCATCGCCCTGGTGACCATGGCTCTCAACCAGATCGGAGTGGAAGCGGTCTCTATCACCGGCCGCCAGGCGGGATTGAAAACTTCCGGGTCTCACACGAGGGCGAGGATTGAGGCCATCGACTCCACTCTCAGCCGACGCTACCTGAAAGAGGGCAAGGTGGTCATCGTAGCAGGATTCCAGGGGGTGAACGAAGAAGGCCTGATCCAGACGCTCGGGCGCGGGGGATCGGATCTCTCCGCGATCGCCTTTGCCTCATCGGTTGATGCCGACCTGTGTCAGATTCTCACCGATGTCGATGGGGTCTACACCGCCGATCCACGCGTGGTGCAGGATGCGCGCAAGCTCCCCGAGATTTCCTACGACGAGCTTCTTGAACTCGCCTCTCTCGGCACCAAGGTAATGCAGTCGCGCTCGGTCGAATTTGCCAAGAAGTATGGAGTAAAATTTGAAGTCCGTTCCTCCCTTAACAACAACCCCGGTACTATTGTGACAGAAGAACACGAAGCCATGGAAGCTGTCGTCATTCGAGGAGTCTCCATCGAGCGCTCCCAAGCCCGCGTGACCATCACCGGCATCCCCGACGAGCCCGGGATGTCCGCCCGCATTCTCGGTGTCCTGGGAGATGATGAGATCAACATCGACATGATTGTCTCCAATATAGCGCACGATGGCTATGCCCGCCATTCGTTCACGATGCACACCAATGACCTCGGACGGGCCCAGGCTGCGCTCAAGCCCGTCCTCTCTGAACTGGGCGGAGATGCCAACCTCGAGACCGAGGCGGGCATTGCAAAACTCTCAGTGGTTGGTATCGGGATGCGATCACACTCCGGGGTAGCAGCCCAGATGTTCAAGGCCTTGGGCGAGGGAGGAATCAATATCGGGATGATCAGCACTTCCGAGATCAAGATTTCGGTCACCGTAGATGAGACGCGGATTGAAGATGCGGCCCGCGTGGTCCATACCGTGTTTGGCTTGGATTCCGCTCCGGCATAGTCTGATCGGCCTTCCCGTTCGCGGGGATGTGGACGGATCGCAGGGTCGGCCTGCGAAGGGGCGGGCTTTTGGCACGGTTCTTGTCGTGCAAATGGGGAGAAGGGGATAAATCAGCGAGAATTCGCGTTCATTTGGCTGCATTAGCCGTTCTAATCCAGCCGTGTTCTCCGCCGGCCTTCAGTCCCAGCTCCGCCGCACTCTTGGGGAGATCAAGCAGGCTGGACTCTACAAGCAGGAGCGTTTCATCGGCTCGCCGCAAAGTGCCCTTATTACGCTGCAGGACGGGAGCGAAGTTCTCAACATGTGCGCCAACAATTATCTGGGTCTGGCGGACCATCCCGAGGTTGTGGAGGCGGCACGTGCGGCCCTGAAGCGGTGGGGTTTCGGGACGGCATCGGTGCGCTTTATCTGTGGCAGCCAGAGCGTGCATCGCGAGCTGGAGGAGACCATTACCGCATTCCTCGGTACGGAAGATACGATCCTCTATCCGTCGTGTTTTGACGCTAACGGCGGACTCTTTGAGACGCTTCTCACCGCCGAGGACGCTGTCATTTCGGATAGCCTCAATCACGCTTCCATCATTGATGGAGTCCGGCTCTGCAAGGCGCGGCGTTATCGTTATGACAACAACGACCTGAGCGACCTGGAAGCAAGGTTGCAGGAGGCGGATGCTGCGGGTGCCCGTCAGAAGTTGATCACATCCGACGGGGTATTCTCCATGGATGGCGTGATCGCGCAGCTCGAGGGTATTCACGAACTGGCCGCCAGGTACGATGCGCTCGTGCATTTCGACGACTGTCACGCCACCGGATTTCTTGGTTCAAGGGGGCGTGGCACACATGAGCATTGCGGCCTATTCGGCAGGATCGACCTTACCACTTCCACCCTGGGCAAGGCCCTTGGGGGTGCTTCCGGGGGCTATACCTCCGGGCGCAGGGAGATCATCGATTTGCTGCGCCAACGTTCGCGCCCCTACCTGTTCTCCAACAGTATTGCCCCATCCATCGTGGCGGCTTCGCTCAAGGTTTTTGAGTTGCTGGCGTCCTCCACCGAGCTGGCTGACCGCGTGAAGGAGAACACCACCTACTTTCGTGAGGCCATGGCCCGGACGGGCTTCCAGATTGCGGGTGCAGATCACCCCATTACGCCCATCATGCTGGGGGATGCCGCCCTTTCGCAACGCTTTGCGGAGAAACTCCTGGAACACGGGGTCTATGCCATTGGGTTCTTTTACCCCGTGGTTCCTCAGGATACGGCGCGCATCCGCACGCAGGTTTCGGCGGCCCACACCCGGGAGCACCTCGATCGCGCGGTGGAGGCCTTTGCCAGAACAGGCCGGGAGCTGGGGGTTATTTGATAACCGCAGATGGCGAGGACTCATTTACAGGCCGTCCTTCATACGGCGACTGCCCATCGTCACCGTGCTGATCAGGTAATGATCTTGTTGATCACTTTCCCTGCGACATCCGTCAAACGGAAATCACGCCCGCTGAAATGATAGGTAAGCCGTTTATGGTCGATTCCCATCAGGTGAAGAATTGTGGCATGCACGTCATGGACGGATGTGCGGTCAACCGCGGCATGATAGCCGATCTCGTCGGTTTCGCCGTAGTTTGTTCCCCCTTTGATACCACCGCCGGCCATCCACATGGTGAAACCGAAAGGGTGATGATCACGGCCACTGCCTCCCTGCTTGTGCGGTGTGCGCCCGAATTCCCCGCCCCACACTACCAGGGTCTCATCAAGGAGCCCCCGCTGTTCCAGATCCCGGAGCAATCCCGCCATGGGTTGATCCGTCGCTGCGCAGTGCTTGTTATGGTTACCGGTGATGTTGCCATGGGCATCCCAGTTGTTGTCTCCATGCCCACCACCTGAATAGAGTTGTACAAAGCGCACACCACGCTCAACAAGGCGCCTGGCCATCAGGCACTGGCTGCCGAAATACTCTCCGGGGTTGCCGGGTTCGATGCCGTAAAGTTTCTTGGTCGCGTCATTCTCCTGGGAGATATCAAGTGCCTCGGGAGCCGCCGACTGCATCCGGTAGGCAAGCTCAAAGGACTCAATACGAGCCTCGAGCGCATTATCAGCAGGATAATCCGCCATGTGCCGGCGATTGAGCGTACCTGCATAGTCAAGCAGTTGCCGCTGCTGGGGGGTGCCTAGTTTTTCCGGCCTGTTGAGGTTGAGGATCGGGGTGCCTTTTGAGCGCACCGGGGTTCCCTGGAAGGCGCCGGGAAGAAAGCCAGATCCCCAGTTAGGGGCCCCCCCGATCGGGCCGCCGCGGTAATCATACATTACCACAAATCCGGGCAGGTCCTGGTTGTCGCTGCCGAGTCCGTAGGTTACCCACGAGCCCAGGCTTGGAAAACCAGTGCGGATCATTCCGGTATTGAGTTCGAAGAGTGCCGGCGCATGGCTTATCGAATGCCCGTATACGCCGCGCAGCATCGCGGTGTGGTCGATCACGCTGGAGAGGTGCGGATAACGGTCGGATACCCAGTGACCGCTCTGCCCATGGCGCGCAAACTTGTAAGGAGAAGGGAACAGTCCGCCACCGCTGCGAGCTCCCTTGGTGTCGACGACTTCACCAACCTTTTTTCCCGCGTGTTTCGCCAGGTCCGGTTTGTAGTCGAAAAGATCCACATGGCTCGGCCCACCATACATGAAGAGGAAAATGACACTCTTGGCACGACAGGTAAAATGTGGGGACCTTGATGATAACGGCAGCTTCGACTCTCCAGCCGCTGCACCCGGGCCAGCCAGCAAGTCTTGTTCAGACATCAGCCCGGCGAGGGCCAGCGAGCCAAATCCACACCCTGCACGGGCAAGGAGATCCCGACGCGTCATCAGGCCCCTGCTGCTTTCCATCTCAGTCAACATAGGCAAATTCATTGAGGGTAAGGAGAATATGGCAGAAGTTCTCTACATTCTGGCCCTCCTGAGA
>Ga0310344_10003022_pt1 | contig 12594 bp, 13 predicted proteins | sample HC15DNA20200_MG_FD_203801 | JGI IMG/M metagenome (GOLD analysis project Ga0310344, IMG submission 203801) | Marine microbial communities from station ALOHA, North Pacific Subtropical Gyre - HC15-DNA-20-200_MG | ecosystem: Environmental > Aquatic > Marine > Oceanic | place: Pacific Ocean: North... | reverse complement strand
CAACAATTTCTCATGGATAAATTTGTTTCAATAATTGGCCTGAATGGAATACCAGAAGTCTCAGAAACCACTGATTTGGTTTCCGAGGTATTAATCGCTGCCAAAAAGCAAAATACGCCTATAAGTGATGGCGATATTTTAGTTGTGACACAAAAGGTAGTTTCCAAATCCGAAGGTAGAGTAGAAAACTTGAACGATATTGAACCTTCAAGCTTTGCATTGGACTATGCCGCTAAGTGGGATAAAGATGCCAGGCTAGTTGAACTTGTCTTACGGGAATCAGTAAGAATAGTGAGAATGGACAATGGGATTCTAATCACAGAAACAACCCATGGGTTTATTTGTGCAAATTCAGGAATCGACGCTTCCAATGCAGGAACCAACCAAACAGTCGTCCTTTTACCTATTAATCCTGATTCCTCAGCTGCAGAAATTAAAAAGGGTGTTTTACAGAACTCAGGGAAAAATGTAGCCGTCATCATTAGCGATACTTTCGGGCGCCCCTGGAGAGAAGGTGCAATTAACATAGCTATAGGCGCATCTGGTATAGAACCTTTAGTAGACTATAGGGGTGAATTTGACCCTGACGGACGCCAATTAGAGTCCACTACAATTGCCGTGGTCGATGAGATTGCTGCTGCATCTGAACTTGTTACTCATAAACTTGGGCGAGTACCTGTTTCAATCGTCCGAGGTTACTCTTATGCACCAAGTCAGAATGGAATCCAGGCGATTATCCGGGATAGTACAAAGGATTTATTTCGCTAAGCGAGGGCAAGTATACTTACCCCAGTTACAATGATCAGAGTAGCAGCAAACTTTACGAGCAAGCTATCACGATCAATCGTCTCCCCAAGGACGTTGAAATACTTAGTGCTCATAGAAACCCCCAAAATCAACACTAGTAGAGGCCTTGTTGAACTTACTGTTGCAACTAGTGATGCGGGTCCCATATTAAGGGCTACAACCACCAAGAAAGCTGCAATTGAGGCAAGTAAAAGTTCTGCGAATCCAAAAAGCATCATAGCCCTGAAATTTTTTAGCGCCCCCCACGCATCACTAATAACTCCCTTTTTGTATGAAAATGCAAATAGCCCTAGCCCCATAGATATATTTCTTACGCCATGAGTTGTCCAGACATCCGTTAGGTTTGTAGCTTCCTTGTTTATTACAAAAGCCAATCCTGTAACAAAGGATGCTAAAGACAATACTAATAATGCCTTTCTATCAAACTTCACTCCCCCGTCTTTCACGGGTTTGAAGGACATCATCAATGCACCAATTACTACAGAGGCAATCGCAAACCACTGCATTGTATTCAATTTCTCCCCAAAGAAAGAAACTGCGACCCAAGACGAAAAAATAGGAGCTGTCATCCATAACGAAGTTGCTCGAGAAACCTCCTCAAATCGTAATGAATAAAAGAAAAGCGAGAGTCCTCCTGCCCAAAGAACCCCTGCAAACAAAGAAATTAATACGGCTTGAATACTAGGCACGCCATAAATTGGCAAAACAAACACCAGGACTATCAGTCCTGATATAAGGTTCCATATTCCAACCGAGGCATTAAAACTTGAGGCGCTGGGGAAATGGGTTACGATTAATCGCTTGTCAATTATTGTCACTAAGGAAAACATAGCGACACTAATAAGGGAAATACTAAGCCAATTCATATTGATGATATAACCTAACTTAAACTTGAAGTGCATGATAGCCTAATAGAATTCGAAAGGTGGAGCTAAACGTGCAAAATTCTTTTTCTGAAATTCCGATTAATGCTGAACGTATTCAAGCTGATATAGAGTCGATCTCACGATTTACTGATCCGGATGTCCCCTTCACTCGTCGAGCATTCAGTCCTCAGTACTTAGAATCAAGAGCGTGGCTTGCTATGCAATTCAAGAATGCAGGATTGTCTGTAAAGGTAGATGCTGCAGGCAATTTGATTGGCCAAATGGGCCCTGAGAGTAAGTCTGTATTAATGATGGGCTCGCATACCGATACAGTTCAAGGCGGGGGAAGGTTTGACGGTATTTTAGGAGTTATGGCAGCCTTAGAAGTCGCACGTGCTTTAAATGAATCATCTATTGAACTAAATCATTCGCTTGAGATCGTTGATTTTGTGTGTGAAGAACCCACTATTGTCAATCTAAGTCCCTTAGGTTCGAGGATTATGGCCGGAGATGTGACAATTACTGAAGTATCAAAAGCAATCACGCCATTTGGCCAGAGCCTCATTGATGCTATTACCGATTTGGGAGGTAATCCCTCGCAATTAAATACTGCCGTAAGGGAGCCCGGTTCGATTGCAGGTTATCTTGAATTACACATAGAACAAGCTCCAGTACTTGAAAGGGAAAAACTAAGCGTTGGAGTGGTGACAGCAATAGCGGCTCCTTGCCGAGCTAAAGTTTCTATCAAAGGCTCTGCAGATCATGCTGGTGCAACTATGATGAACGAAAGAAAAGATGCACTTGCGGCCGCCGCAGAATTAATTCTACTAGTTGAAAAAATCACAACTTCCCCTTTAATGTCTCCAGACGGGGTTGGGACTGTGGGATGGTTAGAGAATTTTCCTAATATGGCTAATGTCATCCCCGGAGAAGTCAACCTAACTGTTGAAATTAGAAGTACCCAAGCGGCTCCCCTTGTTGAAGCTATGAATGAAATTGATCAAGCATTAGATGAAATTTCTGAAAGAAGAGGCTTGGAAGTTCAAATTGAATGGCAACACGTTGAAAGCCCAGTGACGTTACCGCTCCAAATGCAAGAAGCTGTATCACAGGCTTGCACATCTCTAGGCTTTCCTGTTAAGAAAATGCCCAGTAGGGCATCACATGATGCAGCTCGATTAGCACCTATTTTCCCTGCAGGGATGATTTTTATTCGATGCAAAGAAGGAAGGAGCCATGCTTCTGAAGAATGGGCATCTCTTGAGGACATTGCAGATGGAGCTAGGGTCCTCGCTCAGTCTTTGCTGAACCTAGACAGCAAGGCAACTTAGGTGCAGGAATTCACCCCTAATCACCTTTTGATTGAAATAAAAGACGGGACTTTGCATTGCTTAGACTGGGGAGGTAAGGGGCCTCCAATCTTGTTGCTCCATGGGCTACAAGATTGCGCAGGTAATTGGGATCACATATCTAAGTCTTTATCAGCGAACTTCCACGTTTATGCATTGGATAGTCGAGGACATGGAGATAGCCAGCATTTACCCGGGAAATATAGATTTGAGGATTATGTCCGTGAAATTGAAGAGGTGATTGAGGCATTAGGTTTAGAGCATGTAACAATTGTGGGTCACTCGGCCGGAGGGAAATATGCATTCTCTTATGTTGCTCAAGATAAACACAAAGCTAAGAATTTAGTGATTATTGATATGGATCCAGATCAATTCAACCCCGGATCTGCTTCGATGTTCGACCGCTATCATAAAGAAGATGACACATGGCCAAACCTTGAAAAAGTTATTCAAAGAATCAGCGAGCGTGAACCGCGCACCTCTGCTTCTTTGCTAAAAGACCAGTCAATTGCTATGACTCGTATCCAAGATGATGGAACCTTTATTTGGAAAAGGGATCGCTCAGTTTTACTTGAATATGAAAGGCCTGATGCCTGGGAGCGCCTGTCACGTATTAAAATACGAACCCTTCTTATGCGTGGAGGGGATAGTCAGTTATTAACACAATCCGTAGCCGAAAAAATGGCAAAGGAAATACCAACTTGTGATTTAGTAATAGTGCCTAATGCGGGACATTGGTGTTATGGGGAAAACCCAGAGGAGTTTCTACAACTATTAAATATATTTTTACACGACTCTTAGTTGTTACTAAACCTTCACGCAATTAGAATAGCTTTAAAGCATATTGGCTATTAGCCTAAAAATCATTCGGAGTACTCACACAATGTCCAATGAGCCAGAATATGATGTCGTTATCGTAGGTGGAGGAGCTGCTGGTCTAGCAGCGGCGATTTATTCGGTAAGAGCAATGCTAAAAACTTTGGTAATCGAGAAACTGGCATTGGGTGGCGAAATTTTAAAAACTGGGGATATTGAGAATTACCCCGGCTTCCCCGAAGGAATCGATGGTACTAGTCTTGCCGGACTTTATGAGGAACAAGCTAGGCGTTTTGGAACTGAGTTCAAATACGACACTGTAGTCGAATTAGATGTAAAAAATAAATTAAAACGCGTGGTTGGTGACGAACGCGAATACACTTCTAAGGCAGTAATTATTGCAACCGGAGGGGAGCATAATAAACTCGAAATACCGGGAGAAGAAGAGTTCGCAGGCCGGGGAGTTTCTTATTGTGCAACTTGTGATGGTAATTTCTTCAGGGACATGGACGTCGTTGTTGTAGGTGGCGGAGATGCTGCACTAGATGAAGGTCTGTATTTAACAAGGTTAGCCAAAAATGTAACAGTTATACATCGGCGTGATACGTTAAGAGCTAGCAAAATCCTTCAGAACAGAGCATTCAACACACCAAATATGAATTTCATTTGGGACAGCATTGTCGAGGAAATCAACGGTAACGGGGATGTTACATCGATAAAACTGAGAAACCTTAAGACAAACTCTCAACAAGAATTAGCAACCGAAGGAGTCTTTATTTACATAGGTTTTCACCCTGTAAGTGATTATCTAAAAGACATTGTAGACCTTGATCCCGCAGGTCACGTTGCTACTAACCTTCAAATGAATACTAGTGTCCCAGGTGTTTTTGCTGCAGGTGACATTCGTCAATTTTCAGATAGGCAACTTGGAAATGCTGTCGGGGATGGTATTGCAGCAGCGTTATCTGCATACAGGTACATCCAAGAAGAAGAAGAAGTATAAACATTACTATATTTCTTGATTTCAAATATCGATAAGAAAAAGTGAGAACTTCTAAGGATTCATTCTATGTCAAGTTTAGGTTGGGGTATTGTAAGTACAGGTCGCCATTCTGATCAAAAAATAGCACCTGCTATCAACGCGAGCCCCTATAACCACATTGCTGCAGTAGTAAGCCGCGACATAAATCGAGCCAAAGCCTTTTCAGCTAAACATAATATTGCAGCTTCATATGACAGCTTTGAAAGTATGCTTCTAGACGATAATGTAGCTGCAGTATATCTAACATCTCCAAATCATCTTCATGCTGATCAAACCATTAAAGCTGCTATTGCAGGTAAGCATGTAATGTGTGAAAAGCCAATGGCATTGTCAGTAACTGATGGCGAGCGCATGATCGAGGCTTGTGAAAATGCCAATGTTTATTTATCTGTTGGATTTCATCTCAGAGCACATCCTGCGCATCAGTATTTAAAGACACTAGTGTCAGATGGGGCTTTAGGGACAATTTCCTTGGCTCAAGTCAGTTGGGTGAGAGGAACCCGCGGACAAATTATTCCGCCTGCCCGACCCGAAGATCAAAAATGGTGGGAAGACCTTTCAATGGTAGGTGCAGGAGTAACAATGGCTACCGGTGTGCATTGTGTAGATCTTTTGCGCTACATTTTAAGTGACGAAGTTTATGAAATTTCAGCGATGCTTGATGGCAAAGGTGAGAGCCTAGAGCATATTTCAACCATGTTGCTACGTTTTACCAAAGGTACAATTGCTTCTATCATAACAAGCCGCCGCAACCCTGACTGGCCAAGCCAGGATGTCTCTATATACGGCAGCCTTGGAAGAGGATCCGCACGCGACAGTGTCGACACTGTATTAAAAGGAAAATTAGAGGTTGAGTCAGAATCGGTAAACGAAATTATGGATTTTGGAACCGACTCAATTTCAATGTATCTGACACAAATTGAAACATTCAGTAAGGCAATTCAAGGCAAAGGATCGCCCCTAGCAACTGGCCTAGACGGGCTGCAGCTTACCAAAGTTGTCAGCGCCATGATCGAATCTCAAAGAAGTGGGTCTCGAATAAAGATTACATAAATAAAAAAAGAGGGCAAAAACCCTCTTTTTTTATTTATGTAATCTTTAGGCTAGTGGGCAGCGCCACATCCACAATTTCCACCACATGCACACCCGCCACCTGTAGGAGCAATGTTAGGATTACTAATAACGAATCCGCTGCGATCCAGACTATCAGCGTAATCAATTTCTGCTCCGTCAAGCAAAGGCAAGCTGTCAGTATCCACTACAACCCTAACGCCATTTTCACTCAACACTAGATCGTCACTCTTTGGAGCGTCTTCTAGTGCAAGCATGTATTGAGCACCTTGACCACTGGGAACCACAATTACGCGAAGAGCGGCTTCAGGTTGCCCTTCTTCATCAAGAATTCCTTTGAGTTTACCCGCCGCAGTTTCCGTTATTGTAATCAATTTGACACCCCAAATAATGGTTTAACTAAGGGTAGCAAGGCATGATGATGACGTCAAGCCGTACAGCGATATACTTGCCCTAAATCTCACTCTTATTGATTATCTCGCTTTATGGATATACCCTCCAGAGCATTCTTGTTATGATCATTTTGTGATCATTTAAATAAATTTATTTTGGGAAATTCATGGAAGAATTGGATACTCTCGACTATCAACTAATCAACTTACTGCAAGAGAACGGAAGGGCCACCAATACTGAAATCGCTAATGAAATTGGCGTTAGCGAAGGCACAGTACGTAGAAGGTACCGTAATTTAATAGAAGAAGGCGTTATCAAAGTAGTTGCTATACCAGACCCTTCCAAGCTTGGCAGAGGCACAACCGCTGTAGTTGGGCTTCAAGTGGACCCTGCAGAAGTCGAACCAGCAGCAAATTCCATGGCTAAATTCCCAGAAGTTCAATATGTTTCAATAACAACCGGTGCTTACGATATTTTTATATGGGTTGCCTTGCCTTCCCCTGAACAACTATCGACGTTCCTTAGGTCTGAAATAGGATCAATATCTGGGGTCAAACGTACTGAAACGTTTGTTAATTTGGCCATCAAAAAGAACCCAGGTGGACCAAGCTCTTCAATTTCTGCAAGTGAAGACGTTGCATAGGTGTGCCCCAAAACGATAAAATACGCCGGCTAGAGTTATAGAGCTCTACCTTCAGGAGGCTGTGCTTACCGATGGCATATATTATTGCTGAACCTTGTGTTGATTTGAAAGATGCTTCTTGTGTGGATGTCTGCCCTGTAGACTGCATATATGAAAGCGAAAAAATGTATTACATTGCCCCGGACGAATGTATCGACTGTGCTGCTTGCGAGCCGGTCTGCCCTGTAGCGGCCATTTTCTCTGAGGACGCTGTTCCCGCAGAGTGGGCAAGTTATATAGAACTGAACAGAGAACTGACCAACTCCTAAATTGCTTAATCTCTCTAGTTACCCTAGGGGCTTACCCCAAAGCATCTAGGGTTTCTTGTGCAGATTTTAGAATGCATGTGAAAATAGGAGTGTCTTTTTGTGTGTAAGGGCGTTGCTCTGCATGCCTCAAGTCCATTACAAGATCGAGGAATCTAGAAGGATTGTCTGTTTCAAAGCCTAGAACAAATTCTTGATCGTCTAGACCAAAAGAGTATGAAGTGTGCACTTTTACTTCTGGATATTTGTGGCCCACTTCAAAATGCTGTTCCATCATACGCTGCCTTTCGTGCATAGGCAGCTGATACCATTCATGAGTCTTTATGAATGGGTAGACAAAAAGATAAGGGCGATCCATTGGTCGCAAAACTGTCCTATCCTTCTTATCATTCACCTCATGTGTATCTAAATACATTGAGCGACGAGTCATTGCAAAATACGAATAAGTAATTTCTAAATAACTGCCTAAAGTCGTGGCCATCAATCCAGAAGCAAATGATTGCTGTTGCTCTAATTCTCCACTAACGCTCCAAATCATTATCTCAGCGTCGGATCTAGTACCCATTAGTGAATATGTCCGCACAATCAAATCAGAATTGAAATTGTTTAAGGTCTCCACAAATTGATTGATTGATTGATTCTTCAGGTCACTGTCTAACCTTCTCCAGGCAGGGTCGATTTTGTAAAAAGCATAACGGACAAATTGTTGTTTCTTTTCGATTGTCATTTTGATTCTTTCTAATTTCGAGAACGGAAATAGTGACCACGAATAGCATAATATGCAGCAATCAGCATGAGTATAGCCCCCACCAAAAAGTAACTGAGCAGTAAAAATAGACCAAAGAATGATGCTAGTATCATTAGAGTCGCAGAAAATTTAGGACTTGATCTCACTCTAAATGCGGCGAGAATTGCTACCACAGAAATCGCCACACCAATTCTCCCTCGTTCTTGCAAATTATCCTCAGCTACATATTCACTACCGTATTGCGTGATTTCGACAGTAAAAATAGCTACTGTGGAACCCATTAAAGATAAGATGGCTCCTACCAGTCCCACCATAAAAGATAATCTTAGCAAATTAACCTTCCTAATTTAATTTTAGCTCCAGAAATCAATGTATTGTTGACCATTCACGTTGACAATGTAATGAGAGGGATGTAGCTTGCTCTTCAGTATCAACTTTCAGTATGTCATTATACAAAATAGCTTGAGTGCTCTGTATTGGCCTATTGTACATTTTTAGCCCTGGAGGTACTGCGTTGTCCACAGCTCAATCAGTTGGAATGGTTGATAATGATAAAGGTGTAATCCCTTATCTTGCTATTGAACCTGACGAATTTGCAATTGAAACTAAACGTTTTCGTTCTGGTGAAATTGATGATTCTGTCTTTACCCCTTGGCGCCTGAGACGAGGAGTATATGGACAACGACAACCCGATTCGCAAATGATGCGCATCAAATTCCCAGGGGGTTTGGGTACTGCTGATCAGCTTGATGCCTTAGCTGAAATTGTAGAGCTTTACGCTCCTTTAGTTAAGGGCCACATTACAACTAGAGAGTGCATACAATTGCACCACATTTCACTAGAGAATTGTATAAAAATTATGCGTATGCTTGGCGAGGTAGGTCTTTCAACACGCGAGGCATGCGGTAATACAGTAAGAAATGTCATTGCAGACCCAATGGTTGGCCTTGATCCCGAACAGGCTTTTGATGTAATCCCTTATTTAGTTGCTTACGTCAGAAAGTTTGTTCGCCACCCTGTTGCGCAATCAATGCCTAGAAAATTTAAAACTGCATTTTCTTCAGGAGAGCATGACCCTGCAGTTGTCGGGATGCATGATCTCGGACTCCTAGCTCGTATTCAGGATTCTAATGGTTCAACTAAAAAGGGATTCAAAATGGTAGTCGGGGGCGGTACTTCGATTCTTGCAAAAACTGCGGAAACTTTATACGAATTTGTCCCTGTGGAAAACTATCTTCGCGTCACAGAAGCTGTGCTGAGGGTCTTTGATGCAGCTGATTCACTTCGTCAAAACAAAATGATGGCACGGATAAAAGTATTGATCCATCGTCATGGAATTGAGTACCTTAGAAACTTAGTTGAAGAAGAATTAAAACAGCCTTGGGCGCTTGAAGGTGACTATGATCCCGAGCCTTTGATGGCCACTGCACAGGAATCACCGCCAGATATTTCTACTAATGGTGGATTTAGTAACGAGGAGCCAGATTTTGTCCTATGGCGTGCTACCAATGTATCCAAGCAAATTCAAGAAGGCTATAACGTGGTTTTTGTAAAAGTGCCGAGGGGGGATTTATCTCCTGAGCAAATGCGTAACATTGCGCAGCTCAGTAGAGATTTCGGTTCTTCTACTGTTGCGCTAAGTGCAGAACAAAATATCGCTCTTAGATGGATACCTGACAATTCTTTACATGAAGTTTGGAAGGGGCTTGAGTCCGTAGGGCTGAATGACTCTGAAATTTATAGTATCTCAGATATGACATCATGCCCTGGAACTGACACTTGTAAGTTAGGAATTACATCATCAATGGGCCTAAATAGAGCAATAACTTCTGCATTAGATTCTTGGGATGATTTACTTGCAGATGCTCAAGTAAAAAACCTGCATATCAAAGCCTCAGGGTGTCCTAACGGATGTGGCAGGCACCATTTAGCAAATATCGGTTTCCAAGGAGCATCGATTAAAGGTGCAAATGGTAACCAAGTACCGGCTTTTGAGGTGTACCTAGGTGGGAATTATGACCGAGGCAATCTAATGTACGGAACAAGGGTTAAGGCAAAAGTTCCGTCTAAAAATATCCCCGATGCCCTTAGACGAGTATTAGATTTTTACATCAGCCAGCGAAATAAAGATGAGGAATTTAATAATTTTGTTTCCAGGACTGGCACTGATGCCTTTGAAGCTATTTTATCAGAATTCAAAGAGGTTGGTCCGCTTAGCAAGGATACTCTTGATTATTATATGGATTGGGGCAAGACAGTACTCTATAAGTTGGAACGTGGTGAGGGAGAGTGTTCCGTCTAAATACTCGTTTACGCCTTCACTTGGTTGCCAAGCCCCTGCCAACGTGTATTTCTCCTAGAACGATTCTTCTACTTGCGCTTAGCATGGTCCTTGCCTTGGGTGCGTGTTCCGTTCAAGAGAATAAACAAATCGAAGCAAATGGGGGATATCCTTCCGCGCCTGATTTTCATATCGAGTTCTATGAAACTGAAGGTCTGAATTCGCTTACCAAATTAAATTCACATGCCTTACTATCTCAAGTGGTAAAGCTCGATGATAGGCCAGTGCTTTTGAACTTTTGGGCAGGTTTGTGTCCTCCTTGTAAAGCCGAAATGCCAGATTTTCAATCCCTCTGGGCTGACCACAATGAAAATTATTTAATCATTGGTATAGACATTGGCCCTTTTGTATTGTTAGGTACACGAGAAGAAGGGATGCAATTGATTACCGATCTCAGGATCACTTATCCCGTAGGCACAACCTACAGTCCTGAAATAGTTCAAAATTATGAGCTTACGGGCATGCCAACTACTTTCATTATCGATAATGATGGATTGATTATTAAGCGCTATGCTGGGATGCTAACAAAAGAAAGAGCACTCCAATTACTCAATGAATCTGTCAATAAAGATTGAGGAGTTTTAATAAGTGAGCACAGTCGAAGCAAAATCAGGAGTCCTTGCTGTCGATGCTGACGGACATGTAGGGGAAAATGGTTCTGCCATTCTTGAATACATGGATTATCCCCACAAAGAATTCAGAACAGGGTTGGCTAACAATGGAGGCCTAACACCATTGGATGGGCAAGATCGATATTTGGGTAGGCGCTTATATCGAGGCCCTGCAAATAAGCCTGAGCACTGGATTGAAGTGTTAGACAAAGGTCCTTTGGAGTGGACTGTATTATATCCCTCAATAGGCCTATTCTCAGGATTCATTAAAGATCCTGATTATCAAGCTGCTTATTCTAAAGCATATAACACTTGGATTTCACAAGATTTCTGCGCGGGCTCTAATGGCAGGATAATGGGTGTAGCTTTACTTCCAACATATGACCCCGAAGAAGCTGAGAAGGAATTACGAAGAGGTGCAGCTAATGGACTTGTTGGAGGAATGTTCAGTGCGGATGGCTCCCATTTACTGGGGGACAAAAAATTTGACCGTGTTTACAAAGCAGCAGAAGAATTAAATCTTTCGATTTCAATTCACGCGTCTGGTTCTAGCCTTGCACCGGGTGCTGAAATTTTCCCAAAATTCATACAATCCCACACTGTAGCTCACCCTTACGGAATACTTCGTCAATTCACCAATATGATGTTCGAAGGTGTATTCCAAAAATTTCCTAGAACCCGATTTGGATTTCTAGAGGCCGGCTGCACATGGCTTCCTTGGTGGCTTGATAGGATGGATGAGGAGTTTCAACATCGAGGTGATGTTGATGCTCCTAATCTATCGCTTCCTCCCAGCAATTTTGTTCATCAAGGAGGAAATATCTTTTTTGCATGCGAAGCAGGAGAACGGCTTTTAGAACCAGTGATGAATACGTTAGGTGATGACATCATTATGTATGCAAGCGATTACCCACACTGGGATGGAACTTATCCTGATTCGCTTAAAGAGCTTTCTGATCGCCCGCTTTTGTCAGAAGCTCAAAAGTATAGCGTCCTAAGGGGATCAGCAGAACGTTTTTATGGCCTTGTAGTACTTTAGTTGTACTTCACATAAATCAAATTTCAATTTATTGTACGTATCATGCGAAAACTTGGAGGGAAAAATGCCTGATTTTCTACCTTTAATCGGTGCACCAAAGGATAAAGAAGAGGCTCAGATGGTTTGGCCTCTGCGCCATTCTTACTGGTGGGCACCGCGACGAGCATTAATGACGACAGGCTTTGGATTGTTGATTTTGGGAATATTGGGGTTTTTCTTTGATTGGGATTCAAATGAAAATGTTATATACATGGATCCAGCAAAATCGATTATTTCGATTATAAGTGGTCTAATACTTTACTGGATTGGGGAGGTGTGGTCTGCTAGCTGGAAGCGCAAAGTAGTCGGACTTCTAACAATCGTCTCTCTAGCTCTGGGCATTATTGGTTTCATCTTCGGATCTAACCAATCAGAAAACCTAGGCATTACTAATATTAATAGTCCTTTAGAATCTATTATCTGGCTATGTGTTGGAATATGGTCTGCAATTACGATTTTATGGCCTAGGAGAATGTTTGATTATGAATGGGCTACTGGCACCTCTTCAGGTGTCAGGTCTTCGG
>Ga0310344_10003019_pt1 | contig 12604 bp, 9 predicted proteins | sample HC15DNA20200_MG_FD_203801 | JGI IMG/M metagenome (GOLD analysis project Ga0310344, IMG submission 203801) | Marine microbial communities from station ALOHA, North Pacific Subtropical Gyre - HC15-DNA-20-200_MG | ecosystem: Environmental > Aquatic > Marine > Oceanic | place: Pacific Ocean: North... | reverse complement strand
TCTGTGCTCGGATGGTGGCGGAGGGGCCAGACAGCACGCATATTTATGCTCTGGCCTGGCGACCGGAGATCGCGCCGGGAACTGAGAATGTCGGCATGGTGCAGGCGATCTCGGTCGAGACTGGGGTTACGCGATGGACCTACGAGCAGCGAGCGGCCACGATGTCGCTCGTCGCGACGGGAGGGGGGCTGGTGTTCGGCGGCGACACGAACGGGCGGTTCCGCGCGCTGGATCACATCACCGGCGCCGTGCTGTGGGAGATCAACCTGGGGTCGTCCGTCAGTGGTTATCCGATCACCTACGGGGTCGACGGTGTGCAGTATGTGGCCGTCAGCACCGGGACGGCCCGATTCAATAACCTGACGCCGGAGATCCGTCCCAGCACAAACAACAACTTGTTCGTATTTGCCTTGCCGTAGTCGACAGGAGGAGAGTGATGTCGAAGATGAAGACGCTGGGGGCCGTGGCTATCCTCATGACGACAGGCGTGGCCTGGCTGTGGGGTGCACAGGGGAGCAGCATCGCGCCGCTGACCGGCACCGACTATGCCGAGATCATGAATCTCTACGCGCGCTACAACCAGGGCAGTGACTTTCAGGATCCGGCGCTATTTCTCTCTGCCTTCTCGGATGACGCGACGATCGTGCGGGCCGACGGTAGCAGCATTACGGGCATGGCTGCGCTCCGGAAGGAACGTGAAGATCGGTATCGGGATGGTCGGACGGGAGATTCCGGCCTCCGGCATCGGACGGGGAGTCAGTTGATTACGCCGACAGCGCAAGGCGCCACGGGTGTGGCGTACTACGTGTTGCTCGATGTCACCACTGGACCCGCCACGATCCGGTTCACGGGCAACTACGCCGATGACTTCGTGAAGACTGCCGACGGCTGGAAGATTCAGAAGCGGACGATCAACCGTGACGCGCCCCGCGACTAGCGGATGATCGACACACCGACTGCTCCGGCCCCGGTCGCAACCGGGGAACGCATCCAGTCCCTGGATGTCCTGCGCGGGTTCGCGCTGCTGGGCATTCTGCTGCTCAACATCACGGGCTTCGGTCTCCACAGCGCAGGCTACTTCAATCCATTGGTGCCGCTGGGAGAGAGCCCGACCGATGAGTGGTTGAATCGAGGCACCTGGGGAGCGATCAGTGTCCTGTTCGAGGGCGCGATGCGCTGTCTGTTCTCGATGCTGTTTGGCGCGGGAATGGTGCTGTTCACGACGGGGCGTGAGCGGGCGGGCATCCTGCACTACCGGCGCACGTTCTGGCTGTTCATGTTCGGCGCCGTTAACGCCCTTATTCTCCTGTGGACCGGGGACATCCTCATGGTCTACGCGGTGGCGGCGACGACTCTGTTCTTCATGCGGAATTGGAGACCCAGCCGGCTGGTCGGGCTCTCGGCGGGTGCCATTCTGTTGATGGCCTCTATGTTCATGGGGATGCAGGCCGCCATTCAGGCAGTGCCTGACAATCCTGAGTTTGCGGCGCTCGAGGCCGAGTTCTCTCCGAGTCCTGAGGCCTACGAGGACGAATTAGCCGCTCGCAGTGGGACCTACGCGAGCGCATTTGACTGGACAGCGGCCTACGTGCGGAAGCAGTTCCTGGGCTTCGGCGGCGCACTGTTCGTTATCGATGCCTGGGCGATGATGTTGCTTGGCATGGCCCTGTTCAAGATTGGGGCGATGCAGGGGCAGATGTCTCGCGCGTGGTATGTGCGCACCGCCGCGATCGGGTTTTCGGTAGGCCTCGCGGTCAACCTAGGTGAACTCCGGTACTCGCTCAGCAACGACTACAGCGGGCTCTCGACGATGGCCATCTTTGTGCCGACCTACCAGTTGGGTCGACTGGGAATGGGCTTGGGCTATCTGTCGGTCGTGATGCTGGTGTGTCAGTCTGAGATGCTTCCGCGGCTCCGAAGGGCGCTGGCCGCCGTAGGGCGGATGGCACTCACGAACTACCTCATGCACTCGTTTATCTGCATGGTTGTCTTCACCGGAGCGGGCCTGGGCCTGGTGGGGCAGCTCGAGCGCTGGGAGCTCTATCCGGTGGTTGTGGCGATCTGGCTGTTCCAGCTCTGGCTCAGTCCCAGGTGGCTGGCCCGCTACCGGTACGGTCCGGTGGAATGGTTGTGGCGTACATTGACCTACGGGCGTATGCCGTAGATAGGAGAGGGCAACATGGCAATGAGTGGACGGCACATGAGATGGATCCTCGGCGCGATGGTGCTTGGCCTCGCGCTGGCGGCGGAGCCGGTCGCGGCGCAGATAGATGGGTATGCGGCGCCCCGGACGGCCTGGGGGACACCCGATATCGGGGGGGTGTGGAACAGTTCCACCGTGACTCCGTTGCAGCGACCCGAGGCGCAGGCCGACAAGGAGTACCTCACCGAAGAGGAAGCGGCCGCGGTTGAGCAGCGTGTCGTTGAGGCCAACGCGCGTGCGAATGCCCCGAGCGAGGTCCGGACCGAGCCGCTGCCGGTAGGTGGTAACGTCGGCGGCTATAACAGCTTCTGGCTCGATCGGGGTACCACCGTGGTGCCGACCCGCCGGACATCGCTGGTGGTCGATCCGCCGAACGGGCGGTTGCCGGCGTTGACCCCAGCGTATGAGCGCCACGTGACGTCGCGGGAGCGGCAGCGGATTAAAGACATTCGCGAGGGTGCCGTGCCGGCCGAGTCCTACACCCAGTTCGATTATGGAGACCGGTGCATCTGGTACCGCGGGGTGCCATCGTTGCCTACGGCCTACAACAACAACTACCAGCTCGTGCAGACGGAGGACGTCATCGCCATTGTGCAGGAGCACATCCACGACGTGCGGTTCATCTTTTTGGACGATCGGCCGCGGGTCCACGGCATTGATCAGTTCGGCGGACATTCGCGCGGGCACTGGGAAGGCGACACCCTCGTGGTGGAGACTTCCGGGTTCGGGGATCGGGCCTACCTGTTCAGTCCGGGGGGCGGGCCGCAGGGCGGGACAAATTGGGATCTAAGCGGCCAGCACACGGTGGTGGAGCGGTTCACCCGCGTTGCACCGGATGTGCTGGATTACCAGTTCACTGTGACCGACCCGCATACGTGGATCACACCGTGGACCGGGTCTTCTCCGTGGGCGAAGGGCGATCTCCCACTCTACGAGTACGCCTGTCATGAGGGTAACTACGGCATGGAGAACATCCTGGCCGGGTCGCGGATGGAGGAACTGGCCCAGGGTGGTCAGTAGAACGCTCAGCCTGCTTGTCGCGGCGGCCGTTTTGGCGGCCTGTGTTCCGTCCGACGAGGGCGAGGTGCCGCCGGCGGGTCTGCCGTTCGATGTGGTCGAGGCCACCGTCCCTGCTATGCAGCGGGCGATGGAAGAGGGGCAGGTGACTTCCCGCCGGCTGGTCGAGCTGCACCTCCAGCGAATCGCTCTCTATGAGGAAGAGATCAACGCGCTCATTTCGGTGAACCCGCAGGCACTCGAGGAGGCCGACGGGTTGGACGCGGAGCGGGCGGCGGGACACGTGCGTGGTCCGCTCCATGGCATCCCGGTTGCGCTCAAAGATAACGTCCATACCACCCATCTCCCGACAACAGGAGGCACCCGCGCCTTCGCGGGATTTGTCCCGCCATATGAAGCGACGCTGACCAGCCATCTGCGGGAGGCTGGCGCGATCATCCTTGCCAAGACGGTGATGACCGAGCTGGCTAACTTCACCGCACCGGGTATGCCAGGGAACTACAGCGCGCTGGGTGGGTTCGGCCTCAATCCGTACGATGCCAGGCGGGATCCCCGGTCGGGGCGAAACGATGGTCGACCCGTGATGGGGACCGGAGGATCGAGCTCGGGGATCGGGACGGCGACGAGCTTCTGGGCTGCGAATGTTGGGACCGAGACGTCTGGCTCCATCCTTTCGCCGTCGAACGCCAACATGCTGGTCGGGGTGAAGCCGACCGTTGGTCGGATTAGCCGCTGGGGCGTTATCCCGATTACGGCGGATCAGGACACGGCCGGGCCGATGGCGCGGACGGTTACCGATGCCGCCATTTTGCTTGGGGTGTTGGAGGGAGCCGCGCCGGATCCACAGGACGACGCGACGAAGCGTTGTGAGCGCCCGCCAGACAACGACTACACGGCATTTCTGAGCGCTGACGTCTTGACGGGTGCGCGGATTGGGATCCCGCGGGCGCTGTATTACGACGGGGTGTTGGTGCCGGGGCGGCAGGAGCGGCGCCGCGGGCGGCTCTCGAGCGCCGGGCGGGCACTGATGGCCGACGCCATCGAGGTGCTGGAGTCGGCAGGCGCGACGGTCGTCGATCCGGCCGACATTCCAAGCGTGATCGATCCCGATCCGTCGACCAATCTGCTTGTGTCTGGCCGGTCGAGCAGTGTGCTGTCCTATGGGATGAAGCGGGACTTCAATGCCTGGCTTGGCTCGCTCGGGGGCACCGCGCCGGTGAAAACGTTGACGGAGCTGAGGGAATGGAATCTGGCTCATGAGGCATCCGGCACCCTGAGGTATGGACAGGGTCGCCTGGACGGGGCTGACAAACTCGACCTGGAGGCCGACCTTGCCGCGTATGAAAGGGACCGGGCTCGGGACCTGCATTTGAATGGTGAGCACGGCATCGACGAGGTCATGCAGGAGTTGGAGCTCGACGCGTTGCTGTTCCCAGGGTCTAGCGGAGCCAGTATTTCCGCGCGCGCTGGCTATCCGACGGTGATCGTGCCGTTCGGCTTCTTGGACGACCCTCCGGAGCCACGCATGCCGGACGGTTTTCAGGCCAAGCCGCGACCGTTCGGGGTGAGCTTCGCCGGGATGGCGTGCAGCGAGCCGACGCTTTTGGGGCTAGCCTACGCTTTTGAACAGGTGACCCGGAGACGGGTGCCACCGCCGGAGTTTCCGTAGCTGATCGGAGAGACGTCATGAAGCATCGCAGGGTCCGTTACAGGGCACCGCTGGGCGCCGCTATGGTCTTGGTGATGACAGGCCTTGCGACACAGGCGACCGGGCAGGCCGTGGGAGTCTCGACCGAGTTGCTCCGGAGCGCGCCCTCGGCAGAGTGGTTGACCACCGGTCGCGACCAAGCCGAAACCCGGTTCAGCCCGCTGGATCAGGTCAACCTCGAGACCATCGACCGCCTCGGTCTTGGCTGGAGCTGGGTGATCCCGAAGGCAGGCGCTCGGCTCGAAGCGACACCAGTGATCTCAGACGGGGTGATGTACGCGACCGGGCCCAAGAGCTACGTCTTTGCTCTCGATGCCCGTACGGGTGAGCTGCGCTGGCAGTGGGATCCTGGCGTTCCGGACGAATCAGAAGGCGGTCCGAGCGTCTGCTGCGGTGACGTCAACCGAGGGGTGGCCCTCTTCGAAGACAAGGTCTACGTCGGTCTGCTCGACGGTCGGCTGGTGGCGCTCGAACGGGAGACCGGGCTGGTGGCCTGGGCGGTGCAAACCACGCCCCCGGGCGACTACAGCATCACCGGCGCCCCGCGTATCGTGAAGGGCAACGTGGTGATTGGCAACGGCGGAGCTGAGTATGGTGTTCGTGGCTATGTCACCGCGTACAACGCCGAGACGGGCGAGCAGGTGTGGCGTTCCTACACCGTGCCTGGCAATCCTGCGGACGGCTTCGAAAACGAGGCAATGCGTGCGGCGGCCGAGACCTGGACGGGCGAGTGGTGGGTGGTTGGCGGTGGCGGCACCGTCTGGGACGGTATGGCCTGGGATCCGCAGGCGGACCTGCTCTACATCGGCACCGGGAACGGTGCGCCGTGGAACCGCGACCATCGGAGTCCGGGCGGTGGGGACAACCTCTATCTCTCGTCGATCCTCGCGCTAAACCCGGATACAGGAGAGCCGGTGTGGCACTACCAGACTACGCCAGGCGACGACTGGGATTACACGGCGACTCAGCCGATGATGCTGCTGGATCTCACCATCGCGGGCCAGGAGCGGAAAGTCATCATCCAAGCGCCCAAGAACGGCTTCTTCTATGTGGTCGATCGGTTGACGGGAGACCTCATTTCGGCCTCGGCCTTCGGCGATGACCTGACTTGGGCGGTGGGCGTGGATGTCGACACGGGCCGTCCCATTGAGACCCCCGAGGCACGCTATGGGCGTACCGGCGTCGGCGTCTTCCTGTCGCCCGGCCCGGGCGGGGCTCATAACTGGCCACCGATGTCGTGGAATCCAGGCACCGGCCTCGTCTATCTTCCGGCTCAGAACAGCACCTCCTACTACCAGATGACCGACGACTTCGACTATCAGCCGGGCCGATGGAATACCGGTTTGGCCCGCACGCGTCGTGCGGAACGTCCAGAGCGCCCGGAGCTGACTGGGCCACGCACGATGCTGGTGGCGGTCGAGCCGGTGACCAATACCGAAGCCTGGCGGGTAGAGACGAGCGGCGCGCATGGTGGGACGATGTCGACCGCCGGGAATCTTGTGTTTCACGGCTCGGGCGAGCGCCTGGTGGCCTACAACGCCGAAACCGGGCATGAGGTGTGGGCGGCGACGGTAGGTGCGGGGACCGCGACGCCGGTTACCTACGAGCTCGACGGGATGCAGTATGTAACTATTGCCGCCGGGCGCCGCACGCCCAGGGTCTACACGTTTGTGTTGGACGGCGTGCCTGTGCGGTGAGGACCGGATGGGGATGAGGATGCAGGCGGGCGAGATCGACCGACGAACGGCGCTTGCGGTCATGGGCGCTGCCGGGGCGGGGCTGGTCGCTGGGCAGGGTTCAGCCTGGGCCAGGCAGGTGGGAATCGAACCGTTCGAGATCCAGGTGAGCGACCAGGCCCTGGACGACCTTCGGCAACGTCTGTCGGTGGCCCGCTGGCCGCCAGAGACGCCCGGGGCGCCGTGGCACTACGGAACCGACCGCGCTTACCTGGAAGAACTCGTCGCGTACTGGCGTGACGAGTACGACTGGCGCGGCCACGAGAGAGCGCTCAATGAGTTCGACCACTACATAACCGCCGTGGAAGGGCAGCGGCTGCACTTCGTGCATCAGCGTGCCGCCGACCCAGACAGCCTGCCGCTGCTGATGACTCACGGATGGCCCGGTACGGTCTGGGAGATGCTGCCGTCGGTGATGGCGTTGAACGAGCCGACGCAGCACGGCGGCGAAGCGACGGACGCCTTCCATGTCGTGGTGCCGTCGATCCCGGGGTTCGGCTTCTCTGGTGAGCCGGCTGAGGGGACGGACGTGGCGCGGACGGCTGAGCTGTGGATCGGGCTGATGGACTCGCTAGGCTACCCGCGGTTCGCCGCCTATGGCAGCGACTGGGGGGCCGGGGTGACCCGCTATCTCGGGGCACAGTTCCCCGACCGGCTGGTCGGTATCCACACGCCGGGTACGCCCGGCCGACAGCAGCGGGACCCGGCCACGGACGAGGAGCGTGACTACCTCCGTCGGAGCGAACTCTGGTCGGTTGACGAGACCGGATATCAGCGCATTCAGGGCACGAAACCGCAGACGCTGGCCTACGGGTTGACCGACTCACCGATCGGGTTGGCGGCGTGGATCACCGAGAAGCTCCGCAGCTGGAGCGACTGTGACGGTGCCGTCGAGCGCCGGTTCAGTAAGGATCAGATCCTGACGCTTGTCTCGATTTACTGGCACACGAATACGATCGGCACGAGCGTGCGCTACTACCATGCGAATGGACTTGGGAGCTCACGAGCTGGCAGCCGGCGTCGCGGTGGTCCGGTGCGGGTGCCCCAGGGGCTCGCGCAGTTCGAGGGTAATCCCTTCCGCAACCGAATGCCTCGGTCGTACACACGGGAGGTGAGTGACTCGATTCGGCACTACTCAATCTTCGATCGCGGCGGGCATTTTCCCGCCATAGAAGAGCCAGAACTGCTCGTGGGCGATCTACGTACCTTCTTCCGCCCGTTGCGTTAGGGCTGTGTGGTGGATATTTCGCCGGCGGTCAGCGCCGGAATCAGTAGAAGGGGATCACGCTGGCTGGCAGCAGCTGGGCACGGCGCAGGTAGGCGGCATCGGCAGCACGCTGATCAGTGCATCTCCCTGACGCATCACGAGTCGACGGTTCAGTCGGTCGTAGTCGGCCTCCTTCCTTGTTTTGCATCAGTTCCTACCTGCTGAGCCGGGCGGTCTGACCCGCCAGGCAGTCCAGACGATCCTCTCGTGACCGGTATAATCACGCTCTCAGCTGGAGCTTGATATGTTTCGATGCTTGGTCGTGGCCTCGCTCGTTGTCGGTCTGTCCGGCGTCGTCGTGGCACAGCCGCGGGATACCTATCGGTTGATCGAACCGTGGCCGTATCTGCCGGCGGAGATGAACGGCGGGGAATGGGGAGAGACCATCGGGGTCGATCGCGATGCCGATGGCAACATCTGGGTGTTTCACCGGTGCTTCAACGACGAGCCGTTCGGACTGGCCACGTGTGTCGGCCAGGAGGACAAGCCTCCGATTCTTAAGTTCAGCCCGAAGGGCGAACTCCTCGCTAGCTGGGGCGAAGGGATCTTCGCCGCTCCGCACGGTTTTCACATCGATCCTGAAGGGAACATCTGGGCCACTGAGGCGAACCAGCACGAGGAGGTGCTCGGCATCCCAGTGGGGAACCGGGGCCATCAAGTATTCAAGTTTAGCCCGCGCGGCGAGCTCTTGATGACGCTGGGCGAGGCTGGGGTCGCCGGGAACGGCCAGTACACGTTTAACCGGCCGACCGACGTTGCGGTGGCGGCAAATGGCGACATCTTTGTGACCGACGGGCACGGTCCGAACAACCGGGTTGTGAAGTACGACCGGACGGGGCATTTCTTGATGAGCTGGGGAGGGTCTGGAGACAGGCCTGGTGAGTTCGATCAGCCTCACACCCTTACGCTCGATTCCCGTGGTCGGGTTTTCGTGGGCGATCGGTCGAACGGTCGGGTGCAGATCTTCGAGCCGGATGGCACGTTCGTGGACGCGTGGTCCCAGTTTGGGCGACCGAGCGGGATGTTCATCGACGAGAACGATGTGCTTTATGTGACAGACTCCACCACGAACTCACGTAACAATCCTGGGCGGAAGCGCGGTATTTACATCGGCAGTGCCGTGAGCGGAGAGGTAACTGCATTCATTGCGGATCCGGATCTTGAGGCCCAGGACCGAAATGGCATCTCTGGCGCGTCTGGTATCACAGCCGATCTCGACGGGAACGTGTATGCGGCCGACGTTGGCCCGAAGCGCATCCGCAAATATCAGCGAGAGGGATACGGACAATGATGAGACACACCTTTGTTAGCGTCGTGCTCATCGCCCTGACCGCTGGGTCGGCCACGGCGCAGGAATTTCCTCCCGGGTTCGTCGATCCAGAGCCGCTGCTGACGGCCGCCGAGGTCGAGATCAATGCGGCCGACCTTCGTTGTATTAGCTTCTCGGGCAACGGCTACAACGGGGCTGTGGGGCAGACGTTCGAGAACGCGGTGAACGTCGATTGGCCGCGCATCGGGTCGATGACTAACTACACCCGGGTGATCAACTGGAACACCGAGACCAGTATCGAGACGTTTGAGCGTGAGCCCGGCTTGAATCCGGCCTCGTGGAAGTACGGTCTGGGCTGGGTCGGTGGTACCCCAACGCAGCAGGCCCGCCAGCAGACTCACATCACGGTGGGCAGGCAGTCGTGGCACATCGATGGTGATGGCGAGCCGGTGGCTATTCCGCCAGAGGCTGCGGAGATCTACCGTCTCGATATGTGGCTGAATCCGCATGGTTTCCTTAAGGCAGCGCGGCTCCCGGGGGCCGATCCGGTGGCGTTCTGGCGCTGGGAGCAGATTGAGAAGGGCCGTGATGGCAATGTGGTGGCGCCGGTGAAGATGCACGTGGTGGCGATCACCATGTTCGGCAAGTACAGGGTCGACGCCACGATTAACCCGGACAACCAAATTCAGCGGTTGAAGACAACGGTCAACGATCCCACGCTGGGCGACTTCAACATCGAGCACGAGTCGACCAATCAGGTCACGGTGGACGGCATCAAGTGGCCGACCAACTGGCACTCGCACCAGGGGTGGGACGACAACTGGCAGTTTTTTCGGCAGAGCACGGGCCACAATGCGTATGGCGGCAGTTTCCCGGACATCGTGGCCAACGCTTGTCCTGACCCGGTGACTGTGCCGGAGGCGGTTCGCGACGCAAGCTTCCCGGCACCTGTAACGGTCGATGAGATGGCCGACGGGGTCTATCGTCTCGGCGGCGGTCCGGCCAACAGCTATATGGTTGAGTTCTCTGATTTCGTCGCGGTGTTCGAAGCGCCGGGCGACGAACGGCGCAGCCTGGCCGTCATCGAGGAGGTCGTCAAGCTGGCGCCAGGCAAGCCTATTCGCTGGCTGATTTCGTCCCATCCACACTTTGACCACATCGGTGGGCTGCGCAGCTATTTGCACATCGGGTCGACCATCGTGACCCATATGTCGAATCTGGAGTTCCTGAACACCGATGTCTTGACCTACGAGTCAAGGACGGTCGAGCCAGACATCGTCTCGCTATGGCCGCCAACCGAGCTATCGGAAGGCTACAACTACGAGGCGATCCAGGAGCGCTACACCATCACCGATGACGAGCGGTTGTTGCATGTCTACTATGTGCAGCCGCTGCAGCATGTAACTGGGATGCTCATGGCGTTCCTGCCCGACGAAGGGATTGCATTCCAGGCTGACCTGTTTGATACGCATGAGCCACCGAAGGCGGCCCAACTGCCGGCGATGCGCAGCTTGAACACCCAGGTCGCACGGATGGGGCTCGACGTGGAGACGCTGGCACCGGTGCACGGTGCACCGGTGCCGTGGAGTGAGTTTGTATCTGCACTACGGACGCTCGAGGCACAGAACTGATTGAATTGGAAGGGAAGGTCCCTAATGAAGAAGCTGATAGCACTGATTCCCGGGCTTGCTTTGGCCGCCTGCTCGTCGTCGCCAGAGGCCACCACGGCGCCAGATGAGGGCGCTACAAGTGTGGTGATGCGGCCGGCGCCTGGCGTCGACATCGACCGGAGCGACGCGCCAGGACAGGTGGTCGACGAGGATGGACGAGCTGGCTGGTATCCGCATGAAGGTGCGCTGATGGAGTACAGCGTGGCCATCCGATTCGGGCAGGAGCCGCACACGATGCCTGACGGCTGGAGTTTTGGCCGGGTGTCGGCGGTGGCCACGGACTCGAGCGGTGACGTCTACGTATTCCACCGGGGTGACGTGGCAGATCCGATCGTGGTGTTCAACGCCGAGGGCACCTACCAGCGGTCCTTTGGCGCCGACATGGATTTTGGCAACGAGCATGGTCTGAGGATCGATCGCCACGATAACGTGTGGGTGACCGACAACGGTAATCACCGTGTGATGAAGCTCTCGAAAGAGGGCGAGATGCTGATGAGCCTGGGGGTCAAGGGCGAGGCTGGTACCACCGACGAGACGTTCGACCGCCCGGCGGATATCGCCTTCGGACCGAATGATGAACTCTACGTGGCCGACGGTTACGGCAACAGTCGCGTTGTGAAGTACGACGCTGAAGGCAACTTTGTGACCACCTGGGGTGTCCCAGGCTCTGGTCCCGGCGAGTTCGATCTCGTCCACTCCGTCGCGGTGGATTCGACCGGACGCGTGTATGCCAGCGACCGCGAGAACAACCGCATCCAGATCTTCGATGCGGATGGCACGTTGCTCGACACTTGGAACCACCTGGGCGCGACCCAAAACATCTTCATCACGCCGGACGACCAGGTGTGGGTGATTACCCATCGCGACAACGTCGAAAACATTACTTACGACACCCTGGCCGGGCGCATTATGCACGTAGACATCAATACCGGTGAGATTATCGGAGCGATGGAAAGCCCGGGGCATTGGATTGACGTGGCCGAAACCGGCGACATCTTCATCGGCAGCCTCACCGGTAATGTGTTCCGGTGGTATGAGGACTGGATGGAGACGGAGGAGGCGGCACAGGCTGAGCGACCGTAGTAGACAATAGGAAGAGGCGTACTCGCGCTAGGCCGCCACGTGCGGGAACAGGCCTGAGTTTGAGTCCGCTCTTTGGGCAGTTGGCGTACTGGTACTGCCCATGGGGCGGTTGTGTAGGGTTGGAGGACGACATGTTCAGGAACCGGCGTAGAGTTGAATTAACCCATCAATTCGATGGTCGAAAGGGGGCACGATGAGGATTCGCGCACTTGCGGTGATGCTGGTTATGACGGCTTGTGGCACGTCTGCCGCACACATGGCGCTGGCGCAAAACGCGATGGCCGAAGGTCTCCTCACCGACACGTGGGGTAATCCCCTAGAGGGTGTTGAGATAGAAGCCCGGCGGGCAGATGGCGGCGGCGCCCCGCGGACGGCTGAGACCGACGACGACGGCGAGTTCCGGATGATGGGTATGGACTCTGCCACCTACGAGTTCACGTACCGGATCTTCGGGTATGTTGGCGCGCGCCAGATCCAAGACGTCAGCCCGGGACGGAGGAGAGGGCGCCTGACTGCTATCGAGCTCGAGCTTGACGGCAGTGGTCTATACCTGCAGGAAGAACTTTCATTCGAAGCGGAGGGCGGAACGCCCAGCGTCACGCTCAAATCGGACGGCATGTTCGAGTTCGAAGACGCGGAAGGCGAGGGAG
>Ga0310344_10003017_pt1 | contig 12614 bp, 14 predicted proteins | sample HC15DNA20200_MG_FD_203801 | JGI IMG/M metagenome (GOLD analysis project Ga0310344, IMG submission 203801) | Marine microbial communities from station ALOHA, North Pacific Subtropical Gyre - HC15-DNA-20-200_MG | ecosystem: Environmental > Aquatic > Marine > Oceanic | place: Pacific Ocean: North... | reverse complement strand
AAGCTAAACCAAAAGCTAAGACAAGAAAAACAAAAGCTAAACCAAAAGCTAAGACAAGAAAAACAAAAGCTAAACCAAAAGCTAAGACAAGAAAAACAAGGAGATAATTAAAATTTTAACCTAAATTTTTTCAAGCTTACCAAATTTGCCTTTTCCTAGTTGTACTTCACCCTTAAACTCATTGGTATAACCATTTTCGATTTTTATTTTGTCGCCATTTTGAATATTGTTTGCATCTTCTGCCCACAATGTAATCTTAATTTCCATTCCATTGTCTACAAGAAATGCATTTGCAACATCAACAGTTGAACCAGCTTTTGTGTTGACAGTTCTAACTTCTTCTTTCCTTTCCACTGTACCCTCAACATTAATTCCGGATCTCATATTTTTGGCTTCATCAATTGTTGTCATAAATTAAAAATCGCTAAAATGATTATAAACTTTGTTTTTTAAAATTCATGTTATTCTTTTCTAATTAATCATTATTCATCAGAAATAAAATAAATTTTCTAGGATGAGTTATATGCTAAATTTCTTAAATTGAATCTGTGGAGGGGTATCGAAGCCCGGTCAACCGAGAAGGACTCAAGATCTAGTATAAGATATCCTTTCTCTTAGGAGTTCGTGGGTTCGAATCCCACCCCCTCCATTAATCTAAAACGCAAAATTTCTAGTTACATGATTATTGTTTTTACAGCAGAAACTTTATGCTTTGTTAGTTTTTCATGAAGTGATGCATGCTCAGAATACTTGAATGTTAGATTGCATCTAAAACATTTCCATGATTTTTCTGGCACAGAATTCAGGAACCATTTTTTGATTTAAATATTTTGCATCTTTCATCTATTTTTTTCAGTTTGTTGGAAAGGATTTAGATGTTAATACAATACAAATTGTATATGGTAGATATTTTTGAAATAATTAGTGAATATTCATATTTAGGAATATTCTTTCTATTGATAGCAGTAAATGCTGCACCATTACTAATGCCACCAACTTGGATCATATTATCATCTTTTTATGCAATAGATCCTTTACTTGATCCATTAGTTTTATCATTAATTGGTGCAACTGGAGCCACAATAGGTCGATTCTTTTTGAAGTCTGTTAGTGGACTATTTCGTAAATTTGTTGGACAAGAACAAAAATCAAATTTAGACGCTATTGGAAATTTTCTGAATCTAAAAAGATTCGGTTATATTGTCACTTCATTTGTCTTTGCAGCTACTCCTTTACCAAGCAACATGTTATTTGTAACTTATGGATTATTACGTGCAAAGAGCTTTGGTTTGTATGTTGGTTTTTGGATGGGTCGTGTTGTCTCTTACTATGTCATGATTACAATAAGTACTGTTGTTTTGACACCATTCATAGAATTATTTGAAGAAAGATACATAGGAATTCTTATAGCTGATGCATTAGGAATAGGTTCAATTATATTTTTTACCTGTATTAATTGGAATCTTTTATTAACAAAAAGAAGATTCAAATTGAATAAACCAAGGCTGTGGAAATTTTGAACGAATTAAACTATCTCAAAAAATATGTGAGAAAGATTTATGCAAAAAATGATCCTGCACACGATTTTAATCATATAATGCGAGTTTACAAAAATGCGGAACAAATTTGCAAAACAGAAAAAGCCAATAGAAAATTGGTCTTGGCCTCAGTACTACTGCATGATATTATAAAAAAGAAGAAATCAGATAAACGTTCAAAATCATCTGCTGATCTGAGTGCTGAAAAGGCATTAGGAATTCTTCAAAATTTAAAATTCTCAGAACGGGATATCGGAATTATATTAGAGTCTATAAGAAATCATAGTTTCAATAAAGGAAAAGTTTCAAAAAGTATTGAGGGAAAAATTCTACAGGATGCTGATAGGTTAGATGCTATAGGGGCTATAGGAATAGCACGTGTTTTTTCTGTTAGTGGTGCAAAAAATAGACAGTTCTACGAGCCTAATGATCCCTTTTCAAGAAGTAGGATTCCTAATGATCAAAAATGGGCATTGGATCATTTTTTTAAGAAATTACTTGTTTTGGATAAAACAATGAATACAAAAACAGGAAAAACTGAAGCAAAGAAAAGAACAAAAGTCCTAAAAAATTATTTATCTACACTAAAAAAGGAAATTTAGCCATAATCAATATACCTCTGATATCTTTTTTCGATTTCTTTATTTTGTCCTAATTTAATTTGCTCAATGTCATTTTTTATGCGGTGTTGTATGTATGAATTTATTTCATTTAATGAATCATCAGTTTTGAATGATTCGAGTAAAGGACTTAACGTTAGAAAAAATTCAATTACTTTATCTCTGAATTCCTCACTGGTAGGATTCCTAATTCCTTTCAGTCTAAACCAAACCATTGCCCAACTGCCACCTGTAACATGTGGCAAAAGATCTAATGCACGTTCAATTTCAAATCTGTTATCTTCTCTCATTATACTCAAAGATTTGACGCAATTGATTTGGCAAAATATGTTACAATCATATCAGCTCCTGCACGTTTTATGGAATAGAGTATTTCTTTTGTCATATCACCTTCATTTATCCATCCTTGCATTGCTGCACCTTTCACTAATGCATATTCACCTGATACACTATATGCAGATACAGGTACATTGAATCTTCGTTTAGTTTCTGCAATTAAATCAAGGTATGTTAAGGCAGGTTTAATCATTACAATATCTACGCCTTCATTGATATCTGTTTCAACTTCTCTCATTGCCTCTCTAGGATTTGTGAATGGGACCTGATACGTTCGTCTGTCACTGAATTGGGGTGCACATTCTGCAGCATCTCTAAATGGTGAATAAAAATTTGATCTATGTTTAGCAGAGTGTGACATTATAGAAACATCAGAGAATCCTGCAGCATCTAAACTACTTCTAATTGCTGCCACTTGTCCATCCATCATTGCTGATGGTGATACAACATCCACACCAGCTTTAGCTTGACTAACTGCAATCTTTGACAATGTAGCAATACTAGAGTCATTATCGATTAACTCACCTTTAACTAATCCACAGTGACCTGATGATGTATACTGGCATAGACATACATCAGCCATAATAGCAATTTTATCACCAAAGTTTTTCCGTATCTCTGAAATTGCTCTCTGGATAATACCATGATCTACGAATGCAGAAGTTCCTTCGTCGTCCTTATTCTGTGGAATACCAAAAAGCATTACAGCAGGAATTCCTAATTCTGCAATAGCATCTACTTCATTTACAATATCAGATAGTGGAAATCGTTCAATTGCCGGCATTGATTGAATTTGTTTTTTAGTTTGAATTCCATCTTCAACAAATACTGGACAAATCAAATCTTTTGGAGATAATGAGACTTCTTGCACAAGATCTCTAATTTTTTCAGTTTTTCTTAGTCGTCTAAGCCTTCTACTAGGAAAATTAGACATAATTATGGTTACTCTGATAGAATATAATTCCTAAGCAGGGATGGTCTCTTCAATCTTAAATTCATGCTCAACAAAATATTCCACTCGAGTTTTTTTGAACTCTCTCGAACTAAATAGAATTTTATATTCATCAACATTGATTTGTTTCTGAATCTGTCCAGCAACTTCTCCTGCTTCATCGAAAGATTTGCAATGAATCATTGAAAATACATTGTATGGCCAGTCCGGATATACTGGTCTCTCATAGCAATGGCTTACTTGTGGGAACGCACCAAGCTTGTTTCCAACAGTACTAATTCGCTCTTTTGGAACTTTCCAGACAATCATACCGTTGGCGGTAAAGCCAGCTTCTCTATGACGTAAAATCGCTGCGTATCTTCGCATAACTCCAATCTCTTCATAATAATGCAGTTTTTCAAAGACTTGATCCTCCGTCATATCCAAATTTTCTGCTGCTTTTTGGAAAGGTCTATCTACTATCTCCATATCTTTCTGTAGCTCTCTGATGAATTTTTTATCTTCTTCTATTGCTACAAACTTTGTATCAATAACTTTCTTCTTTTCTTCAGATGGTTTCACTTCGTGCTTTTTACCATCAACCATATCAAGTTTTACTCCAATCTTGAATAGTTGTAGTGTAGGGAGCATTCTTGTTTTTTTAATTCCATCTAATTTTGAAAACTTGTCAAGTTCTTTTTCCAAGTCTGAGCCAGGTGGAACAGCCAATGTAAACCAGAGATTGAATTGATGGTCTCTTTCATAGTTATGACTTACACCAGGATGTTTATTGATTTGGTATGCAACGTGTTCAAGCTTGTCGGGTTCAATCTCCATGGCAACCAATGAGCTGGTATATCCCAACTTTCTTGTATCAAAGATCGCACTAAGCTGTCGCAATACGCCTTTTCTCTTTAACTGAATTAATCTGTCCTTTACCTCATTAGACGAAATTTCAAACTTTTTTGCCATTTCATCAAATGGTTTAGAAACCAATGGAAATTTCCATTGTATCTCATTGAGGATCTCAGTATCAAGTTTATCAATATCAGTCAATACACCAGATCTTTAGTCTCAATTAAAAAATGTAACTGGTTTTCTTGAATCTATAAATACCATTCATGGTGCGCCAGAGTGTTGATTGTTGATCTTCATCTAAAGGGGAACCTTGTCATTGTAGTTGGATCTGGAAACGAGGGAATGAAGAAGGTGAGCTCATTGTTGACACAAGATTGTGAAATTCTTATGATAAGCAGTACTTCAAATCCACAAATTGAGAAATATGTAAAGCAGAAAAAAATTAAATTCAAGAAAATCAAATTAAAGGATGTAAGTTTTCTTTCAAAATATAAGCCATATCTGGTCATGGCTACTACTAATGATAAAGCACTGAATAGAGAAATTGTTGCAAATGCAAAGAAGATGAAATCTTATGCCTATGCTTCAGATGATCCAGAGATTAGCGATTTTGCTCATCCATCTGTGATTAATATTGAAGATACAATACAGGTGGCAATATCAACAGGTGGGAGTAGTCCTGCAATGGCAAGAAAGATCAAGATAAAGACAGAATCTTTCTTGAAGAAAAATATCTCAAGTGAGGATATATATCAAATTAGATTACAAAAATTTGCAAGATTTAAGGCAAAACAAGTCCTTTCAAGCCAATTAGATCGCAAGAAATTCCTCTATGCGGTAATGAATGACAAATATGTAAAAGGGTTATTAAAAGAAGGAAAATACAAAATTGCGCAGACAAAAATAAAAAAAATGTTGAAGGAACGGTCATGAAAGAAAATATCATAAACGCACGGGTAACATTTCGAAAATCACCAATTCATGTTTTGGAAAGATTCTCTTTTTCTGATGTTGATGAGGCATATTCATCATTCAAAAAACATGCAGAATTAAGAGAGTGTGTAATTTTACAAACATGTAACAGGATTGAGATTTTTGCTACAGGCGACGAAAAAGATTTTGACCAGATAAAAAAGACATGGGCATCAATCGCTGGTCTAGAAGAAAATGCGTTTATAGATAATTGTGAAGTGAGTGTCAACACTGAGGTTTACGATCACCTGTTAAAATTAACCTCAGGATTAGATTCCATGGTTATAGGCGAAGAGCAAATTTTAGGTCAAATAAAAAACTCAATCACTTTTGCTAGAAATGCAAAGACATCTGGAGAACACCTAAACACACTTTTTGATAAAGCTATACGTGTAGGCACACGTGTTAGAAATTCCACTGGTATAAGCAAAGGAAGTATTTCAGTTGGTTCTATGGCAGTAAAGCTTGCAGAAGAAAATGTTGATGAAATGAAATTAAAACAAATCTTATTGATTGGGACAGGCGAGGCTGCAGCATTGGTAGCAAAATCTCTAAACAAACGTGGATATCAGTTTTCAATATCAAGTAGAACTTTGGAGCGCTCAACATCATTTTCAAAGACTGTAGGTGGTAATCCGGTTGATTTTAATGAAATACTAAACGATTTTGGAAAATATGATATTGTGTTTGTAGCAACAACTGCACCATACTTCCTAGTCACACATGAGAGAATTAAAGTGGCTTTAAATCAAAAACATCACGGAATGATGATTCTCGACCTCTCAAATCCACGAACTGTCGATGAAAAAGTTGCTGAATTAAGTGGTATAAAACTGATGAATATCGATCAAATAGCAGAAATAGTTGAAAAAAACATGCGTACTAGAATTGGGCAAAAAAATTCTGCAGAAGAAATAATTAAAGAAGAATTACCAGTCTTAGAGGCATCAATGAAAAGATTAGAAGCAGAACCTGTTGTAAAGGATGTTTTTAAGAATATTGATTCATTAAGAATCAAAGAACTTCAGAAAGCATTAAACATGTTAGGTAGTTTAGATGATGACAAAAAGAAAATAATCGATAATCTGTCAAAAGCTATTGTCGAGAGTATAGTCACTACACCAATGAATAATTTAAGAAAACACACAGAACAAGGAAACACTGAGCTTTTAGATGCTGTTGAAAAATTATTTGAGTATAAGAAAGATAACTAGTTTAGAATTTAGTGATCAAATCGCATTTCATTTGTTTTTTGCCTAAACCCAATTTTTTCATAAAATGATACTAATTCATCTTCACAGTTAAGGATAGTTTTGTAGCATTTTCGCTCTTTTGCTACATCGAGTAATGAAAGAACTAATTTCATTCCAATTCCCTGTCCTTCAAATTCCTTTTTTACAGCAACGTCCTCTATATGACCTACAAATCCGCCTTGATGAATGAATTTTGGCTCAATTAGTAGTGTTGTAGAACCAACAATTTCTCCATCAAGCTCTGCAACATGAATGATATGATTCTCATTTTCGAGAATATTTTTAAGAATGTTTTTTGCAGAACTTTGTTCTAAATTACTAGCTTTCCGAAGACTATCAAGTGATTCTAAAAAACCATTTTCCAGATCTGATTCGATTATTTTTCTAATTATTAGTTCAGACATTCAAATTTTACCTGATTTTTTTATGTATTCATTATTTGCTTTTTCATAAGTATCTTTATCGCCAATGTCGATAAATCCTTTTTTGGAAATCATACTACTTACTTTCATTTTCCTTGCTAGTATTTTGCGTATTGTATCATCCATTCCATATGACTTATTTTTTGGAATAAGTCGGAACACTTCTGGCTCCATTATATAACAGCCCATATTGATTTTTGCACTGTATTCGGGTTTTTCACTCCATGAAATGACTCTTCCATTATTTACTGTATTAATAACACCATATTTCAAATTAAATTTGTAATCATAGAGACACATAGTAACACTCGATTTGCTTTTTTTATGTTGTGCAATCATACTTCTTAAACTAAAGTTATAGATTGAATCACCATAAAGACAAACAAATGTATCATCTATGAATTTTTCAGCAGTTTTTAATTGACCAGCAGTTGCAAGTGGTTTGCTTGATACTGCATATTCTATTTTTACACCAAACCGTTTACCATCTTGAAAATAATCTTCAATTTTTTTTCGTAAATAGCTTACACAGATAACAATTTCTTTAACACCATTTTTTCTTACCCATTCTATTATGTGCTCTAAAATTGGTTTTTCACCCAATGGCAGCATGGGTTTAGGAAGAGAATTGGTATAAGGTTGTAATCTAGTTCCGAGACCACCTGCTAAAATAATCGCCTTCATGAATTTGTATTCAGTTTTGAGTTGTATTTATGTTAAATTACACAATTTTTAGTGACCTAAGTAATTTTGGAAATTTTTCTGATTACATCGTCTGGGGTTTCACCAAAGACTAGAATCATTGGTTCTTTTCCTATATCCCCTTTATGATAAATAATATCAGGTGATTTTGTTTTGAGGGCAAAATTTATTCCCCATTTTATGGATAAACCCTCTTTCTGTTTTGATTTTTTAGGTTCCTTATTTCTATCATAATTTAATGTTGTTAAACCACACCTTTTTGCTTTGGAAATAATCTTCGAATTGAATTTTATATTAATACCAGATCGTATATTTGGAAATTTTTTGTTAACTTCAATAACTGCAGTTCCAACATGATGGGATCCACCGTAAATGATCTCACCAGCAGTTATAACTTCTTTACCAGATTTTACTAATCGACCAGACACTCCTAAAACATCTCTTAGTGTTTTTGATTTTTTTTTTGCAAAAACAAAATTCGTTTGGCACTCAGGAATTATCTTATGGACATTTTTGATCTGCTTAAAATTATTTATTGATTCTAGTAGTTCCATTTTTTCAGTTGAAACTTTTTGATGAGTTATTCTAACACCTTTCCCAATATTTTTTGAATTTTTGATAGAATTGTAAACGTAGTTTTTTGCAGTTGTTACAGCATATCTTAATGGGTTTTGTTTTGCAAGTGATACAGCTATTGATGCGGAATAATTACATCCACTCCCATGATTTCTAACTGGTATTATTTTACCTGTTACTTTATACTCTCGGTCTTTTTCTAGAATAAAATCAGAAATTTTACCTTTTGATGTTGAGGCACCTGTGATAATAACAGATTCTGCACCAAATTTTTGAATTTTTTTTGCAGCTTCTCTCATATTTGTTACTCCTGACAAAATTTTTGCTTCATATTTATTTGGAGTTATCACGTGTGCCAGTGGAATTATCATTTTTTTGTAGTTGTTTAGAGCATTTTTTTTGAGAAGTGTGACGCCGGTTGTTGATTTTATGATAGGATCTACTATGATTGGAACATGACAATTACATAATTTTGAATGGATTACTTTTATTATGACTGAATTATAGACCATTCCAATTTTGATGGCATCTATATGAAAATCAGATAGAATTGAATCTAATTGTGATTTCAAACTCTTCACTGAGACAGGCTCTATATTAGAGACATCAGTTGTGTTTTGACTGGTAATTGCAGTTATGACTGTAAACCCATATACACCAAAATCTGAGAAAGTCCTAATATCACTTTGAATACCTGCACCTGAAGATGAATCTGAACCACCAATGGTTAGAATATTCATAATGATCGGATTCTAAACGACTGTTTAAATTTACCAGAAGGACTATAACCATTATGGCAACACAGATGACCTCAGCTAGACGTGGCGTAGCAACTGACGAAATGAAACAAGTTGCAAAAGATGAAGAAGTAACATTGGATTGGCTTATACCAAAAATTGCAAGTGGTTCTATTATCATACCAAGTAATAATGTTAGACCACAAAAAATTCATAATGTTGGTATTGGAAAAGGTATGAAAACTAAAGTTAATGTCAATATCGGAAGTTCAACATTAAATGTCAATGTTGATGAGGAAATTGAAAAAGCCAAAGTTGCCGTCAAATATCATGCTGACACAATAATGGATCTTAGTGATGGTGGTGATGTTGGTACCATAAGACGAGCGTTGTTGGATGCAGCACCTATAACATTTGGTACCGTTCCAATCTATGAGGCATATAATTTTGGTATTGAAAAACACAAGAATCCATTAGATATTACAGAGGATGATTATCTTAACGCATTTGAAAATAACATAAAAGATGGAGTTGATTACACTACAATTCACTCTGGAATTACAAAAGAAATTGCCAAACGGATTTTGAAAGTTGAGAGGCATGCAGGTGTGGTTAGTAAAGGTGGAACTATTACTGCTGCCTGGATGTTAAAATATGATAAGGAGAATCCATACATTACTCACTATGATTATATGATTGAATTAGCACAAAAAAATGATGTGACATTTAGTTTAGGTGACGCATTACGACCAGGCTCAATTCTAGATTCACATGATGAGCTTCAGGTTCAGGAAATGATCAATATTTCAAGACTAGCAAAACGGGCAAACGAAAAAGATGTTCAAGTTATGGTTGAGGGTCCTGGTCATGTTCCACTCAATGAAGTTGCAGCGAATGTTAGACTTGCTAAATCACTCATTGGAGATGTCCCATATTATGTTCTAGGTCCACTTGTTACTGACGTTGCATCTGGTCATGATCATATTGCTAGTGCGATTGGCGCTGCGGTTTCAGCCAGTGAAGGAGTAGATTTATTGTGTTATCTTACACCATCAGAGCACTTGGCATTGCCAAATGCTGATGAAGTAAAAGAAGGTCTAATTGCATATAGAATTGCAGCACATGCAGGTGATTTAGTTAAACTTCGAGATAAAGCAATAAAATGGGATATGAAAATGACCGAAGCCAGAAGAACATTAGATTGGGAAAAGCAACTAGCACTTTCAATTGATCCTGAAAAGGCAGCAAAGATTCATGGACGAACTGGTCAACACCCAGGAAATAATGTACCATGTACTATGTGTGGTGGAGCATGTGTCTATCTTATGCTTCCTCAACAAAGAAAATATGAAAAAAATACCGAATTATAACAGAGTGTGTAGTACTTTTTCTAAACTTGGAACAATACTGAACTCTTTTAGTTGATCAACATGAATCCATCTAAACTCTGAATTTTCCCAATTTAGTTTGATATCAATTTTATCTGTTTCAAATAAAAAAGGAAAAATCACCCATTGGTGGTTCTTATATTGTGGTGAATCAACAAGCATTCCCCTGCTAGAATTTATTAATTTTATTTGTTCTTCATTAATTCCAACTTCCTCAAAAATTTCAATTTTTGCTCTGTTTAATGGCTCTTCATCGTTTTCAATAATTCCACTAATTCCTGACCATAGTCCTTTCATACTTCTAACTTTCTCACTACGCTTTAGAATCAGAATTTTATCATTATAAGTAAGAAATGACGTTACTATCCTAGTTTTTTGCATTTCATTTTTCTATTGAGTTTATCATCTTTGTTAATTTCTTGTAGGACTTTTCTAGATCAATATTTTCTGAAAGTTTTTCTTTATTAGAATTGATATATGAGACAATTTCTGTACTATTTCCCTCCTGAGCTGATGATAACAATCGTCCAATATCCTTCCAGAATTCTTCTGCAACTCTTCTAATCTCAGGATTAGAAATTATCGTTTCAATTAATTCAGGTGATTCAGTTAGTATGCTTTCCGCAATAATTTTTTGAGCTTTGAATGTTGTTCCAGCCATCTTTTCAGTTAGTAATATTTTATCATCCTTTGCTAAAATATTTGCAAATGCTATATTGATCAGATGTGTTAGCCCCAGGATTATTGCAATTTTTTTATCATGCTCGTTTGAATCTATAGTCACAAAATTTGCTTCTGGAAATAGACTTTTTGCTACAGCGAGTTCCTTTTTACCATCTTTAATTGGTATTGATATAACATTCTGATTTTTTACTCCTTTAGCACCAGGTCCAAACATAGGATGGATACAGACAGGACAAACCTTAGCGGGTATTTTTCCTAACGCTGTAGCTGTTTTTGATTTTTGTGATGTAATATCTATCAAGTAAGATTCACGTTTCATTTCTTTAGCAATTAAACGAATTATTTCGGGTGTCTTCTTTGTTGGAGTTGATAACAAAACATATTCTTTATTTAAAATTGCACCGATAAGTGATTCAGCTTTGTTAATGTTAGTTGGAACTGGATTATCTATGTCAAAACCTGTAACATCAAATCCATTTTTGACAAAGTAATTACAAAGCCAATTACCCATTTGTCCTCCAGCACCAATTACAGCAATAGTTTTATCCATCACATATCATTAATTCTTGCTTTTAATATGTCCATTCCTTCAACTATTTTTTCTGTCTCAACACACGCGGAGATTCTAAAGAAATGTTTGTAGTCACCAAACGCGTTTCCAGGTGCTATCGCCAAACCATATTCTAATAAATTCTCTGCTAATTTTGAGGTATCAATTTTATTTTTTGTTTGTGCAAAAATATACATCGCTCCATCGGGAATTTCGAATTCTAGACCCATATCTTGGGCAATTTCAGATAATATTGCAAGTCGTTTAGACATAATTTTGCTATTCTGACTTACATCATCATTGATAGTATTCATAGCAATATACTGTATAGGTTCTGAAACATTAGTAATACATAGAGATTGAAGTTTTGCCATTTTTTCAATGATTTCCTTTGAACTTATAGCATAACCAATTCTATATCCTGTCATAGAGTGTGATTTAGAAAAGGATTGTGTGATTATCGATTTATCATAATTATATGATAATACACTCTTCCAGTTTTCATTAGCGTAATTACTGTAAATCTCGTCGCTTAAAATATACAAATTATTATCCTTCGAAATATCAATAATAGAATCTTGTAGTCCTTTTGGTAGTATTTTACCAGTTGGATTATTTGGATAATTCAATACGATCATTTTTGTATTATTATTTATGGATGATTTGATTTGTTCTAACGTTGGCTCCCAATTATCTTCTAATGTTGTCTTTATTGAACGAATTTTAACTCCTGCGTTAATTGCACATTGTCTATATGCTGGCCACGCTGGTTCAATTATTATCACTTCATCACCATAATTTAATAAAGTAGAAAATGTTAGAAACACACCAAATCTTGCACCTGGTACAACCATGACATTTTCAGAATTTATCTTACAATCAAAGTGCTTATTTGCAAACATTGCTATAGAATCACGAAACTCTGGAATTCCTTTAACTGGACCATATTTTCCGAATCCTGCATCATAAATTTCTGAAAGTGAGTCTCTTACAGTTTCTGGTGGTCTAAAATCAGGTTCACCAACTTCTAGATGTATGATTTTTTTT
>Ga0310344_10003014_pt1 | contig 12619 bp, 8 predicted proteins | sample HC15DNA20200_MG_FD_203801 | JGI IMG/M metagenome (GOLD analysis project Ga0310344, IMG submission 203801) | Marine microbial communities from station ALOHA, North Pacific Subtropical Gyre - HC15-DNA-20-200_MG | ecosystem: Environmental > Aquatic > Marine > Oceanic | place: Pacific Ocean: North... | reverse complement strand
AGGGCAGTGCCAAAATGGAAGGGGCTCTCATGCGAGTCTCAAGGTCAGACGAATGAAAGGACGATGATGCAGAGACTGCTGACGGCGGGGTGTCTGGGAGTGGCGTTGGTCGGCTTGTTTGCTGGTTTGAGCATGACAGGGGCAGGCCCGTCGGTAGAGGTCCAGGCGTCGTCAGTGCTGCAGGACGCGACCACCAACGACGGAGTGTTCTCATCGGCCCAGGCGCGTCGCGGTCGTCGGGTCTACAATCGGGATTGTGCCTCCTGCCACGGTGGTGAGCTGCGTGGTGGTGAGATGGCGCCTGGCATCGCCGGCAGCGATTTCATCGTGTTCTGGGTCGATCTCTCGGTGGGAGCTTTATTCGAGCGGATCAAGGTCTCGATGCCAGAGGATGGTCCTGGTCGCCTTTCCGATGAGGAATACACGGACGTTGTCGCCTACATGCTCGATCAGAATGATTTTCCGTCCGGCGATAATGAGCTCCCGTCTGACAAGGCGGCTCTCGACAAAATCATGATCGTGGTGGCCGAATAGGCCGCCGGCGCCCGTTCAGCCGTGATGACCGAGGACGATCGTAGCCCGACGCTTGATCGCTTTCTCCCGTACGCCGCCGGAATCTTTGTCCTCGCGCTCGTCATCCGCGTCATCCATATCTTCCAGATCCGGCCGGCCTCTTTCTTCCCGCTCCTAATGGGGGATGCCCAGAGCTACCATACTTGGGCGCAGGAGCTGGCTGCCGGCGACTGGGTCGGTACCGAGGTCTTCTACCAGGCGCCGCTCTACCCGTACTTCCTCGGACTGGTCTATACCGTCTTTGGTGAAGGGCCGCTGGTCGTGCGGATGAGTCAGGCCGTACTGGGCGGGCTGGCCTGCGTGCTTCTGGCCTACGCTGGGTGGCGCCTGTTCTCGCGGACGGCGGGCATTGTGGCCGGGGTCATGCTGGCGTGCTACGCGCCCGCCATCTTCTTCGACAGTCTGGTACAGAAGTCGGTGCTAGACGCCGTCCTCCTTTGTTTGACGCTGGCCTTGCTCAGCCCCCTGATGACGCGTCCGTTGGTCACCCACAGCCTCGGCGCGTGGGGGAGCGTCGGCGTCGCGGTGGCACTTTTGGTGCTTAGCCGAGAGAACGCGCTGGTATTTGTTACGGTCCTGCTCTTCTGGCTGGTCTGGAGCCGTCGAGCTGACGGCCCCCGTCGATGGCAGCTGGCCACGGCGTTCGTGGCCGGTCTCGCTGTGGTCCTACTTCCGGTCGCTGCACGAAACCTTGCGGTTGGGGGAGAGTTCTACCTCACAACTTCCCAGTTCGGCCCCAACTTCTACATCGGCAACAACCCTGGGGCGTCAGGCATCTATCAGCCGCTTCGCTTTGGCCGCGGCGATCCGCGCTTCGAGCGCTTGGACGCGACCGCGCTCGCAGAGGAGGCGACGGGATCGTCGCTGACCCCGGCGCAGGTGTCCCGCTACTGGACCGGGGAGGCCCTGTCCTATATCGCTAACCAGCCGATGGACTGGGCGCGGCTGATGGGACGCAAGATCCGGCTGGCCTGGAATGCTTCGGAGGTGGCCGACACTGAGGACCAGTTGAGCTATGCGGATCGGTCCCTGCTGCTGCGGTTGTCCGGTCTGGTCTGGCATTTCGGGATTCTGGCCCCGCTGGCGCTCGTCGGGGTATGGGCCTGCTGGGCGCGAAGGCGTGAGCTAGGGCTGCTGTACCTCATGCTCGGCGCCTACGCCGTGACCCTGGTGGCGTTTGCGATCATGGCTCGGTATCGATATCCACTCGTACCGTTTCTGGTGCTGTTGGCAGCCGTGGGGGTGACCCGCCTGCCCAATCTTGTCCGCCAGGCCTCGCGACCGCAGCTCGCTGGCGTAGGAGCGGGTGTCGTCGCGTTGGTGTTCTTCTGCAATTGGCCGATGTACTCGATGGCGCAGATGCGGGCGGTGACCGAGAGCAACGTGGGCACCGAGCTGCAGGTTCAGGGTCGCGTGGACGAGGCGATCACTCTCTATCAGGATGCTCTGTCGCGGAATCCCAACAACGCGGTCGCCCACAGCAATCTCGGGACGGCGTATGCGGCGGCTGGTCGGTTCGACGATGCGATCACGTCGCATCGGACGGCGCTAGAGCTGGCGCCTAGCGATGCCGAAGGCTACTTTAACCTGGCTAATGCCCTCGCATCTAAGGGGGAGCTCGAGGAGGCGGTAACCCAGTTCCGGGAGGCGCTGCGGGTGGACGCGACGTTTGCCGAGGCGCACGTCAACCTGGGCAACGCCTTGGTTGATCTCGGGCGGTTCGACGACGCAACAGCTGAATACCAGAGGGCGGGAGAGCTCCGTCCGGAGTGGGGGCAGTCCTTCAATAATCTCGGGCTGCTGGCCAGCGCTCGCGGAGAGCTTGAGGCGAGCATCACACAGTTCCGACGTGCGATCGACGTCGAGCCGGAGTACGCCGAAGCGCATACGAACCTGGCGGCCGCGCTCCAGCTCTCCGGGGACATCGAAACGGCGCTCGTGCACTTCCGTCGTGCCGTCGAGCTGCTGCCGGATGATCCAGCCGCGCACAACGATCTCGGGATGGCGCTCGGCGGCCGCGAGGCGGTTAGTGAAGCGCTGCAGCATTTCCGCCGAGCCGTCGAACTGGCCCCGGACTTCGTCGAGGCCAGGGGGAATTTGGCGATGGCCCTACGGATGTCCGGCGAGCTGGCCGAGGCGGTGGCCGAGTATCAGGAGATCATTCAGCTGAACCCGGATTCGGCGGTTGCCCACAACGAACTGGGCATCACGCTGGCAGGGCAGGGCCAGCTCGACGCGGCGCTCTCCGAGTTCCGTCGCGCCATCGAGCTGATGCCGGAGTTTGCGGGCGCGTACGGCAACCGCGGGGTGGTATTGCAGATGCAAGGCGACCCGGCCGCCGCGATTGCCTCCTTTGAGGAAGCGTTGCGACTCGCACCGGGGAGTGCCGAACTGCAGGTGCGCCTCGATGGGGCGCGGGCCGAGCTGGCCGGACGCTAGGGTTTTTCGGCGAACCGCCCGTGTACAAGGCGTTACGTCGTCGGTCACGGTTCGCCTGGCTGTTTAGGCCTCATGCCTCGTTACACGAACGGCCTGATTGAGGAGCCGCCCTCAAACCTTCTTCAGCAGCCTCCTAGGGATCGAGGAAGTCGCAGGCCTGGCTCAGTCCCATCTCGCAGGCTAGTTGGATCAATGAGCGGGCCCGCTCTGGGTCGGGAGTCTGGATCTGATCGCTCTGTAGCAGTAGCCCGAGTCGGAGGCAGCTCATGGCGTCCCCGCTGGCGCATCCAAGGTTGAAGCTCCCGGCCGCCCGGGCCGGGTCCGGTGCTCCGCCCTCACCGCGCAGATAGAGTCCAGCGAGTTCGCCGCACGAGAGCGCCCATCCCAGGTCGCACGAGCGCGAGTACAGCTCACGCGCTGTGGCCACGTCCAGCCCGACACCGCGCCCCGCCTGGTACGCGGCTGCCAGAAGGAAGCAGCCCTCGCCATCGCCGTTGTCACAGGCCCCGCGGAGGGGCGCAGGGTCGCCGCGCGCCAGAGCCGACGCCAGGGTGGTCGACGTGCGGGTGAACTGCTGTCCGCCGCTGGACAGCACCGCTGCGTTGTTGCAGCCGATACCGAGGCCGAGTTCACACGCCTGGTCGAACGCCGCGGCCGCCTCGGTCGAATTGGGGGCCTCCACCCTGCCCGCAGCGAGCATGATCCCGAGCTCGTTGCATGAGCGCGCGATGCCAGCCGCGCAGTTGTTCGACTGACGAACCATGAGGTTGCGGCACCCGTTCCGCAGACCTTCATCGCAGGCTGACTCCCAGAAGGCTAGGTTGGTGCCCGGGTGTCGGTTTCCGATCGCGTCGGTGCTCAGCAGGCCGACGAAGAGCAATGTCCAGACCGCCATCGACGCGTAGTTGAGCTGGCGCGGAGAGATGGCCGGCCAGAAGCGCTCGAGGCCGAGCATCTCGCCCTCGAGGCGCCCGACGAATCGGTCGATGATGCGAACGCTGAGGTTGAGGAGTGGTACGCAGAGCAGCTTGTCGTAGAACGCGGGAATCCCGAGCGGGAGGAAGGCGGCGTAGAGCACCCACACGCTGATGCCGTAGAGCGACCCGAAGATCACTCGTCCGAGGCTTCCCCGCGGTGACGTGGAGGGGTCGGTTACCAGCAGATGGAGACCCAAGAACACGGCGATCGGGACGGTGGTGTCAACGAAGAAGTAGACCCCGGTGAACGCCGAGTACACCAGGCCGAGCAGAAAGAGTGTTGCCGCGGCCGAGAGGGTCATCAGCGTGACCGCGAAGTAGTACTGGACCATCAGGCCCAGCAGGAAGATTACAAGGTACATGTGCTCCGGATACCGGAGAGTCAGCGCGATCTCCTGCCCCCACGTCAGGTCGGTCCGTCCCGTCAGGATCAGGACGACCGAAAACACCGATAACGAGAACCCGGAAGGATTGAAGATGTGCGTCCTGCGCCCGTTGCGCATCCAGGTAAAGAGCTCCTTGCCGACGAATCCCAGCGCGACCATGACGAACTGCAGGAAGAACCAGTCGTCACGGAACCACAGAAACAGGTTGGTGCTGAAGATGATCGGGAAGGGACCAAAGCTCAAGCGCCAGAGGTTGCGCCTTGACCAGCCTAGGAGCATGTCGAACGCATAGGCGAAGACCACCTGCGCGGCGATCAGCCACGCGTGGTTCCCGACCTCCGGCCAGTACCAGCTCCAGTAGAAGTAGACGCCCAGATGGGCCACCAACTGCAGATAGTGGTTCTTACGGAGGCTGCCCTCGATAGTGAGTGTCCTACCTTCTCTGGCGATGGTTCTGCTCAGCCACCATTGCCAGGCGAGAAGCACCGCGCATGAGCCCCAGAAGGCCAAGACGAGCGGCTGGCTCTCCTGCACCCGAGGCGCGAAGCTCATCGCCAGGAGGAGCAGCGTCGGGTATAGGGGGAGACGCGCCGGGCCACCAAGTCGGGTCGTCAGGGCGGTCACAGTCACTGTCCCGTCCCCCGGCTCAGCGTGACCCACTGGTCGGTCTGCACCGACGTCCAGGTCTCGAGCGTGCCGTCGGGCCAGATCGCCTGGACGCCTTCGATCTCGGAGTTGGTTCCGAGCCCAAAGAGGACGCGCGGGTCATTGGCCGACGCATAGCTGCCGTCCGACCGCACGCGTCGCCAGCTCGGCGTTCCGCCTACCGGAATCACTGCTACGCGTGTGCCCAGCATGTCGCGGTTTGTGGCCGGGTCGACGAGACGCAGACCTACCCAATGCTGCTGGTTGCCGACAGCGTTGAGGAGCAGGCGCGCTGGTCCGTTGTTGTTGGTCAGCACGATGTCGACGTCACCATCGTTGTCGATGTCGCCGAAGGCCGAGCCTCGACTAACTTCCGAGAGTTCGAATACCGGACCGCTGCTCGATGAGACCTCGGTGAAGCGACCACCGCCGAGGTTCCTGAACAGCTGGTTCGTCTGATGCAGCGGGTACGGATCGCCAGCCTGGACGAGGCGGGGAATCAGGTCCACGGCGCCGTTGGCCACGAAGATGTCTAGCCAGCCGTCATTGTCGTAGTCGAACCACGCCGTACCAAACCCGGTGAACGCCAAGCTAGGCGGGCCGAGCCCGGTTCGCGTGCTTCGATCCTCAAATAGACCGTTTCCGTCGTTCACATAGAGGGTGTTGGTCTGGGTGATCAGGTGTGACACGAACAGGTCGTCGTCTCCGTCTCCATCGAAGTCTCCCGCATCGACCCCCATGCTGGCCTCGGCGTCGCCGACGTCGTTGTAGGCCGAGCCGTTGAACTGGGCAGTGTTCACGAAGGTGCCGTCTCCCTGGTTCATCCACGACCGGTTCTCCGACAGGTCGTTGGCCACGTAGATGTCGATCCAGCCGTTGCCATCGAGATCCGCGGTGGACACTCCGAGGGCCGGACCGTACTCCCGCCCGATCTGAGAGGCAGCGGTAGTGTCCTCGAATGTACCGTCACCTCGATTACGAAAGAGGCGATCCGGCACTGGCACGAAACCGTCGGGGCCACAGTAAGTGCGGATATTGTTGAAGCACTCGACGTTGTTGGCCACGCTGTAGTTCACGTAGTTGCCAATATAGAGATCCAGCCAGCCATCCCGGTCGTAGTCGAGGAACGACCCGCTGACGCTCCACCTGGCATCATCTGCGCCAGCTCTTGCCGTGACGTCGGTGAACGTGCCGTCGCCATTGTTTCGCCACAACTGGTTCGGGCCGTAGTTGAGTACATAGAGGTCGACCCACCCGTCGTTGTCGTAGTCGCCGGCCGCGACACCCATCCCATACCCTCGGGCATCGATGCCGCTTGTCTCGGTGACGTCGGTCAACTGCATGGAGCCTCTGGGAGCTGTCTCGGTGTCGTTCCGATACAACCGATCTCTCAGTGGGCCCTGCAAACCTGGCTCGAACGACGCGTCCCCCTGTTCGACATCCGGTCCGAGTATGTGCCCCTGCACGAGATACACGTCGAGGTCGCCATCGTTGTCGTAGTCGAAGAGCGCGACGCCCGCTCCCACCATTTCGTTGAAATACATCTCACCCGACATGCCGTTGACATGGGTGAAGTCGAGTCCCGCTTCCTCGGTGGCGTCCTCGAAGGTCACCCGGGTTTGATCGAGAGCCGCTTCGGTCTCGGGGGCGGTCGTGGCTGCGGGCGCAGACGTGCCGCCCCCGCACGCGATCAGGCAGAGGGGCAACGCTAGTGTCACACTCGACCGTAGTAGCGACAGATCCACGACGATGAATCCTCGGTCGCCCTACTGAGCTCGTGCTTCGACGAGGGCTTGAGGGCTGAAGGGGGCGGGGGCAAACACCGGGTCGTTGTCGGCGAACGGCTGTCTCGAAGGCTGACGTCGCTGGTAGCGGGACAGGCCCACGTTGAGCTGCGCCGCCAACGCTGCCAGTCCGGCCTGATTTGCCATCTCAATCGCCATCCCCTGGTAGCGTGCGGCATCGTCGAACAGACCCACTTCGGCCGCCGCCATGGCCGTAGTCTCCATGACCTGGGGCGACTGCACGACCGCAGTAATCTCGGCCAGGATCTCGAACGCGCGCCGGCCGTCGCGTACCGAGTCGTCAGGAGAGGCGGCGAGCAGACGCGCCAGCGTGTGGGGAAAGGCGATTTCGTTGGGCTGCGCGCGAGTGTCGTCCTCGAGGGCGGCTTTCGCGTCCAGGTGCCGCCCGGCTCTGATCAGCGCAAAGGCACGTCCCAGCCTAGCCGGACCGTTGCTCGGATCGAGCGCGATGAGCGCGTTGTACGCCGCCGCCGCGTCCGAGGACTGACCGTCGCGTAGCAGCGCAGCCGCGAGGTTCAGGTGGGCGACGTTCGAGCCTGGATCCGACTCCACGGCCTGCCGGAACCGGCTGATGGCGTCACGCTCCTGTCCGTCTTCGGCGAGGAAGATCCCCAGCTGGATGTTCGCACCGGCGTGGGCCGGGTCGAGTCGGAGCGTCTCTTGGTATTGCTCACGCGCTCCTTCCCGATTCCCCATGTTTAGCAACGTTATGGCCAGGAGATTTCGGGAGACCGGATCCTCGGGGTCGGCTTCGAGCATCTTGTCGAACTGTTCGAGCGCCTCGTTCCATCGACCCTCGCGGGCGGCCATGACTCCTCGCGCCTCGTAGGCGACCTTCCCGGCCACTGCGACCGCGCGGAGCTGCTCGAGCAGCGGGTCGTACACCCCGGGGCGGTCGATGACTCTCCCCAGACCGATGTTACGGGTGGCATCGGCTCGTGCGTCGAGTTCAGCCTGAGCTTCGCCGTCGCGTCCAAGCGCCCGGTAGGCCTGCGCTAGCGGATACCGGATGGTCGCAGCCCACGGCGCAATGGTGAGTGCCTGTTCGAGCTGGGTGGCGGCTCGTTCGTATTCCTGATCCTGGAGCGACAGTCGACCCAGGCCGACAAGACACTGCGCGCATGTTGCGTCGAGCTCAAGGCCCCGATCGAATCGCTGCCTCGCTTCGTCGCTGCGACCCTGCAGGAGATAGACGTCGCCGAGCCGGGCGAGTCCAGCGACGTAATCGGGGCGTAGCGCTAGCGCGGCTAGAAAAGCGTCTATTGCCTCTTCAGGCCGAGATTGCGCCTCGTAGAGGAGGGCTAGGTAGTAGGCCCACCGAAAGTCGTCTGGAGCCAGCTGTCGCGCGTTGCGGTAGGCGATCTCGGCTGCGTCGCGTAGGCCAAAGGCGTCGAGCTGCATTCCCAGCCGGCCGTGCTCCTCGTGCGCTGAGGTGCCGGCATCCATCGACGTTTCCAACCTGCGATGCGCTTGGCGGACCTGCAGCTGAATCTCGGGGTCGAGGCCGCCGACCTCCGGTAGCGGTACCCGCCTGAGCTCGTCGTCCGTCGTGGTCGTTGCGGTGTGACGGGGTCCTTCCTCGGAGCTGTCTTCTGCACAGCCGAGACTGAGAGCCAGCAGGAGGGCTGCCGCAACGATAAGGTTGTTCGTGCCCACTCCGGTAATGGTGCGCCAACAGCGGGCTGTCAGTCCAGCGACACTCGGACCTACTTGCCTCACTCGAGGCCGACGGGCGAAGATTCGGAGACGTCGCTGTTTAGCTGTCATTCTTCAACCACCCGCCATGTCCGCAGAGCGACTCTAGACCGTCATGGACTTTCGCGACTACTACGAGACGCTTGGGGTATCGAAGTCGGCCTCGCAGGACGAGATCAAGCGAGCCTTCCGTACCCTGGCGCGCAAATACCATTCGGACGTGCATCCCGGTGATGCCGGCGCGGAACGCCGGCTCAAGGAGATTAACGAGGCGCACGAGGTGCTCGGCGACCGAGATAAGCGATGGAAGTATGACGAACTGGGCGCGAACTGGCGCATGTATGAGCAGGCCGGTGGCACGGGGGCGCGGAGTGTACAGTCCACGATTCTCCCAGACGCGGTTGCCGGTCGCGGACCATTGAGCCTGCTTGCGGCATCGCTGGTGGTGTGTCTCTGTGGCGTCGTCGTGTACGGCAATTCGCTCTTCTTTGACTACACCTATTTCGACGACCAGGAACTGGTTTTCAGCAATCAGTACTTCTTTGCGGATCTACGCAACGTCGGCGCGCTCTTCATGGACGACATGTGGCGGTTCACTGAGGACACCTACTACCGCCCACTCTATATGTTGACCTACATGCTCGATTTTCAGTTCACCGGCACCGATCTATTCGGTTTCCATTTCACGAGCGTGGTGGTCCATCTACTCTCGGCGGTTCTCCTGCTCATCCTGTTTCGACAGCTTCGATTTGGGCAGACGTTGAGTCTCTGGGGAGCGGTCCTGTTCGTCGTGCATCCGGTTCATGTACAGGGGGTCTCCTGGATCCCGGGCCGAAATGACAGCCTGCTCGGACTGTCGGTCATCGTTGCGACGCTTGCTTGGGTGTCCTACTGGCGCCAACCAACACGGAAGCGTTGGTTGGTACAGGCGACGACGTTCTTCGCGGCGATCCTGATCAAGGAACCGGCCTTTGTGTTGCCGCCGCTCTTTCTTGCGCTGGTCTGGGCGCGCGAGCCGGACTTCTGGGACAGGCTCCGAGAGCGGTTCATGCCTCTAGCGTTGGGGTGGGGAGTGACGGCTGCCACCTGGTTTTTGTTGCGCTGGCTCGCATTCGACAATCCGGCGCCGGTCGTACCGCGATTGCTCGACAACCTTGGTGTGGCCGGCCTGGTGATGCTGCACTACTTCGGAAAGACGGTGTTCCCGGTCGCGCTTCGCACGGTAGCGGATCTCAATGCACCCTGGTGGCCGGGAGTGGTGGTTCTGGCACTGGTGGCGGCAGTCGTTGTACGGGTCGAGGATCGACGTCTGCTCTGGGTGGGGCTGGTGTGGTTCGTGCTGATGGTCTTCCCCACGCTCCTCTCGGGTCACAGCTTCTACCTTGAGGAGCGGCTCTACGCACCGCTCGTCGGTCTGTCGTTCTTCCTGCTGCATGCCTTACAGGTGACGCGCGCGCACACAGTCATGGCGGGCCGGGCTGTATTGTCGGCGGTCGTGGTGGTGTTCGTGATCGCGGCGTTCAATCGATCCCAGCAGTTCTCGGATCGATGGACGTTGTGGGAGTCGGCGGTGGAGCAGTCACCCGCTTCGGCGTTTGCCGCGAACAACCTGGCCTCGATCTACTTTCTGGACGGGCAATACGAGAACGCCCGCGAGCAGTATGAGCGCGCGCTTAGTCTCGATCGTGAGGAGCCGATGGTGCGCAGCAACCTCGGACTCGTTCACTACCAACTGGAGCAGTTTGATCTGGCGCGCGGCTACTTCGAGGAGGAGATTCGCCGTAACCCGTGGTACGCCGAGAGCCACTATAACCTCGGCATCCTCTGGTCTCGACTTGGCCGGCTGGATGACGCCGTTCGGGAATGGGAACGAGCGATAGAAGTCGATCCGGACTACGCGTTACCCCACGAGATTCTGGCTCGCTACTATCAGGACCGCGACCCTGAGCGCTACGCCCACTACCTAGGCCAGCTCAGCCGTCTCGGCGTTCCCGCGCCGCAGTAGCGAGGGTCTTTTTCAGGCCCCACACAACCGCTTTGGGCATGAACCGCCAGGCACGCCGGTGGCGTGACCTGGATTGCGCACAAAAAAACCCCGCAACGGTAATTTTCATCACCGTTGCGGGGTTTTTAAGAATGTCCGGTCCCTGAGAGTAGGACCTTACCGAGAACCGAGCTTGAAGACGACGCCGGTGGCGAACCGGAACTCGTTCCAGTCGCTGCCGTTGGCAACCACGAGCCCTGCGCTCGAGCCGCTGGGGTCACCGTGCATGATCATGCGGTAGTCAACCTGGAACCGCCAGGCGATGTTGTCTCCGGCGTCGATGTCGACGCCGCCACCAGGCTGAATGGCCAGGTTGGTCGACGTGTGCGAGAAGAACGCGATCTTCCGCACGGAGCGGACGGCACCCGCCATGATGTGGACGAACGGCCGCACGCTACCGCTGCGCATGCCGAAGCGAGGGCCAGTCACGCCGCCGATGGAGACGGTCTTGACGTCACAGGTGCTCAGGGTCGGCGAACACCACTGCGCCTCGGCGCGGTGGTACGACAGCCCCTGGAACTCCTCAGTGGTCGCCGGCACGATGCCCTCAAGGCAGTTTGCAGGCTGCTGCGAGAGCGGTAGGCTTCGACTGCCGATACCGCCACAGACATCGATCCCTGCTGCGTAGTTACCGCTCAGGTCGAACGCCCACTCAACGCTGTCGTTCAGGCGGTAGGCGCCGCCGCCATACCAACCAAGCGGCAAAGTGCTCGACTCCTTGGCGATATCGCTGTTGCCGAGGAACGAGTAACCGATCGCCCACTCCCCAGAATGGTCCTGTGCGGCTGCCGGCTGAGCCAAACTCAGCGGCAGGGCGAGAATGAGACCAAGAACAACATACCGAGTTCGCATGCTCACAACCTCCTAAGGCGGTCCGCGACCGGACAGGTCTTCGAAAACCGCACGAGCGTATCAGCCATCGTAGGGAGTGTCAATCGTGTTTCCAGAATGTTCCAAACACCCAATTAGCCGTTGGAGAGCGTGGTTGATTCTGCCTCCCCGCATGGTTGACGGGCGCGCCCGAGAACGCCTTTCCATCTCCACGAATTGAGACGGTGACGACACGCGGTTGGACGCGGGTCCCAAGCGCGTGCTTATCAATATTCGGACGCAGTTAAGGCCCCCACCCTACACCCGGTTGAGTCTTGCCGCAAGCCGTGTTTGCAATATCGTTCGTTTGCTTCAGGCGCTCGTTTGTACCCGGACGAGTGCCTGAACTAAGGTTGCAAGGCACGCTCATGCCGAGGCTTGGCTGGAGCCACTCCAGAGTCGTTCTCGGACGCACCGCTGTTGTCCGACACCCCGACCTTCTTCGTCCGGTGGTAACCAGGGGCTGTCTGGGGGTCGGCAGAGCACGGGTCCGGTTGCGCAGCAACGACCACCACCCGAGGCATCATCAGGGGTCGCGCGACTTTGCTCAGTGCCGTCCCAACCCCTCGATCAGGGCTGGGCTGCTGGCTTCGACGGTCACGCTGGGGAGCGCGCCGCCGGTGTTGTCGTCGACCCGACCCGCTAATGCGCTCTGGGCCGAGGCCGCGGCCGGCACCATTATTAGGATGCCGAGCATGACGGCGATTGACTTGCCGAACTTCATCCGCAGGTAGGTTCGCTCACGGCTGGGCTGGCCGCGAATTGCGCTATGGTGCTGGCACCGAAAAGAACTAGTTTCAACGGATTATTGAACCTCTTGACTAAACGTCCAATTATTCGAATATAATTTGTCCGCTCTCGAATTGGCTGCGGTCCGCCAAGCTACCCCTCAAGGAGTGGCTTGCCGGGATAGTTGGTATGGTCGGTCTGTGGGCACGCGTCTCGCTCGGTAGTAGGGCGTAAGAGGAATACTCTCGCTTCGGAAGTCAAGGAGGTGTGCGGATGAAGTTCGGCAAGTTGCTCGCCGTCATGCTCGGCATCCTAATAATGGTGCCGGTCGCGGCCTCGGCCCAGAGCGCATTAGCGGGTCGGGTCGACGACAACACCGGGGGCGCGCTTCCAGGCGTGACCGTCGAAGCCAGCAGCCCAGCCCTGATCGAGGGGTCACGTATCGCCGTTACTGAC
>Ga0310344_10003013_pt1 | contig 12621 bp, 11 predicted proteins | sample HC15DNA20200_MG_FD_203801 | JGI IMG/M metagenome (GOLD analysis project Ga0310344, IMG submission 203801) | Marine microbial communities from station ALOHA, North Pacific Subtropical Gyre - HC15-DNA-20-200_MG | ecosystem: Environmental > Aquatic > Marine > Oceanic | place: Pacific Ocean: North... | reverse complement strand
AAACGCGCATCTGGACAAAGACGATATCCAGCTGATCGACATTCGTGATATCCGGGAACTCTGGCGGGAAGGGGCGATTCCGGGCGCTTATCACGCGCCGCGCGGCATGCTCGAGTTCTGGGTCGATCCCGACAGTCCTTATGCGAAAGATCTGTTTCAAACCGGTAAGCGGTTCGTTTTCTTTTGTGCTGGTGGCTTGCGTTCGGCACTAGCGGCCCGTGCGGTTCATGAAATGGGGCTCGGTCCCGTCTGCCACATGGCCGGGGGATTCGGTGCTTGGAGAAAAGCAGGCTATCCGACGGAGGAAAAAGCCAGGAAGTAATCGGATTTACTGAAGCCCGGGTTAGATCAGTTGTCTTTCTCGTAGGCGGGATATCTCCTCTTCGCTGAAGCCGATCTCCTGAAGAATCTCGTCGCTGTGTTGGCCAAGAGCCGGTGGCGGGCTGTCTATGAGTGGTCCTTGATTGGCCAATTTGAATCCGATGTTCACGGCTTTGAAGGGAGCCTCGAGCCCGGGTGCGGGAGCCAACTCAGTGAACACTTGTCGATGCTGTAGTTGGGGATCTTCGGGCAACTGCGGAATCCGCTGGTTCCGGCCGGCTGGAACCCCGACCGAGGCTAGCCGAGTTTCCCAGTTAGCCGCGGAATCCGCGCTCATGGCCTCCACCACAGCGGCGCGGTAGGCATCGGCATTCTTCAGGCGGGCCTCGCGTGAAGAAAACCGGGGGTCCTTGGCCATATCTGGTCGTCCAATCTCGGTAGTCATTGCAGCGAACTGCTGGTCGGTAGCCGCAGCAACGGTAATATGCCCTTCCTGCGTTGGATAAACCGTGGAGCTACCTCCCGAGCCCGGTACCCCGTTGCCTGTAAATCCAGGTTCGATTCCGTAGTTCAGATATAGGCCGATTAACGGGCTCATCAGAGACACGGCCGTATCCAACATGGCGACGTCGATAGCTTCCCCGGTGCCGGTCTGTCCTCGTCGATAAAGTGCGGAGGCCACGGCAAATGCTGCGTTCATGCCAGTGGTCATATCGACGACCCAGAACCCTACTTTCGTTGGCCCTGTTTCGTCATAGCCTGTGACGGACATCATTCCGGAACCTGCTTGAACTACCGGGTCGTATGCGGCGGCCCCCGCCCGTGGCCCGGTTTGTCCATACCCAGAAATTGCACAATAGATAAGATTAGGATTGACGTCCTTCATTACTTCGTATCCGAGGCCGAGTCGTTCCATCGTCCCTGCCTTGAAATTTTCTACGACGACGTCGGCACCTTTGACTAACTTCTTCACAACCTCCCGGGCTTCTGGGTGTTTTAAGTCCAATGTGAGGCTGCGCTTACCTGAGTTCACGGCGCTGAACAGCGCCGACATTCCTGCATCACGTGCTTTGGGAGTTGGCGCCATCAGGCGGCGTCCCTGATCGCCAGTCCCTGGCTGTTCGATTTTGATGATGTCCGCGCCGAGCGCGCCGAGTTGAAAGGTGCAATACGGCCCGGCGATGACCTGAGTGAAATCAATGACGCGGATGCCTTTGAATGGTCGCACAGGGGCTTGCTCCGTGTTCAACGTAGACCCACGTTTAATGAGAAGGGGCGAGGCGTATTATCGCTGTGTGAACTACATGGGCTAGAGCCCGTCCATCGGCAAAGACGCCGATATCTGCTATCGTCATGGTGTGCCCGCGTTTGTTGAACGTATCGAGCACCCTGCCTCTTAGCGAGATGAATTCACCGTCCTCCGGCGCGTCGTAGAGTTCAAGTTTGCTCGCGGTATGAACCCACGGACCAAGCTTTACGTTCGCGCGGAGTAGGCGATTGGCGTCATTTAAGCAGGTCGCAGGGTGCCATCCATTTCCTCCAGGCCAAGCGTCTACGAATTTCTCTGTTGCATCGACACGTGCCTCCTCGGCGAGGTGAGGATATTCGTATGCACAGAGCGGCGTGTTGGGCGGGAAATTTGCCGCTATTGGCTCTAGCCGGGCGTCTTCTCCACCGCATTCAGTGCGCGGATAGTCAGCAAGCTTGGGGGGTGGCTCCGCGTTGTTCAGACCTGCTTGGCCCGCTGCACACACCTCTCCGTCGGGATTACGGAGCTCCATTGTCAATCTTTTCGGGTCGTTTGCTTCGGGGGTAAGCCACGCTTCCGAGAGTTCCCCGTGGTAAATGGGTTTTATGAGCTTCGCCTCGATCACCCCTCCGCGGAGCCATGTCTCTCCCCAGTGATCGTAAACCGCACGGGCCAGATATGCGATGTCGGCTACCCCTGGGACTAAGCCGCCCTTAAAGCCATATTTGGCGGCAACTTCATCACTATGGATCTTGTTGTCGGAGTCGAAGGCGTAGTTGTGTGCCACGACGCGATACGCGTTTGATTGACTCATCACAGCGTCCTCTGATGCAGGCAAGGCTCTCCATGATGCCAAATCGGATTCTGTTTGCCGAGCAGGGGTGCGACTGGCACACTCCGCCCGAATTTTTTGCCTTGACCCAAGTTCGACGCAAAGCTGGGAAAAACAAGATGAGACCAAAAGAGCTCTCTGGTGTGCCTACCGAGTTGCCCCCGACAGAGCTACCGGAGCCGAACCAGATCCTCAATGTGGTCTTGCGTGACGGTTCGATAATGGTTGCCCGGCAACACGGAGATGTCTCCGGGCCCCGCCTTTATGTCAGTCACGGAAATGGAATGGCGGCTGATTTGTATTATCCCTACTGGCGTCGTTTCCTAGATGACTTCGAGGTTATTGTCTACGACTTTCGCAATCATGGCTGGAATCCGGTGAGCGATTTTGGACGGCACACGTTTCCGAATTTCGTCTTTGACAACGAATCGCTTCTTGACGGTGTGGACGCTGCTTGGGGGCCGAAGCCCGCCTTCGGTGCCTTCCACTCGATGTCGGCTGTCACGGCACTTCTTCAGGCGCTGCGTGCCGGGCCGAGGTGGGCGGGCCTTGTGCTGTTTGACCCACCGCTCAGTCCTCCATTGGGGCATCCCCTTGAGGCATTATTTCTCCAGGGACAAGTGAGCATATCGAACAGGGCAGCTGCTCGTCAGGAGTCCTACGGGAGCTACGCTGACTTCGAGTCAGTCTTGCGACATGCATCGCTCTTCGCTCAGTTCCAAGAGGAATGTTATGCACTCTATGCGGCGGCAACCCTGCGGCCTGCAGACGATGGGCGCGTCGTTCTCCGTTGTCCGAGAGAATACGAGGCGCGCGTATATATCGCCAATGGCGATCCCACCATCGACCTGGCCATGCCGGGCTTCCCGAGCCCTCTCAAAGTCATCGCGGGCGATCCCGAACGAGCGGATGTCGCTCCGCCGAGCTTGGTGTGCCGGGAGTTGTTCCCAGCCTGGGGTCTCCCGTACGAGAGCTTGTCCGGGACCAGCCATTTTCTACAGCTTGAGGCGCCGGACGCATGTGCCGACGCGACTATGGAATTTTTCGGTAGTTTAGGCGTTATCTAGCCGTCGGGTGGCGACCGTCGCCTACCACTCGCCGGTATTTGGCATCGAAGCCCATGGCTCTGCTGGCGCAAGCGCGCCGCCTTTTTGTAGGATCTCTATAGAGATACCATCGGGTGAGCGAACGAACGCCATGCGGCCATCGCGCGGCGGTCGATTTATCGCGACGCCGCCGTCCAGTAAGCGTTGGCAAACATCATAAATGTCGTCCACCTCGTAAGCGAGATGGCCGAAGTTGCGTCCGCCACCGTAATCCTCAGGATCCCAGTTGTACGTCAATTCGACCTGGGAGTCGGGATTGTCCTCTGCCCCAAGGAAAACGAGGCTATACCGGCCCTCTTCTCGGTCGATACGGCGGATTTCTTTCAATCCCAGCTTGTTACAGTAAAAGTCGAGGGATGCGTCGAGATCGGTAACGCGGACCATGGTGTGTAGATATTTCACTTGGGCAATTCCAGGCTTAATAAGGAATCCATATTAGCTCAAGGATGGCCATCCGCAAGGGCGATGGCAACGGCGACGATGTAGCGTTTCAAAATGTAAATATCCTCTTTTGTTAAACGGGTTGTAATGTGCTCATTCGAAGGGGCCGAAGCCTCTTCGGCCGGCAGCGAGATTTATACGGCGCGTTTGTTTCAACAATATGTCATGTAGGGTCGACAGATGTTTCGAGAGATGATTTACGCGAAGCCTTTTATCTTGGGCCAACGGTTCGCTGTTTCGTCGCCATCGGTTGTTGCCGGCTGTCCTCGAACGGCTGGTGTTGGTAGCGCCATCTAGCCGCCAAATTCGACCGTGGCAACGAGGACGCAAAGCGCTAATCGGGGAGAGGCGGCAAGAGGTCGTGCTGTGCGATACAGGTGCGCGGGGGTCGTGCGCCCGCCCGGACTTCGACTTTCCTTCCGTTCGATTAAATCGATGTCTGATTTTGACAGCCCACCTCGCCCTGGCATAAAGTCGACGCCGCTGAGAAGGTGCCCCGACACGAGTAAAAGTCGGGGTGAAACGGGAAGCCGGTGCGTGGCCCTAGAGATGTTTTAGGCATACAAGGGCACAAGTCCGGCGCTGCCCCCGCAACGGTAGGTGAGTTCCCAGCCCATTCGCCACTGCGCATGTCTGCGTGGGAAGGCGGGTCGGGAAGCGCGTAGCGCGACTCACGAGCCCGGAGACCGGCCTCCCAGCGATTCGCAAGCATTGCGGCGGGCGGTGTTGGTGGGACGCTCTGTCTCTCTGCTCCCGTGGAAGCTTGAACATTGCAGCTCTGCGTTCGGGTGCGAACGCTCGGGAGGGATGATGAGGAAAATTGCTCTGGCGGCAGGGATTGCCGCGGCTCTTATGGTGTGTGTTTCTCTGGATGCGACCGCAAAAGCGAGGGGCGAAGTCACAACCGCGCCGCTCATCGTTTCAGCGAGTCGCCTGCCCACACCTATCGACGACGTAGCGAGTTCCGTCACAGTTATTAGCGCTGAGACAATCAAACGTCGCCAGTTCCGTAGTGTCGTAGAAGCGTTGTCGACTGTGCCGAGTTTAAGCGTGATGAGAAACGGTGGGCTCGGAAAGGTCACTTCCGTATTTACTCGCGGCGCAAATGCGCAACACACATTGTTCGTCATCGATGGGGTCGAGATGAACGACCCAAGCCATCCAAACAGCGCGTTTGACCCAGCACATCTCCTCATCGGCGATGTCCAGCGCATTGAGGTTCTTCTCGGGCCCCATAGCACGTTGTATGGCGCGGACGCGGTGGGCGGGGTGGTGAGTATCGTCACTAAGCGAGGACAAGAGGAGTCTGAAGTCACCGGCGCACTCGAAGCCGGGTCTTTCTCGACGTTTGCGCAGGCTGCCAGTGCCCGAGGAGCCAACGGGACAGCAGATTACTCGATTACAGTTCAGCATGTGCAGTCGGACGGGATATCGGTCTTGCCGCTTCAGTTTGCGCAGGCCAACGGTACATTGGACACGGATGAGCACGAGAATCTCACCTTGGCCACTCGGTTTGGTTGGACGCCAAACCACGTTTTCGGTGTCGACGTTGCTGGCCGCTATGCGTTCACCCGAGACGGCACGGATGCTCGAATTTTAGGAGTCGGCGATTCGGACTCTGTCAGCCGAAGCAACCGCTACTATTTAGCAGGGAACGCTCGTCTTACCCTTTTCGATGGAGTGAGCGAGCACCGCCTCGGTGCTGCCCTAGCTGACATCGACAGAAGAGCGAAGAATACGGTAGACCCGCAAGACGCTGACGAATTTCAGGACGACAACCGTGGGCAGCGCATAAAGCTCGAGCTCCAAAACGATTTTTATCTGGGTGACCACCACGTAGTCACTCTTGGCCTAGAGACGGAGGAGGAACAGACTAAGTCACGATTCGTGGCGCCAAGCTTCAACTCTGCCACCAACGCGAACTCGCGAACGAACTCGGTGTATCTGCAAGATCAATTCGTCTATCTCAACCGGCTGACGGGAACTATCGGTGTTCGTCACGATGACCACTCGAGTTTTGGCCCGGAGAACACATGGCGACTTGCACTCGCTTATCAGTTTCGAGATTCGGGCACTAAGCTCAAGGGAAGCTACGGTACAGGTTTTAAAGCGCCGAGCAGCTCGCAGCTCTTTGGCTCCAGCGCCTCTGCTTTTGGGACTTTCAGGGGCAATCCGGGTTTGACGCCTGAGACGAGCCGTGGGTTCGAACTGGGAATTGAACAACCCCTATTTTCGGGACGGGCTCGCGTGTCGGCCACCTACTTTGAGAACGACATTAAGAATCTTATCGTTGCAGCCGCGACCACCAACACCAATATCGGAAAGGCGGAGACGCGAGGATTGGAAACGGCTTTGACGGCGGAAGTCGGTGGGGGAGTTGCTATTGATGCCACCTATTCGCTGATTCGAAGTGAGAACGCAGTGACTCGTACCGACCTACTTCGACGTCCCTTGCACAAGGCGTCCTTGGACGCACGCTGGAAGATAAACGAAAAGGCGCAAGTTACGCTGTCGGGCTTGTTGCTCGGAAAGCGTTTTGATGTGGATGCCGCTACGTTCGCGCGAATTCGCCGCACGACTGACATTGTGGTCGACCTATCCGGGACATATCGCGTTGGTCGTCACGTTGAATTCTTTGGGCGCTTGGAGAATCTCCTCGACCGGGACTATGAAGAGCCGGATGGTTTTCAACAGCCGGGTATAGGGGGTTATGCTGGGATCCGTGCCTACTACTAGCCTCTCTCTGCGCTCCTTCCTGATTCTATCGGTGGTATTGCACTTTGGCGTGGTCTCTCTGAGGCCAATTGGAGACCCCGTAAACTCTGAAGCGCAGGAAGGTTTCGGATTGAGTGTACGTTTGGTCGAGCGTGGAATAGCGAACGGCGCCCAGGCGCAGATTTCGCAGCCGGCCTCTCCGGGGAAGCCGGCTCGGCCGATGTTTAACGGGCAGCTCGCTCATTCGATGGCTGAACCGCGCACGACACTGAAGCGGAGAGCGGCTCAAGAGCCTGTCGAGGTTGCGTCGGTCCAAGCAGACGAAAGACCCCCGGAGGACCGAAACGCCAATGCCTCAGGCTCCAGGCGAGAAGAAGCGGTTCGTTTGGGTCCAACAATCCCTGCGCCCCAAGTGGTTGAAAAAACCTTGCAACATGCGTCGGCGAGCGCGCCCGCAACGGTTTCCCCCCCTGAGTCCCCAAAGCCGCCTAAGCCGAGGCAGCGGCCCATGACTTGGCCGATGTCTCGGCACGTCACGGCGGCCCTGTCGATCGGGGAGCCTATTCACGAAGCAAATGTGCCGACAACGGGGCTCGCCGCTCCCGCTTCTGAGGCGTCGATCCGGCAGGCTTTGGAGCCTCAAACACGGCAAGCGATTTCATCGGAAGACGTGAACCCCTCAACAGGGAGCCAATCAGCGCTCGTGAAATCTGTGTTGTCTCTACTAATGCCGCGCTTAAACTATCCGCGACTGGCCCGGCGTCACGGTTGGGAGGGGACGGTCAAGGTGCAGATGTCCTTTGGTCCTCGCGGATTGAGCGAAGAGCCTAGGGTACTCGAAAGCTCCGGGCACGCTGTGCTGGACCGAGCAGCTTTAGCTGGGGTCCAAGACCTTAAGGCGTCTGGCCTCGACCGTGACTTGGCTGAGGGATTGCTTACCAGGCTGGTTGTACCGGTCGAATATCGGTTGGTCTCAGGAAGCTGATAAAACGGCACTCGCGTGACGTGGCATTTGACGCAGAGATCGAGTAAAACGGGCACGCTAGCCCTCTTCTCGTCGAGTATCAAGGATCGTTTCTAGGACATGTCAATGAAGCTGAGCTCCGCTGTGATCGCCATTGCTGGCCTCGTGCTTGCAGCTGCCTTCCTCCGTTTGATCCCACACCCACCCAACTTTGCGCCAATTGTTGCCATGGCGCTCTTCGCAGGCGCGTACGTCCCGAACAGACGCTGGGCGGTATTATTGCCCCTCATTGCTATGTTGTTGAGCGACTTGTTTCTTGGCTTTCATTCGCAAATGTGGATGGTGTATTTAAGCTTAGTTGCTGTGGTGGCAATCGGGTTTATGCTGCGCTCTCGTATCGGCATCACCACCGTGGCGGTAAGCACCGTCGGTGGTTCGCTCGCGTTTTTCTTTATCTCGAACTTTGCGGTGTGGGCGGCAGGGGGGATTTATCCTCTCACTGGAGAGGGTTTGGTTGCATGCTTCGTTGCGGCCATTCCGTTCTATCAGAATTCGCTAGCGGGCGATTTATTTTACGCGTCTGTTTTGTTCGGTGGTTACGCGTTACTTACCCGGATGGCGCCGACGCTTCGTCCTCAAGTCGCGTAGCACACAAAACAGCGGGTTCGCGGGAGCACACTCGGCCGGAATCACTGAAGCCTCACCGCCAAGGGCTCTCACGGGCTTTGTCGCTGCTTTGCTGCGGAGTGCCGCACCTCGCAGTGGCTGTTCGATAGGCCGATTGACGTTCCTCGATGCCTTAGACACGGTTCAACTCGCCTTGTAGTTCTGAGCCGTTGTTATCTATGCTCCGGCTTCTGAGAGTAAATCAAGTGAGTTGCCCCGCATGAGCAGGAATATTAACGATCTATCTTCCCTTCGGGCCTTGTACGGCGAGCCCAGCGAGCGGGCGGTGAAGAAAGAGCTGTCCGCGCTCGATGAACATTGCCGCAATTTCATCGCCATCTCGCCCTTCCTGACGATGGCAACATGTGGCTCGGACGGGCGGCTCGATTGTTCCCCTCGCGGTGACGCCCCGGGATTCGTCGAAGTCGTCGATGACCATACGTTACTGATCCCTGACCGCAGAGGTAATAACCGTGTCGATTCCCTTGGAAACATTGTAGAGCACGGTCGGATTGGGCTCTTATTTATGGTTCCCGGTATGAACGAAACACTGCGTGTGAATGGCCGGGCACGGGTCGTTACGGACCCCACACTACTGGAACCTTTAGAAGTTAAAGGCAAAGCGCCGCGTAGCGGTATTCTTGTGGAGGTGGAGGAAGCGTTCCTGCAGTGTGCCAAAGCGCTCATGCGATCCCATCTATGGAATTCGGATAGCCAGATCAATCGCAAATCTTTCGCGAGCATGGGGCAGATGCTCGCAGACCAAATAGAGGGCTTAGACGGCGAGGCTTTTGACCGTGACGTCCCCGACGCCAATCGTTATCCGCTCTATTAGCTTTTCAAACGAACAAGTTTACGGAAGCTCCGCAGTCCAGGCGGAATAGGGTCGTCCCGGAATTGTGGCCAGGCCGTATAGGAGACTTCGCCGACGTAGATGCTGCCGGTCGAATCGACCGCGAGTCCGTGAGGAGCGATGAATTGAGTTGGCTCAAGGCCTGCCCCCTCGTTCCCTAAGCGCGCGACGAGTTCCCCGCGGGTATTTACGATGCTCAGGCGGGGTCCCAAATTTGGAACGTCGCGATTGACGGCAAGCGTGGGTCCTAATTCGCCGATGTAGCACAACGGGTCGGGTTTGCTTTCCATCCAGAGTCCGCAGGGCCGATGAACATTGTTCCATTGCGTTTCATAACGCCCGCCCCCGTCGAATACTTGCACTCGGTGATTTTCCCGGTCCGCCACATAGATCCACCCGTCTGGGTCCGCGCAAATGTTATGCACGATGTTGAACTGGCCGGGATCTGTTCCCGGCTCTCCCCAGGTCTGAAGCAGTCTACCGTCAGGCGAGTATTTGTGGACACACGCATTCCCATAACCGTCTGATACGTAGATTTCATTTTGAGGTGATAGCGCAGTGTGCGTGCATCTATGAAACGGCTCGCCGCTCATGTACGGCGCAGGCGAGCCAGCGACACCAATTGTTAGTTCGACTTTGCCTTCCGGCGTGCATTTGCGGAGCGTATGGTCTCCATCGTCAGTGCAATAGAGCATGTCGTCCGGGCCGATGTGCAGCCCATGCGCCCTTGTGAAGAGGTCTTCACCCCACGAGCGCAGGAAGTTGCCATCTTGGTCGAAGACAATCATCGGATGCTCGCCTCGGTTGAAGACGTAGACGCGGTCTTGGCTGTCCACGCCCACGGCGGCAACGTCTTTATACTCCCAACCGTCCGGCAATCGTCCCCACGTTTCATCTACCTCGTACTGGAACGGGGCTGAGCCCAGCATTGATTCGGTCATGAGAGCGACTCCTTGGTCCAATCCACTATGTCACTCGAGGATGATGCGATAAGCCCGGGGATGGCGAGCATTTTTGTCAGCGCTCGGTCGAGTGCTCCTATACGGAAAGGTTGTCCTATTAACCAGGGGTGGATGTGTAGAACTAGAGTACGGGCAGTCTTTTTGCCATCTAGCGCTAGCTGTTGGGCTGATTCTATTAGCAGTTGTTCGTACCGTTTCAACGAGACGTTGCGGTCCCATAGGGCATTCACATCGTCGAGCTCTAGCATGAGTGGTAGTGCATATAGTTCACCGGTAGGCGTGGACATGCGGTAAGGTTGTTCGTCATTTGTCCAGTCGAATACGTGGTTGATACCGGCGTCGGCTAGCAGCGCAGGCGTCCGTAATGACTCACCGTGCTCGGGTCCGAACCATCCTTTGGGTCGATTTCCGGAGACTCTTTCGAGACTTTCCAGCGATTTTGCGATGTACTCTCGCTCTTCTGTTTCGCTCATTCTGCTTGTGATCATTCGGCTCACGGAGATTCCATGGCCTATGAGTTCTGCGCCGCTGTCTAGGCAGTGGCGTACGAGAGTGGGGTAGTGCTCTGCTGTTAAGGCGTCCATGGCGAGGTTCACGGGGACTCCATGCTTCGCTGCGCATTCGAGTACCCGAAAAATCCCTACGCGGTGGCCGTATTCTCTATGCGTCAAGCGCGCGTAATCGAGACCCCGTCTGCGGCCCAGGCCGCCCGCTAGATTGTGGGCTTGAAAGCTCCCTTCAGGTGGCTCCCATTCCATGTGATTCAGGCTAACCAGTAGGCAGAGGGCTAGGGTGTTCCCGTCTGGCCACCTTAGCGGGGCCCGAGTGTTTATCGATGACCACGGGTAGTGAGGGTGGTCCATCCCTGGCTTGCGGTCGGCGGGCACGATTATCTCCCCCTAGACGCGGTTTGTTTAGCAAACGCGGCTTGCTCGTCGTAGTCGTGGGCTATGAAGTGCTCGGCGATCTCGTCTGCAGTGGTTTGCCATACCCCTTGATGTCCGAGGATGTATCCAAGCACTTCATCAAGATATTTGATGCGGTGCGGCTGGCCAATCAGGAAGGGGTGTAGGGCTATGCACATCACGCGGCCGCTCTCGGCGCCTTCCGCGTAAAGCTGGTCGAACTGGGCCTTGCAGGCCTCAACGAAGTACTCGCTTTCATAATGATGGCGGAAGACAGGTACGTCGTTTAGCTCGAAAGAGTAGGGGACCGAAACCAAGCGTCCCGATTCGACTTTGATGGGTACTGGTTGGTCGTCGTGCACCCAGTCCGTGTGATAAATGAGCCCCGCCTCTGCCATGAGGTCTGGTGTGCGTAACGTGCCTGACACGGCGGGCCCTAACATCCCTTTGAGCTGTTTCCCTGTTTTGTGTTTCAAAGTCGCGATGCAGTCCGCGTAGAACGCTCTCTCGGATGCCTCGTCGTAGGTGTCTAAATACCGAGTGTTGTAGATGCCGTGACTCATGAAGTCGTAATCACGTTCAACCATGGCCCGACAAATTTCGGGAAAATGTTCCAACACGGCTAGATTGAGTGAAACGCATGCTTTGACACCGTGGGCGTCTAGTACCTCTAACATGCGCCAAAACCCTACTCTATTACCGTAATCTCGGTATCCGTACTGCTGGACATCAGGGTAGGGAGTTCTAGGCCATGGGTTCTTCTTGCCATCGAACTCAGGCTCGTATTCATAGAATTCCACATTCGGTGAGACCCAGAACGCAACTCGGGCATCATCCGGCCATCGTATCGGAGGGCGATCGATGATCGGGCTGTAGTCCACCCGATAGGGAGGCAAGGCCACTGCGTTTTCCTCACTTTGCTTTGGAAGGCAGCAGCTTACCAGACCCGTTAGAGGGCCGTAGACTGAGGCCGGCCTTCGTCCGCGGTGAATGATGTGCGCAAGAATTCGACATTTCAGAGATAGAACGATGTCTTGCGGCCGCACGAAGGGGGACCTCCAAGGTCGGATATGCCTCTGTTTGGTGATCTACCGGAAACCGCTCGCGTTTTTAGACTGAGAGCGCAAACCGTTCGTCAATTGATGGGTGGCAGGCTCGTGAACCTGAGCGGGCTGGGCGGGCTAAACATCATCCAGACGCGAAAGTTCGTCTCGCGCGAATCGGCGGGCCGGGCGACCATCGACGAGGACTCCTTTCCCGAGGCTCGCAGTTGCGATTACCGTGACCCGATGACCTGCGTTCTCAAGAGCAGTGACTAGCGCAACAGCTTTCGCCGCGGAAATTCCGGCGAGTAGGCAACCTGAGGCTAATGTTCCCCATGGGTCGAGATTGTAGTGACGGCACAACGTGACGCCAGGTGGAAACCATTGCACTTCGTTCTCGCGTACACTGAGCTCTACGCCAGAAGCATCAGCGAGCTCCCATAACCCGGACATTAGTCCACCCTCGGTTGGGTCGTGCAACGCTGTGGCTCCATGTGAGGCTGCAGTCAATGCTGCCTCGACCACGAGGATCCCTGGCGTATCTAGGGCAGCGCATGCGGCGGC
>Ga0310344_10003012_pt1 | contig 12623 bp, 15 predicted proteins | sample HC15DNA20200_MG_FD_203801 | JGI IMG/M metagenome (GOLD analysis project Ga0310344, IMG submission 203801) | Marine microbial communities from station ALOHA, North Pacific Subtropical Gyre - HC15-DNA-20-200_MG | ecosystem: Environmental > Aquatic > Marine > Oceanic | place: Pacific Ocean: North... | reverse complement strand
CAGCGGTGGATGGTAAATAGGGGCTGATTGTGCAACACGCACGATTTCAACCGGTTTTGTTTCCGGTTGGTTGTCAGTTAGTCCCTCAAACAAAGAGTAGGTAGAACACCCACTAATTAAGGGTAGCAGTATCAGTAGTTTTTTCATCAAATTGCTCTGGACTTGTTATTCTTTCTAAATCATCGCCAACCCTAGCTGTAGCTCTATTGACCTTACCTTCTAAAACAGCGGGCTCCGTTAAAGCCATTCCCTCTAAATTAAAGTTTGCAAACTTGCTTCTTAGCTTTGTTACTTGCGCTTGCGACTCTGTGTATTGATTATTAAGCGACTGTATTTGCTGTTGCGTTTTCTTAGCCGTCTCTACCGCTTTTTTAATCTGATCGTTTTGTTCGGCTATGGTTCTTTCCAAAACCGCTTGATTGTTTATTGCGGTTTGTAGTTCTATCTTTGCCTTATCCAGTTTAGTGAAAACAATCACATTAACAGATATAGACACCAACAACAGCGCACACAAAAACAATACTAGCTTCATTCTTTATCGCCTTTAAAGCTCTTAGAAGAGCCAGACGTTCCTGCATAGAGCCCAAACCAAGCTGCACCCGCACCTACAATAATAGATATAAGTCCAGACTGTTCAAAGGTTGGGTTCTCCAAGCCCATAAACCACATTACGGTGTAATAAAGTAAAAAGATGTAGACCGTTAAAAAGGCTCTTGGAAAAATACGCCAGGAGTCCACAGCTTGCGCTAAAAAGATCCATCTCTGATGGGGGTTATTGTTCTTTGTGTCTTCTAAATCTCTTATTTTATCTTTTAAAGCACCAATCTCTTCGACCATCGCCATAAACTTATTGAGGTCCATTTCGACTTCATTTCTGTCCATGTCGCCCGCAAATCTGCCGCTTGGGTATCCGTCATTCATATCTCGCCTCAGTTAGCTAAAGGGTTTTCGTTTTTATTCTCAAGTCTTTCTACCTGGTTTCCAAGAGACTGTATCCTTGTTTCCATGGTTGAAAGATCGACCTCTATAACCTGTATCATTTCGCCATTATCTTTAACATCTGGAACTATACTTCCGTCTATTGTCTTATTGATGAAATTAACCGAAGTTTCTATTGAGGCAAAACGTTCTTCGATAGCGTTTTGCGCATCTTCTGTTGCGCCTAGAGTCGCTATCTTGTTTTCTAAGTTCTCTATTCTGTTAATGTATGTAGCACCCTGGTACCCGAAGCCAGCGAGTGTGCTGACGATACCTGCCAAGGCAATTAATTGTGTTGTTTTTGATTGAAACCAGTCCATGTTTCCTCCTAATAATATTTTGTTACTTTTCTTCTGTCGTTCATTACCGCACCACAACCCTTTGCAATGCCCGATTTTATTGGGCTTTTAGCCTTTCCTCCACGGGGCGTTTTCTTTCCCGATTTAACTGACTTTACTTTCATAGCTTAGGCTGCATATCCATTAAATTTTTCATTCCAGTTAAACTTTCGCCATATAAACCAACAAATGCCGAAGTATTATCCGGTATGGATACATTACCATAAATTGCTTTTGGTTCATACCACTCGGACGCGTCCGCTAGAGTTACTTGCCTGTACGCACTAAAGCCAGGCACATAGCCCATATAGGCAACAAGTTGGCTGGAATCACCGTATTCCCCTGTTTCCTGCTGCTCTTGCTCTAATTCTTCTTGTTGGTTCTGTATGTTTTGGGCCACAATTTGATCGGCAATCTGGTCTGCTTCACTTGCTGTCATGCCTCCTGAGACCGCCGTATCAATTTGACCTTGCATGTCTTGTACTTGTGCATCGGTGCCTGTTGTTTGTGCGCCGCCTACCGTTGGCATAAGGCCTACAGAAACAGAAGCATCGGCAGTAGAGGTCATGGTGTCCGTGGTCCCCGGTCCTTGGTCCGTGGTTGTTGTTTCTGTGTCCATGGTCCCCGAACCACTGAACGAGGAGCTCCCTGCATCAGCAGCGCTCATAGACAAAATTTGTTGTGTTTGCGCAGCCGAACTCGCAACCTGAGCAGAAATACTTGGTGAGTTATTTGTGCTTATAGAGCCACCGGATACCGAAGACACCACAGCAGTAGCTTGGGAACTAGAAACGCTCGTAGAGCCGCCATAAGAGCCCCCAGACGAGGCCGAGGTTCCCGTTGCCTGTGCAGAAGTCCCAGAAGCGGTACCGCTTACACTGTTTGTCGCTGCCCTAATGGTATTAGCAACAACATTTAATTGTTCGGCTTTTTTGTTGTCCTTCTTGGTTTCATTCTCTGCGACAGCAATTTCGACAGCTTCTTCTCTGTCCTCGCTCTCTTCTTCAACTGCCTCCGTATCCTCCAAGTCTCCATCTTCATCCTCAGATAAAGCAGCAATCTCCTCAGTTTCTTCTTGCTCAACCCATTCCTCCAATTCTTCTATGGTTTCAAACTCTAAAAATTCAACGGCTTCCTCTTCAAAAAACTCTTCTATAAGCTCTTCGTGTTCAAAGTGGTCCAATAAAACGGTGTCTATTTCTGGAAGATCGTAGTCCACGAACAAAAGGTCTTCCTCATAAAACTCTTCAAAAATAAACACCTCTTCAACATAGTCGAAGACAAGAACCTCCTCTTCAAGAAAAGCCTCCAATTCTTCCACAAACACTGGTTCTTCAAAAAACGGCTCGAAATATTCCTCCTCAAAAAAAGGCTCGAAATATTCCTCTTCTTCAAAATAAGTCTCTACTTCCCATGGCTCATCAAGAAAACTATCCACTCCTTCATAGTAGTAATCCTCTTGGAAAAACTCATCTTCATAGTACGAACCGTCTGCAAAATAGGTGCTTTCATCTTCATAACCATATTGGTCATAGTCGTCTTCATATCCATACATGTCCTCGTATGCGTTGTAAATTTCATACTCTACCACATACCCTGGACACGCGGGGGAGTGTTGTGAGTCCAAAGTACATTCATAATCAAATAAGTCGTCCCAATAATTAGGGCACTGAGTAGAATACAATCCATCTAAATCACATTGCTGTGTCAAGTACGCAGCAGCATATCCGGCACAAGCGGTGTTATTTAAAGGATTGCTGCAATCAAGAGCGTTCCCAGAGCCTAGGCCATATAAAGAACCGCCGTTTTCCAATAAAGTGTTTGATGCCGTGGCGTTCCAATTGGTGTTGACACAAGTGCCTGCTACATTCGTTGTGCCAGTGCTACATTCGTCATGGAACAAGTAAGTGTATAGTTCGTCTGCTGCACCTTGTTCTCCAATCAATACATCGTGATTAATAATGTTTAAACCACCGTATCTAAACTCAAAACTGTCATCGGCTTTCCACAACACAACTTCAAAACTATTGTCTGTGTTGCTTCGATTGTATTCTCGTAAGTTGTACCAACCAAAAACACTTTTATCGGTGAAGTTCTTGGCTAAAACCTTTGATCCGTTGTCTCGTATTAGATCAGTCCAGAAAGGATATAAGGTGTATGTAATCTCAGGTAAAGGATCAGGTGTGTAGTCATTACAATAGCCTCCTGACGACCCAAAATGTAGGCACCCATTAGTAGCCATTCGTGCAGTAGTAAAATCCTCGCCATAAAAAGTAAACGTAAAATCTAGTGTAAAGGCTGAAGATACTTGGTCGTCACCAACAGCCATATTAGTAGTATTTTGTTCATTAACTAGATTAAAAAGGCTTTGATCTGCCTCATAAACATATCCTGCATTAACCGTAGAAACAGAAAATAAAAAAAATAAGCTAAGTACCCTTGTTAAACTCACGCCTACAGGTCATCCTAGATTTTTTCATACCGCCAGAATTTGTCGTTTTAACACATTTTGATATGTATTTATCCTTTGCTTCTTTGTAATCTGGTCTATCTTGGGGATTGGCTGCCCATGCAAGTCTAGCTTCTTCACCTATCTGACCCATATATGGGCAAGGCGTACCTGCCATTTGCATAGCTTTAAATACTCTAGGGTCTTGGCATAAAATGCCGACTGCTGCGACCTTCATGCCTGTGTCATATAGATACTTAGAAAGTTTTAGCCTTTCACAGTTTTCGTCTCTAACTGTTCTACCCGCAGAGAGTCCAAAGACCTGTCCTTGAAAGGCTCCAGATCGACCAACCGTACACAGATCCTGGCTGTAGCTCATAATGCTGGGCGCAATGGCTGAAGCAGGAGGCGCCTCGGTCTTAATGTTCTGATTAATGGTTTGTTCGCTCTTCGACTCATTAATATTTCTGTTTGTGTTGTCAGAGGTGTTTCTGTTCTCGTTCACATTTTTATTGTTTGTGGTCACATTCGATTCAGAAGTCGACTGATTTACATTCGTGTTTTTGTTCTCACTGGTCGAAGTATTTACATTCGTGTTGGTGTTGCTGTTGGTACTTGTACTGGTGTTGTTATTGTTGTTTGTGTTGGTACTTGTACTGGTGTTGTTATTGTTTGTTGAAACACTCGATGTTGATGTCGATGTGTTGGTGTTCACATTGTTATTGGTGTTCGTCGCTGTTGACGTCGAGGTACTGGTATTGGTGTTTGTGTTAGTGTTCGTATTTGTACCAGTTGATGTGCTTGTGTTTACGTTTGTATTACTGTTGGTATTAGTTGCGGTTGACGTACTGGTGTTGTTATTGGTATTGGTGTTCGTATTGGTATTGGTATTTGTGTTCGTCCCAGTCGACGTCGTGGTTGTCGTATTGGTGTTAGTGTTAGTGTTTGTATTCGTATTAGTGTTAGTGTTCGTATTCGTATTGGTGTTCGTATTAGTATTGGCAGTCGTCGTGGTTGACGTGGTTTCTAAAGAGTTTTGCTCACAGTATTGGGACCCTGCTGTGCAGTCGCCGGTTTGATCCGCGCTAACATTCGTTGCTACAAGCAACAAACCTAGCCAAATCGCTCCAAAAATGCCCCATTTTTTCACTGTTTACTCCTTTATCCCGATAAAATTTTATCCCTCAATCTATTTGCACGGCCCTTAACCTGCACAGCCCAACGCGAGTCCATCATCTCTATAGCGGCTGTTTCATAGTCTTTCTTCTCTAGTGCTGCTAAAAACTTCTTAAATTTCAACAGCCTAGTAAGACCAAGGTTAAATCCCATGTTTACTAGGACTCTTTGACGAACGCCATCAAGTTCACGCCACCAGGGAAGTGCCCTGTCTAAGTCGGCGCAAATGATGTCGATGTCTTTGTTTAGACATTCTAGCACCCTTTCTTCGGGTATAGAAGATCCAATAGGCAGACCACATTCAGGGTCTGAGTCTAGGACCAAATGACCTACTCCAAAAGTAGGGTTTCCCAAATGGTCGTTGTATATTTCGGTCTTGTATCCTTCGTCTCTAATAAGCTCTTTGATTAGTTCTCGTCTGTCCATGGAGTCATTAGAGCCATCCAAAAGAAGCAAAAGTGTCCCAAAGAACATAAGCGAAGCAAATCCAAAAGCCTTTTTTGTAAAAGTCATATTGGTTGTACAATTCTAGGGAAATCCTACCTTTTTGATATAGCTCCTCCATGGCCCCCCTTATTTCTCGCCGGGTTTTTGTTTAGCTTTCCCCACGTTTAAGGCCATCATGTCGATCAGTTTGTATAGTTTACCGATCCAAACATCGTCCTTGGGAGTGGGAGTCACGGCAGCGATAATGCTGCTCACACTAATTATTGCCATTATTAAAGCGATCATATTTGCAAAAGTTTGCATGTTTAATACCTCTATGTTGTGTAAACGTTAAAAATTATTCCCGCCATACTAAGGACGAGAGTGATTAATGTTATTAAAATAAATTGTTCAAGTCGAGTAACTCTGTGAATAACCTCCAGCCAACGCTCCGCACAAACAGCTTCGTGCTTTTCTATTTTGGCGTTCACCTCAGCTATCGACAGCCTACTCATGCTGCTTTCTCAACCTCCCAACAATTCATATTGGAAGCAACTGTTCGTCTTTCACCTTCGCCCCTAAATGGATAAACCATGTGCGAGAGCCAAGACGGGAAAATATATAACTTACCGACTTCTGGCTTTACTTCAAAACTTTGTGGCGGTCTAAGTCGTTCTACGTTCATTATCTCGTTACGACCATAGTTAAAGCACAAGTAGCCATCACAAACCCCTGACGCATTGTATTTACTATACAAGGAATCACCAGCAGTCGGTTGATCGAGTATTTGTTGTGGCACTTTAGTCCAAGAAGTTGTCGATAGACCCATAATGGTTTTAGTGCCATGATCGTGTATCGGGTTATAATCACCTTCGTAACTATGTACAGACCATGTTTCATCCACTGCGACCTGTCTGTTCTTTTTTAAAGCACTCCCTGTATTTTGCATAAAATGATTAATGTACTGAGCGCCTAGACTGGTAATGAATTTAGAATATTCCCTAACTTTTTCATGCTCTGGGTCCATGTTCAGTTGCTCACCTTGAGCAATCTGCCCTACTAGAGTGCCTGCCAATGATTCTTTGTCCTCGGATTCTCGTAGTTCGTCCAAGTATTCGTTTAAATCATCAACCATTGCCTCTGGCATACGGGTTTCCAATACGAAAACCGCAGGCATGTTCCAGATATTAACATCAATATCTGTCTCCTCGACAGGCTTTGCCTTCTTCTTTTTAGCCATTTCTAGCTAGAAGGTACGCTAAAGTCTTGGTCGGGTACTGGATTGCTAGGCGGATTAGTAATTACTGAATCCACTTGACTCGCAAAGACTACATCCCACTGTGAAGTTGGACACATTGCGGTCAAAGCTGCCAGATTAAACGAACTTTTAGCTGCTGCGGTGAAATCACCATCGGCTGCTACGGCTCTGTGATTAAACACAGTTTTGTAATAAGTCGCATCGCCTTCACTGTCGTTCTCGTAAGTCATTTCTAAATCCCATATTTGAGCCTTACTAGACTTCACATGGGGAATGGACTTTGTTAGCTTTTTAGTTACTGCCATTTTTTATTCCTCTTTATTGTTATCGCACTTATCATGTGCCTTAGATTTTAATTGCTCGACTTCTGCCGAGAGTTCTTGAACTGCTTTAATGAGTGGATATACAAACATGCCTTGAGCAATTCCTTGAATGTCTGAATCGTCTTCTTGAGTCCACCCACCAAAATCAGTAATTTCGTGTTTATCTAAAACCGCTTTAACCTCTTGAGCAATTAAACCGTATAGTTTTCTGCCGTCATGTTTTGGTTCTAGTTTTGTTTCATCGTAATCTGGTAAGCTTGGATCAATGTCTGCTTTTGCTTTCCATGTGAAAGTAACGGGTCTTAAATCATTAATAAAATCAAGACCACAATCCGTGTTGTCTTTAATGTTTTCTTTATACCTTACATCTGAAACTCTTGCAAAAGTTGCGTTGTTGTCAAATTCATTCCAAACTCTATCACTTCCATTTGATACCCCAAAAGTAAACATGTAATTACCATTATTACTTGCTTCTGCTACACCTTTACAGGATTTACCAAGAATAATACAATTATCTGTATCAACCGCATAAATATTAGCTGCATAACCAACTAGAGTATTATTTTCTCCTTCGGTTAAATCATCGGCTGCGTGATATCCAATAGCTACATTTGCTCCGCCTGTGGTAATATTGTCGCCCGCACTAAATCCAACTGCCGTATTACCAGAAGCTGTGGTGTTTGATGCCATAGCACTTTTACCAATTGCTGTGTTGCTTGCTCCGGTGGTAGTTGCTCCTAAAGCACTTCTGCCCATGGAAGTATTGTATGAACCTGTGGTGACTGCAACACTAGCTAAATAACCAACTGCCGTGTTATCTGAAGCTGTCGTATTACCACTTAATGCGCCATAACCAAGTGCTAGATTATAGTCTCCTGTGGTATTTGCATCTAAGGCTGCTACTCCAACAGCTAAATTAGCATCTCCAGTCGTATTAACACCTAATGCGTCTTTACCAACAGCTATATTATTACGACCTGTCGTGTTCGCGTCTAAAGCATTGGAACCAACCGCAACATTCTGATCGCCTGTGGTGTTTTCTAATAAAGCATCTTTACCAACTGCTGTGCAGTCAGCTGCGTTGAAACTAGCTGATGAAAGTGCGCGATAGCCAACACCAACATTACTTCCAGCCGTTGTTAGACCATCTCCAGCAAGAGAGCCAACAAAAGTATTGTATGCGCCTGTAGTGATGGCACCACCAGCATAATTACCAATACCCACATTATCTGATGCGTCTGTTTGAAGAGTTAATGCGTTATAACCAAGTGATGTATTTCTGGACCCTGTTGTAAGAGTCAACAAAGAAGAAGCACCTATGGCTGTATTTGATACACCTGTCGTAATTGACGTGGCAGCACTGTAGCCAACTGCCGTGTTGTCATTTGCAGTGGTGTTTGCGTCTAAAGAATAAGCGCCTACAGCCACATTTCTTGTTCCTGTCGTGTTTGCTACCAGTGCTTGAGAACCCACAGCCGTATTGTTAGATGCGGTAGTATTAGCACCTAAAGTGTTGTCTCCAACACCTACGTTATTAGTTCCTGTGGTGTTAGCATCCATAGATTGATAACCGACTGCTACATTAGTATCCCCTGTGGTGTTTGCTGCTAAAGCTGCTGAACCAACGGCAGTGTTGTTTGATGCGGTGGTATTCGCTTCTAATGCTCCATAACCAAGTGCTGCGTTGTTGCCTCCAGTTGTATTGGCTCCTAATGATTCAGCGCCTACTGCGGTGTTTGAGCCACCAGTGGTTGTAGCATCCATAGATGCAGCGCCGACTGCGACATTACTTGCACCTGTGGTGTTTGCATATAAGGCTTGATAACCAACTCCTGTGTTGTTGGATGCTGTCGTATTGGCTTGTAAAACCTGTCTGCCCAAAGCTGTATTACTTGCGCCTGTAGTATTAACTAACATGGCTTCCCTACCAACTACAGTATTGTGATTGGCAGTAGTGTTTGCACTTAGAGCATCTGCTCCAATAGCAACATTGGAGTGTCCTGTGGTATTTGCATCTAAAGCACCTTTACCAACTGCTACCATTTCCGAACCTGTGGTGTTTGCTAATAAAGCGTTTTTACCCATCGCAGTATTGTTATCTGCTGTTGTATTAGCATATAAAGCCGCATAGCCAACCGCAGTATTACCATCACCAGTTGTATTACCACCAAGAGCCTCTTGACCAAATGCTGAATTATCACCACCAGTTGTATTCGCATCTAGTGATTGATAACCAAAGGCATTATTATTAGTACCTGTAGTATTTGCCGCTAATGCACTTGTACCAACTGCCGTTCCTGTACCTGTGGTGTTTGCTCCTAAAGCATTAGAACCTATCCCTACGTTATTTGAAGCAGTTGTATTAGAGTCTAAGGCTTGATAACCAACAGCAACATTATAATCTCCGGTGCTTAAAGAGGTTGCAGCAGAATAACCAACTGCCGTGTTTCCAACACCGCCATCGCTTGTTGTCAAGGCTGCATGACCAATAGCTATATTATAAGAATCCGTTGTATTGGCATCTAGGGCTAATGCTCCAATAGCTATGTTGGCATCTCCTGTGGTGTTGGCCAACAACGCTGCACTACCCACCGCAACATTATTATCTCCAGTTGTCGTTGCCCCAGCAGCATTATCACCGACTGCCGTATTGTCAGAGCCTGTTGTAAACGCATCAAGGGCAGCTTCACCAACGGCTACATTATCTGTTCCTGTGGTCATGGCTGTACCGAGCGATCCAGAACCTAGACCGACATTACCTGTACCGCCTGTCATATCTAATACGTCAGTTACGGCAGCGCCTGCTCCTGCGCCATCGGCGACCACCATCTTAATTCCGCCATTCGGAATAACGACATTGGCGCCTGTGCCTTGAGATATTGTTACTTGATAACCCGCACTATTTTGAATAATCCACGTTTTATTAACGGTGTTCGGTGCGAGAGTAACAGTATTGGTTGCTGTGATTGAGCCTGCTAAAGTTAAAGCGTAGGCCCTGGCAGCATCTGAGGTGCCATCTGCCATCGTAATCGTATGGGAAGTCCCGGTGATTGTTTCTGAACCAGATCCCCAGGCTTCTGCAATGAGTTCTAAATTTGTATTGGTGCTTGTGCCCCAGGTTCCCGATTCGTCACCTGTAGCAATTTCTTTTAATCGTAAGTCGTTTACATAGGTTGCCATCTTATGCCTCTATTTATTTAATTGATTATAGTCTTTATCCGTCTATGCCGCAACATCTGTCCAGTCCGGTGATTGAGATTCGTCTATTTCAGCCCAGTTTGGTGTTTGTGAATCGCTGATCGCGGCCCATTCAGCGTCTTGTCCTGGAATAATTTCACCCCACACAGTTAGCTGGCTGATTTGGCCTGTTCCGTACAGCCCCGTCAAAGAAACAGGAGCATCGCCCGAAATACTTAAATCCCCAAGAGCGCTAGTTCCTGCTAATCCCGTAAGCGAGACAATATTAGTGGTGTATATCGTTAGACTGCCTAACGCTGAAGTTCCCGCTAATCCAGTCGGATAAACATTGGCACCACCCGTTACAGTTTCATCGCCTTGAGAAACCGTGGAAGCGGTACCACTAACACCAACAAGAGCGACACCATTAGCAATAACCGTGCCAACTGCTCCTGTTGCCGCTACGCCTGTTTCTGTGACATTGGCATCACCCGTAACAGTCTCAGTGCCTAAAGCCGTAGTGCCCGCTAGTCCTGTTACAGCTACATTTGCAACACCTGTTGCGGCAAGAGAACCAACCGAACCTGTTGCTGCTACTCCTGTTTCTGCGACATTTGCAGCACCTGTTATGGTTAAAGAGCTTACTGCCCCTGTCCCTGCGACACCTGTCTCTGTAACAATTGCCGCACCAGTAGCTGTTAAACTACCAACACCACCTGTTCCAGCGACACCTGTTTCTGTAACATTTGCTGCGGCACTAATACTTAAAGAGCCAACAGCTCCCGTACCAGCAACACCTGTTTCTGTAACATTTGCTTGTCCTGTTACAGTTAAAGAACCAACACCACCTGTGCCTGCAACACCTGTAATATCTACAGGTATAGCCGAACCCCAGCCGGCTTGACCCCAAGTGCCTCGACCCCAGCCAGTTAGCGACATGAGGTACCTACGCTATTCTAATAACAGCGTTACTTGCGTCTGCGGTGGGGAAAGATATTGTAAAGCTACCCGCTGTGCTTGTTTTGTTTCCACCGAAATCAAAAACCGCAACTGCTGGATCACCAGTAGCTGTGTCATTATAGATCATGCAGCCTCTTGCCGTAATTGTGCAAGTACCAAACGTCAAATCAGAGAAATCAGTGAACGCAGTTGTCCCCGATGTGCTCGGGTTGACATTTGTTAAAGCTGATCCGCCCGCACTATAGTTTGTGCCTGTTGCCTCTTGGTTAGTGGAATAAGCTGTGGTAGAAGCACTCATAGTCGCAGAGCTAGTATATAAAGCGAGCTTGAAAGAATTTCCTCCAGATGCTTTAAAGTTATGTACACCTTGCAGAAGCTCACTTTTGAAAGAAGTACACATTGCTTGTGTTATAGCCATTATAGTCTCCTAATAATTTCCGCAAGGTCCTTATGGCCCTGCGCCTCTAATTGATTACCTATTGTACACATGTGGTTTTTTATCGCCTCTTTCATGTAGTAGGTAATAACAAATTGACACGTTTTTTTAAAGGCATGGGCTTGTGCTCTAATTGGATCCGGCGCTGTGTCGCTCACCGAAACTAATTTATTAGTAGCCATTTCAGCAACTTCTTCTACTGTATGGCCTCTACCATGTGTTGTCTTTACTCCAAGGTTTCCTATGGAGAGTGTAAATGAATCAGTTTCCATTAATATTTCTCTGGTTCCGGTGGACCAATGTCTTGTCTCCCTGAAATGCCAGAAGGCTTCTCTTCCTCCATGACATCGGAAAACTTTCCGACGACCAATTCACCTTTGTCTAAATATACTACAGGAGGGTTATCAAGTCTATGGTAGCCATAGAGCTTTTCCTTTAAAGGGATGTTCGTATCTAGCATCGGGGAACGAGCGCCAATGGACACGTCCATTCCTGCGTCCATGCACTTAGACAACCAAAACTCACAACATCCTCTCCCCGATTCTCCAAAATAAACATTCGATTTATAAGCAAAATCTGCGCCAAAAAGACTAAGTTTTCCAACCTTTTTCCACAAGGCAAAAGCAAGGGCATAAGCGATTGTGTTGTTCAAGTATGCGCAACCTAAGTCTTTAACAACTTCTTCCAGGGGAAACAGTTTAATAGCTGGAACCCGACTATCAAGCTCACAAGAATATACTGGGATTTCTAGTCTTGGAAGAGTTTTTCTCATTACTTGAGTTTGTGGGCCTGCGTCAAATGTGTCAAAGAAACGTGAAACAGGATCCATTATAAACACGCGATCACACTTAGTAACTGCGCACATAGAATTAATGCCCCAAACCTCATCGTACTCCTGACTATGAGAAAGGCTCATGTGAAAATCCAGTTGGCTCTGCCCCATAGCAACCAGTGCAATGTGTTTGTTTTCTAGCATCTATTGCTGTTGTTGTTGTCGCGGGTTGACAAAAACCCTTTGCCTATCAAAGCGGTTCTCGTCTCTCGTAGCTCTTCCTTCCATTAAAGCGGTTGTTCTAGCAAGATTTTCTTGAAAACGCTGTTC
>Ga0310344_10003011_pt1 | contig 12625 bp, 10 predicted proteins | sample HC15DNA20200_MG_FD_203801 | JGI IMG/M metagenome (GOLD analysis project Ga0310344, IMG submission 203801) | Marine microbial communities from station ALOHA, North Pacific Subtropical Gyre - HC15-DNA-20-200_MG | ecosystem: Environmental > Aquatic > Marine > Oceanic | place: Pacific Ocean: North... | reverse complement strand
GGGTCCGCCCATTCTTGAATGAACTAGCGAGTTCCGCTTTTTGAGTGGACGGGCAAGTGTGCTTCCTCTTAAGGTTTGGATACAGACTGGTCAAGTTCGATACTGGGGACACATCGTTGACATAGCGCAGAAAGAGGTCGGAAATGAATTCACACATGAGCACGACGCCTCTTGCTCTGACCGCCTGGCTTATAGCAGTCCCGGTCTTCTCTCAGGTTCCTAACGATCCGTTTCCAGACCCGATTGAGGCGACGGAGAGCGTGATCCGGGTAGGCTACACCGAGTTTGCCATGCTCCCGGACGTCGGTGGTGAGAGCGCCCGCCCGATGCGCCTCGTGGATGAGCCGGTCTCGGAACGTCTGTTCGTCAACGACATGCAGGGTCCCATCTACACCATCAGCTACGAAGGAGCGGTTAGGCTTTACCTGGATATCAACGACTCTGTTTGGGGTCTACCGGTTGAATTCACGGGGCGGGAGCGCGGCGTTCAGAGCTTTGCTTTGCACCCACAGTTCGGTGTGATGGGAGCGGCCGGCTACGGAAAGCTATATGCATGGCTAGATACCAGGGACAGGGAGCCTGAGCCCGATTTTGTGTCCGGCGGCGGACGGGACACGCACGACACCGTGCTTGTCGAGTTCACTGCAATTCGGAGCGGGACCGAGACCTATGACGGCGGGCCGCCGCGGGTGCTTTTTAGGGTTGAGCAGCCATTTCGCAACCACAACGGTGGCTACATCGCGTTTAATCCCCTTGCGGTCCCCGGTGATCCCGACTTCGGGCAGCTCTACGTCGGAGTTGCGGATGGTGGGAGCGGTGGTGACCCGATGGATCTCGCCCAAAACCTTGGCACGGTGTTTGGCAAGATCCTCCGGATCGATCCGCTCGGTTCTAACAGCCAGAACGGCCGCTACGGCATTCCTGTGCACAACCCGTATGTCTCCGATGGGGACGATCATACGTTGGGAGAGGTCTTCGCCTCTGGCCTCCGCAACCCCCAGGGTCTGGCGTGGGATCCAGCGAATGGCAATATGTTCGTGACGGATATTGGGCAGAACATCATCGAAGAGATCAACCTCGTGACCGCCGGAGCTGACCTCGGGTGGAACACGTGGGAAGGTAGCTACCGTTTTATCAGTCGCCAGGCGGTCGCTCTCAGCGACCCGCGAAGCCAGCCTGGTGTCACCTTCCCCATCGCCGAATATGGTCAACTTGATCCGCTACTGCAGTCCCGGTCGGCGGCTGGGGGTGTTATCGTGTATCGGGAAGACAAGATTCCGCAACTCCAGGGCCGAGTGCTCTTTTCAGATTTTCCTCAAGGCGAGATCTTCCATCTGTCCGCGGATGACCTGCCAGAGGGTGGTCAGGATGGGCTCCGCCGGGTGCTCCTAAGGGACGGTGCCCAAGTCAAGCGGCTCCTTCAACTTGTTGCCGAGACGACGGTCTTGCAGGGCCTGGAGCCGGCGGTTCGTGTCGACCTACGCTTCGGCACCGGACCTGACGGCCGGGTGTTCTTGATGAACAAGCAAGATGGGATCATCAGGGAGGTCGTGCCGTAGGTAGGGCCGATTCAGTATCTTGGGAAGCTCGGTGCCCGACCCACGCCGCAACAGGGTCCTCAGCGTTTACTATTCATTTGTTCATTAACACAAGCTGTGGGATGAATATCTTTGGGTGGGTTTGGAGTGACAAGGGAGTGATGATGATCAAGCATGGAAAAGCGCTAATGGGTAGATGGAAAATCGCACTTGGGCTTGGCTTTTTAGTAATAGCGGCTGATGTGCGGGCGCAACAGGCTTATCCTGCGCCTGGCGCATCCTACTCGGCCGCCGTGGTTTCGACCCCAGGCTCGACACTGTCGGTTCTTGGCGGCATTACTGGTGAAGGTTCGAATACTGAGTTCGCCTCGATGGCTGCGTTGAGCCGGGTGGCCACCCGGCTGAATGAGGTCGGTCTCGACCGAGCTCAAATCCTTCGAGTCCGCGCGGCCCTGGCGCCGGGAGCGGACTTCGGTGGGTGGAACACCGCATGGACCACGTTCTTTGCAGGGAGAACTCCACCGGCGCGGACCACTGTCTATTCGTCCGGGCTTTCGGGTGATGCGTTGGTCGTCCTTGACGTTGTTGCCATGTTCCCGGTCGGTGCTGGTCATCCTGTCCATGTAGACAGCGCCCGGGCAACGCTGAACCCGAACCTCCGGCTAACCGGGCCGGCGAGCAACCCGACTGCGATCGTGTCGACACGGTCGGGTCTCTTTCTTTCGTCAGGTGCGCTGCCGAGCCCGAACTTGGATGACCCGACCTCGCTCGAATCGCACATCCGTTCGTCGTTGAACAGCCTTGGACGGACACTGGCTGGTCACGGGCTCCGTTGGCACGATACTTTCTTCATACGCGTGATGCCGACACCCCAACCAGGACGTCTAGAGCCTGACTTCGGAGCCTGGGCGCCGGTGTACGAGACACTGGGCGAGTTGACGTCGGAGAACGCGCCGCCCTACACGCTCTGGACGGCCCCAGGGTTCAGTGCCACCAACCGGTTTTCTGAGATCGAGGTCTGGGCTGTGCCGCCTTCGCCCCCGGCGGTGTTCACCACAGCCGACTCGGCGGCGGAGAATCCGCTGTTGCGGATGTCGGGGTCACCGAGCAGTTTCATCTCTAATGGCGCGACGATCGCCCCGAATGCTGCGCTGGCTTGGCTGTCTGGTGTCGTGGCGCCGGCTGGTACCGCGCCAGAGGATGAGGCGGCGGTCGCGGTCGGGATCATGCAAGAGCGGGTGACCGCGATTGGTGCTACGTTGGCTGATGTCGCCGAGCTGCGTGTGTATCGCGTTGCCGCTGGCTCGGAGGGAGACCGGCTCGCCACCGTTTGGAACGAAGTCTATGGCGCCGTGTGGAATAACGAGGAGACCAATCCTCACAAGCCGGTACGCACGAACTATCTCGTCGGGAGTCTGCCTGGTGGGCGCCACGTAGAGGTAGAGGCGATTGTGGTGTTGCCCCCGAGACAGTTTTAAAAGGCGATGTAGGGGCCGGATTCAGCTTGGTCTACGACCACAGTAGGGACAAGGCCAAGAGAAGTCATGAAAGTTACTGCCTTTATCGGCAAACCAGCTTGATTTGGTGTGCCTAACAGTAAACAGCTGATTGTCTAGCACGACGCTCATGAACCTTTCAACTAGCGGGGTGGACACATGTTCATCGCCCATGGTTCTCCTAGGTCGAAACGATCTCGTTGGAAGACCGATCCTGCGGGTGGTTGGTGGGGGAGAAACGCATGGCAGGTGTAGTGGGCTTTGTGCTCTATTTTATGGGTTGCTGTATCGGTAACAGTGGCTTCTAGGAGCAAACGACCGGTGAGCTAAGGTGTGAATGGGATCTGGTGCAGCTGTTCCGGGTCGTCAGAAAGCGGTGCATCTCCCACCGGGAAGCGGTTGCCTCTCATGATGTAGGCCAAAAGGTTGGCTGTCTCCTCGGCGGAGAGTGTGCCCGGTGCATCTTGTGGCATTTCCTCACGAATCAGCGTGAACAGCTCCCCTAGTGAACGGCCAGTCCAGCGGTTCCGAAACGTGTGATCGGCTAAAAGAGCAGCCATTTCAGGTACAAACGCCGCCAGGTCCCCATGACAGGAGTAGCATTGGTCTTCGTATAGCGAGGCCCCCAGTTCAGCTTGTGTCGAAGTGTACAGACCTCCGCCCTGATCTTGTGTCTGGGCGGCTCCGTTCGTAGACCCTGTCCAACACAACACCGCTGTCATACCAAAGTGAAAAAGGTTCCGCATGGCTTTGAGGTCAGTTTTTGTGACTGAATGAAAAAGTCTTTTGTGGCCAACAACGGCTCTCCCGGACTGAGCCTTGTTAGACGTGCGCTAGAGCCGAGTGTCTGGCCAGCTACATCGATGAGGGTTGGTGTATTGTTGATTCCGCACTTTTTCTTGGTATCCCACACGGGTGGGGACGGTAGACCAACCCGTCCCCACCCGGCTTGAGCCTTAAGTTATTACTGCCCCACGACCAAAGTGGCGTTGCGTTTGGGTACCTGTCCGCCAGTCTTGATGTCAGTCACCACTTTCACCGCCGCGATGTCGACCACGGCAACGCTGTTGTTTCCGGAGACGGAGATGTAGGCGTAGCGGCTATCCGGCGTTATCGTCACCCAGTTCGGCGAGTGGCCAACCCTGACGCCGCCGACGAGATCGAGATCGGGAAGCGAGTAGACATACACGCTGCTATTCAAGCTGCTATTGGCGACTAGGTATTTGTTATCCGGTGTCACGCCAATCCCATGCGCTGTGTTGCCACCATGCCCCGGGGTGAGCTGATTGTCTGGCACCTTGGGATACTCGATCCGGCCAACTTCCTTGCGCGTCTCGAAGTCCATGATGCCGAATCCGTTGAAATTTGAGAGTTGTGCATAGATATTCCGGGTCGAACCGTCTGGGTTCGTGTCCATGGTCATCGGACGGATGCCGAGATCCCAGTAGGTGGTCCAGACAGGCATGTCGGTCTCGGTGTCGACAACCGTAATATTGCGAGCACCAATCATTCCCGCTATTGCATATTTTCCGTCTGGGGTGACGTAGGTATTGTGTACGCCTCCATGTACCGAGATCGTCGCGGAGATTTCGTCCAAATTGGTGTCGATAACCTGAAGGGCACCGGGCGAATTTGCAATAGCTACATAGACCTTCCGCCCGTCTGGCGTGCTCGCGATATTGTTGGGGCGTCCGATGAGCGGGATCTGTTTGACAACCTTGAGCATGCCGACGTCCACGACATCAACCGTGTCATCGGATTCATTGGCGACATAAATCCGGCGTCCGTCGGGTGATGGTGCGGCACCGTGTGCTCGCTCGATGCCCGTGACCTCCCCGACAACCGTGTTGGTAACTGGATCGATGATGTGGACGTTATCGCCAGCACTATTGGTTTGCACGATGCGAACGGTGCCTTGTGCTGCTGCTGCGATAGGAAGGACGATGACCGCAAGGGCGGCCAGAACACACGTCGATTTACGTATTGTGACCATTGTTGAAACTCCTGTGTTAGAGGGATACATAGTCCTATTGCTCTCCGTTGACCCAAGCTACGAGAGTTTTGAACTTGGGATCATCTTGGGAGGAAAACTGCCGTCCTCCATTGTGAAACTCGTCTCCACCTGCGTCGGGTTCCAGTGGGTGCATTAGCAGTCGACTAGCTAAAGGTTGCCCGGGTATCACCAATCTGGACACGGCTTCGAAATTGCGACGAGATTGTTCATCTGTCCAGGTGTCGGCGTTCGAGGATAGCTCTTCGAGGAATCCTACCCGTCCCTCGCCACTGTGACAAACGACACAGCGGACGAAGCCAGGATTCTTCTCTAAGAAAATCGGTTCGACATTGGCTTTGTAGTAGTCGAAGTCCAGTGTGGCAGTCGACGAGGATGCGGGTTGTAGGGTCATTAGTGCTGTCAGAGCCCAGAGCACGAGCATTGGTGGCCTCCTTGATTTCCTTGAATGTCCCGAGTCCGAATGCCGATTTTGGCTTAGCGGCTAGCGTTCCGCAATTAAAAAACACGTAACGACTGTACTCACAGTGAGCCACAGAATCCCGTCTGGAAACTGCGAGCACTACGGTAGCCGCGGACCATGACGTTCAAACCCCGGAGACAACGCAGTAACGGCTCCAGAGACTGGTCAATAGTACGTCTCTGCTGATTCCAGTAAAGAATACCATTCCCGGCGCTCAGTTTGGAGAATAGGCTGACACGTGCTGTTATTAATCACTGACCTGCTGATCCTTTCTCTTCGCTGGAACAGCTCAGCGTCGGCGGTGGTTCTACCGGCGAACCGGTGTCTAGGAAGAGATGCCCGTCAGCTGGCTTGTGCAAAACATTGGTTCTCGACCCTTGTCACGAAGGTGGGAACGCTCGACAATGGGGAGCAACTCAACCTCGGAACTCGGATAGCGGAAAGGCTGCGGATTTATGACTGAACAGATCCGGGTTGAGCCCGTGTCACCGGTTATCGGTGCAGAGGTTCACGGTGTCGACCTGGGTGTGCCGATGACGGCTGAGGTCTTCGAGGTACTGCATTCGGCCTTGATGACTCACCTGGTGTTGTTCTTTCGTGATCAGCAACTTTCCTTCGAACAGCATCTTCAGTTTGGGCGTCGCTTTGGTGACTTACACGTCCATCCAGCCGCCCCTAAGGATGTTGAACATCCGGAGATCTTTGTTGTGCATGCAGATGATACGGTGAAGTTTGTGGCAGGCGAGTTGTGGCATTCAGATGTTTCCTGTGATGCTGAGCCACCTATGGGCAGCATCCTTCGGGTTGAGCAGGTTCCGGTGACTGGAGGTGACACGCTATTTGCCAGCATGTATGCAGCGTATGAGGCGTTGTCTGATGGCATGCAGCGGTTTCTGGTTGAGCTGACGGCTGTTCACGAAGGGCGACAATATTACGTGGGGAGATACGGAGGTAGTCACCTGCGCGACGGCGACTACCCCTCGGCCGAACATCCGGTGGTTCGCACTCACCCAGTGACCGGACGACATGCGTTGTATGTCAATGAAGGATTTACGACAGGGTTCAAGGAATTAAAGAAGTCAGAGAGCGATGCTTTACTCTCGTTCTTGTTAAAACATTGCGCCTCACCGGAGTTTCACTGCCGATTTCGCTGGCGGTCTAACTCTGTGGCGTTTTGGGACAATCGTTGCACGCAACATCACGCTATTTGGGACTATTACCCCGAGGTTCGTCATGGTTATCGCGTCACCGTTCAAGGTGACCGACCGTATTATCAACCTAGCCCACACCCTTGACACTCGGGTTCAAGCGGCTACTAGGGACTATTGCACTGGTCTGGGCGTTTCTTCCTTTTCCTATCCTGTGAATATAGTGGCCACTGTGATCGAGAAGGTTACACATATTGCTGCTCCCAGTGTCATCCAGATACCAATTTTCGCCATGTCTCGAATTGAAAAATATCCGGCAGAATAGGGCAGCACATTGGTTGGGCTCTCGGTGACCAAGATAAAGGCGAGGGTCGAGGTGAAGGCGGCCGGTGCGGCGATTGTCCAAGGATCAAGTCGCAGGTCAAGGGCTAGAGCTAGCAAGATAGGCATGATCAAGGATCCGGTTACCGTATTGCTGGAGAAGAGCAGGTGAAGTAGCGAGACTGCGATTACTATTACGAACGGACGGATCAAGACTGGAACTAGCATCAGATTGCCTAGGAGAAGTTGGGCGAGCCAGCGAGCTGCTCCGGTTTCGAAGACCATCAGTCCTAGAGATAGACCAGCGACAATCAGCATCACGCCACCCCAGTCCATATTGGCCTGGGCTTGTTTCCAGGTCACTACCTCGACCGTCGGTAGAAACAACATCAACCCCCCCAATAGTGCGACTGCTTGGATGGGAGGATCAATGCGTCCGTCTGTCGCCTCGGCAATCCATGGAGTAGTGAGCCACAGCGCGATCGTGAGTCCAAATATTGCAAGAGTTTTCCGCTCTGCGGCTCGAAGAGGGCCAAGAGCTTTGAGCTTGATGTCGATTTGTGTCCCGTCGAGAGGGAGCCGATCAATTTCTGGTGGAAAGATGTGGAGCAATAGCCACCAGCTGGTCGGAATCATCAGCAGCACCGCCGGCACACCAAGGAGCATCCAGTGGCCAAATGATATGGTAAGCCCGGCTAGTTCCTCTAGATAACTAAGAGCAATCAGATTTGAGGCTGCCCCGGCTGGTGTGCCGATACCCCCAATAAGGGGTCCATAGGCACAAGAGATCATCAGTGCACGCCCGAAGTTGCTCTGGAGAGGTTTGAGATCTGCGTCCTTGAGTACTCCAACCCCAAGGGGTAAAAGCATGGCGGCTACCGCCATGTCGGTGATCCACATGGATAACAGGGAGCCGACGATCAAGAATCCTAGCAACACGCGGTCAGTACGGGTGCCAGCTAGCCGTAATACGTGTAAAACCAGTCGAGTGCCAAGGCCGGAAAAGGTGAAACCAGTCGATAGGAACAGTACGCCAATAAAGAACACAATTAGAGGATTGCCGAATCCGGCGTTGACGGCCGTGGCAAAGTCGGTGATTCCGAAGGTGGGTATTAAGAGGAGGACAAGTAGCGATGTAACGGCGAATGGCATTGCTTCGCTGACCCAGAGTGTGACTGCGAATGTGAGGATCGCTAAACAGGTTTTGCCCTCGGGTGTGAGGATGATTAACTCGCCGCTTCGCTCCACTGGATTTGGAGTGGGAAGTAGGTGAACAGACAGCAAGAGTGCAGTGGCGAAGAATAGCGCCCAGATCGACTGATTTTTTGAGGAATCCGTTGTAGTGTTTGTCATTACACTGGTTACCGACTGGTTAATGGTTTTCCTGATAAGAGAAGGCCCCTGTTGTGGTTTCGTAGTCTACGGGATTACACTGGGAAGCTGGGCCGGCTTGAAAGCGGCTATCAATAATATTCTCTAAGTTCTACGCCTGAAGCACTAGTTACACGAAAGAGCGGTAGTCTGAGATTAGATCTAGAGAGGGCGGTTCGTGCGAGTCCATATCGTTAACCCAAGCCATTTCTCATTCGGGACAGGTTTTATAACACCGCGCTGGATGTTTGTGCTTGCTGCAGCTACGCCTGCCCAGTGGGGCGAACCCGTGTTGAGCGACGAGTCGCTTGAGCCGTTCGATACCGATCAACTCGAGAAAGGCGACGTTGTCGGGATCGGACTTCATACAGGGAACGCCCTGGTTGGCTATGCGCTCGGGGAACGCGCTCGGGCACGTGGTGCATGGGTAATTTACGGTGGCAGCCACCCCACGTTGTTTCCGGAAGAGGCTCTTGAGCGCGGTGGTGCACATACGGTGGTGAAGGGTGACGGTGATGTTGTCTGGGGGGAGGCGATCCAGGACTGCGTTAACGGAACGCCGAAACGGATCTACGAAGGAGGGCAAATAAGCGCCGGAAAGTTCAGGAAAGCGCGTTGGGACTTGATGTCACGTGAGAGTTACGCGTGGGCATCGGTACAGACCGTGCGCGGATGCCCGAAGCATTGCTCCTTCTGCTCGGTGTGGCGCACCGATGGCCAGGAGCCCCGTCAGCGTGAGGTCAACCCAGTTATCGAAGAAATTGTTGAGCTGCGACGGATGGGTTTCCGGTTCATCGCCTTGGCTGACGATAACTTCTACCCGGTGACACTTGATGATCTTAAGATGGCCGCCCGTCGGGAGGACAAGACCCGGTACAACGAGCTCAAAGCACTTCGTGACGAACGGTTTGAGCTGATGGAGCTGATGGCCCAATTACCGGACGATTTAAACTTCTTTACGCAGATTACTATGGAGTCCGCTGAGGACCCAGAGTTCTTGGACGCGATGAGAGCGGCGCACATCAGAGGTGCGCTCGTCGGTGTTGAAGCGGTTACCCCAGAGGGATTAAAGGACGTCTACAAGGACTTCAACCTTGCCGGTGAGGATCTAGTAGAGCGCCTCAAGAAGTTCAAGGAACATGGCGTCTACATCCTGGGATCTTTCATTTTTGGTCTGCCGAGCGACCGGCCAAGCACTTTTGACGCAACGGCTGAATTGGCTCAACGGGCGGGCGTGACTTTTGCCCAATTTGTGACGTTGACGCCGTTTCCAGGGACACTTGACTTTGAAAAATGGGAACGCGAGCAAGGCGACGAGATGCCGATGGTTGACGGTGTTCCGGTGTCGCGCCACTGGTTGATCCCACAGGAGAAACGTCCAAAGCTGCTGACCCCGCACCCAGTGATGTCCGGGGAGCAGATCCGCCAGGGGACCCAGGATGTTTGGAACAATTTCTATAGTCTCAAGGCAGCCTGGAAGCGATCAGACATGCTGAAGTCGTTCTGGAATCGCGTCGCTTTCTTGGTATGTTCAAAGGCGATGCTCCAGGCGTTTGGCAACACAGGGCTGGCGACCGACAGCGCCCGTGCGTCTCGTGCCACAAAGCTGGGTGGGTTCGCCTTCTCTTTGTTGCAGAAGATATTCTCGGCCACGCCGATGCCGGATTTGCAGGTCCCTACCCGCTAGCGAAAACGGTCTTTGCTATGTCAGGACCCTTCTAAGGCCAAAGATGAGGGTCCTGACCCGTTTTTGATTTCCCTCCTGGTGCCCTATAACAGTTAGCTTTGGTTTGGCTGGCTACCTGGTTCGTTGTCTCCTGCTGGACTGACGATCGCAATAGTGGTGCCCCTCTGACAGGGGGTGGTATATGGTGTTCTCTAAGACCCCACAATGTTGGAGGATATTTTCCATGCTACTAACGCACGTGCGCTCGGTTTGTGTATTGCTTCTGTCCTTGGTCTTTAGTCTCGTAGGGTCAGGATCGGTAAATGGTCAAGATCGCTCATCGAGCGATGACGGTTCAGTGCAGGCGGAGGCCCCGGTCACCGAAGACACTGACGGGCAGGAATCAGGTGGGTTCAAGGTGTATGGGGAGGTAATCACGGACAACGCAAGTTCTGATGATGGCGTGTTCACCGTACATCGGCTTGACGGTAAAGTGTTCTACGAGATTCCTACAAGAGAGTTAGGTCGGGAATTTCTTTGGGTTAGCCAGATTGAGCGTACAACTGTGGGTGTTGGCTATGGTGGCCAGTCCCTGGGAAATCGGATCGTCAAGTGGGACCGTCGAGGCGATCAAGTAATGCTCAAGAGCATTTCATATGACATTGTGGCTGACCAATCACAACCGATTGCTAGGGCAGTACAGGCAGCTAACAACGACACGATCGTGAAGGTATTCGACGTCGAGGCGTTATCTCAAACCGGTGCGCTCGTCATTGACGTGACCGAGCTGTTTGAGACTGAGGTGGCCGAGTTTAGCGCCCGGTCGCGCTTGCGGGCACGTGGCTTCGCTGGAGACCGGTCGTTTGTTGAGGAAGTTCTGGCGTTTCCCGAGAATATTGAGGTTCGGGCCACTCACACCTACACGCTGCCGTTCGAGTCTGGGTCCCAGAGTCGGCGGTCTCGGACCCGGGGTAGGGGTATGCGTCCTGGCAGTGCAACCGTGCTCTTGCACCACAGCATGGTGAAGCTGCCCGAAGAGCCGATGGAGCCACGCCTGTTCGATGAACGGGTGGGCTATTTTTCGGTTCGCCAACTTGACTATGGCCGCGATGAGCATCGGTCGCCTCGGCGTCGTTACATAACTAGGTGGCGGTTGGAGAAGCAGAACCCTAGAGCTGTTGTGTCGGACCCGGTGAAGCCCATCACTTACTGGATCGATCCGGCTACCCCGAACCAATGGGTCCCGTACATTAAGAAGGGTGTGGAAGCCTGGCAGCAGGCATTTGAGGCGGCTGGGTTTAGTAATGCCGTGATTGCTAAGGAGGCACCGTCGTCAGAGGATGACCCCCATTGGAGTCCAGAGGACGCACGTTATTCTGTCATTCGCTGGCTCCCATCAACTGTTGAGAATGCTTCTGGTCCGCATGTTCACGATCCCAGGACTGGCGAGATTCTTGAGACAGACATCCAATTCCACCACAACGTGATGAACCTGGTGCGGGATTGGTATTTTGTGCAAGTGGGGCCACTTGACCCACGAGCTCGGCGGCTACCGTTGCCAGATGAGCTGATGGGTGACTTACTTGCGTATGTTACGACTCATGAGGTTGGGCATACGCTGGGCTTCCAGCACAACATGAAGGCGAGTTCACTCTACCCGCCTGGGAAGCTTCGGGACCCGGATTGGGTTAGTACGATGGGACATACACCGACTTTGATGGATTATGCCCGCTTCAACTATGTGGCGCAGCCAGAGGATGGTATTGCGGTCGAAGATCTGATCCCGAAGATTGGGCCCTATGACGAATGGGCGACTCGTTGGGGCTATGCGCCGATTGCTGGCGCCGTCGGTCCGGACGACGAATTAGAGACTCTGGATATGTGGGCCCGAGAGCAGGATGCTACGCCGTGGTATCGCTTTTCGACGACCGGGTCACAGACGACCGATCCTGGTCAGTTGAGCGAGGCCGTTGGTGATGCCGACGCTGTGAAATCCACAGAACTTGGTCTAAGAAATCTCCAGCGTGTTGCAGGGATGTTGCTTGACGCGACCAATGTATCCGGTGAGCCTTACGATGACCTGGCCGAACTCTACAGTCGATTAGTGGGGCAATGGGTGACCGAGATGAACCACGTTGCGGCTATTGTTGGGGGTGTTAGTTCGCAACAAAAACATTGGGGGCAGGAAGGTGTGCGGTTCACGCCGATGCCTCGGGCTATTCAGACTGAGGCCGTCAGGTTTCTAAATGACCATGCGTTCGTGACACCAATGTTCTTGATTGATTCTGAAGTGCTCGACCGAATTGAACCGGTGGGTGTACTTGAGCGGATTCGCACAAGCCAGAGTCGGGTGCTGAGTACGCTGTTGCGGGAGGATCGCCTGTTGCGTCTTATCGAACAAGAGGCCATAAGTGACAACCGAGCGTATTCAGCCACTGAATTCCTCGCCGACCTGCGCTTCGGTTTGTGGCGGGAGCTTGAGGGTTCCGATATCAAGATCAATGCTTACCGGCGTAATGTTCAGCGCAGCTACCTTGCACTCATCAATGATCGCCTTAATGGACGGTCACCTGCTGTTAGTGATGTCCGGCCATTTCTTCGAGGAGAACTG
>Ga0310344_10003009_pt1 | contig 12627 bp, 15 predicted proteins | sample HC15DNA20200_MG_FD_203801 | JGI IMG/M metagenome (GOLD analysis project Ga0310344, IMG submission 203801) | Marine microbial communities from station ALOHA, North Pacific Subtropical Gyre - HC15-DNA-20-200_MG | ecosystem: Environmental > Aquatic > Marine > Oceanic | place: Pacific Ocean: North... | reverse complement strand
AAGTAGGCTTTTGTTCCCTATTTTTAACAATATTTTAGGTATATTAGTTTTTAACCTTTTACCTATTCCAGCTGCAAGTATTAATGCTTTCATTTATCTCTAAATTATAAACAATAATTATTTCATGTATTTGTAATATTTTTATATTTGTAATACAATTTTAACAAATGGCAATAATACATACAAAAGACATTGGTATTAAAAAATTATCTAAATCGCAACTTCTAAAAAAAGAACTTAATAGTAAGGAATTATCATTCTTGATGGAAGCTCATAATGGTTTAACAGCAAAAATTGTTGAAGCAAGTGGTTTTAAAGGAATATGGGCATCTGGTTTATCTATATCAACTGCTTTAGGTGTTAGAGATAGCAATGAGGCATCATGGACCCAAATATTAGATGTTTTAGAATTTATGTCAGATGCTACAACCATCCCAATACTTGTTGATGGGGATACTGGTTATGGAAATTTTAATAACTTTAGAAGACTTGTTTCTAAATTATGTCAAAGAAAAATTGCTGGGGTTTGTATTGAAGATAAACAATATCCTAAAACAAATTCTTTTGTAAAAAATTACCAAAAATTAGCAGATATTGATGAATTCTGTGGGAAAATAAAAGCTGGCAAAGATATTCAAGAAGATAATGACTTTTCTATTGTTGCAAGAGTCGAGGCTTTAATAGCTGGTTGGGGTATTGGAGAAGCGATTAAAAGATCAGAAGCATATTATAAAGCTGGAGCCGATGCAATACTTATTCATTCAAGTAAAGATAATGCAAATGAAATATTAAAATTTAAAAAAGAATGGGGGAATAGATCTCCCGTAATTATTATTCCAACTACATACCATAAAACTCCGACAAATATTTTTAAAAAAGCTGGTTTTTCGACTGTTATTTGGGCTAATCATTCATTAAGAGCATCAATTAAAGCAATTCAAGATGTAACAAATCATTTAATTAAAAAAGAAAGTGTCAAAGGTTTAGAAAAAAAAATATCAAGTTTAAATGAAGTCTTTGAATTAGCAGGTAATGATGAATTATATGAAGCTGAAAAAAAATACTTATTGGAAAAAAAAAATTATAATGCAATTGTTTTAGCTGCATCTAGAGGACATCAACTTAAACATTTAACTAAAAATAAACCAAAATGTATGTTAGATATTCAAGGAAGGCCACTTTTAGAAAGATTAACATCAACTTTAAAAAAAGATAATATTGGAAAAATTTCGATAGTTTCTGGATACAAAAATAATATAATCCAAGAAAATAATAATCTTTCAAATCTAAATATTATTCAAAATAAAGAACATTCTAAAACTGGAGAACTCTTTTCACTTAATAAATCAACAGATGAAATAAAAGACGATTGTATTGTAACTTATGGAGATATAGTTTTTAGAAAATATATTTTAGATGCGTTATTATCTACCAAAGGAGAAATTGTAATTGTAGTAGACGCACTTCTTAAAAATAAAGGAAAAAAATCTCAAAAAGATCTTGTGATTTGCGATAGAGAGTTCACAGGAAATTATCTACTTGAATCCAAACCAGCAATTTTAAAATCAATGCATAATGAGCTTAAAAAAAAAATTACAGGTCAATGGATAGGTTTATTAAAAACAAATTCTAAAGGATCAAAAATAATAAAAGAACAAATTCATACTTTGACTAAAAACAAAAACTTTAAAAATTTAGGAATGCCAGATTTATTTAATAATTTAATAAAAAATAAAATTAAAATTAATGTTCTTTATATAGCAGGACAATGGTTAGATGTGAATGATGCTTTTGATTTAGCTGAAGCTAGAAAAGTTTCATGGGCAAAAAGTTTTAGTTAATACCCTTTATAAATCTTTTCAAATTATAAATAACAAAAACAACAGAGCCAATTGAAGCTATTAGAAAAAAGAACTTAATAAAACCAATCCAAGTAATTGGCCCTATTAAGTATATACCATCTTCTAATGCAACTTTATCTGTTGCTGGAAAGCCATAAAAATCTTTACTAGTTTTATATTTATGAACAATTCCTAAGAAAGTATTAAGAATAGATGCAATAATAGCTGAAAATAATAAATAATTTTGTAAATCTAAATCTACAATACTAAAAAACTTAATTTCAAAGGTTCCCGGAGGTATACCAGCAGATATACCAATAAACATTAAAATATAAGTAGCAGTGTCAACAAAGCTATCGTAATACCATCCAAATTTACTTTCCCTTTTTAGTTCTCTTGCTAATTGACCATCTACATGATCTAAAAATTTTGAAAAAATAAATAAAATAGAACCAATAACAGAAAAAAAATATATACCAAAACTGAAAAATACAGCAGCAAATGCTGCTAACAAAAGACTAAATGTAGTTACTTGATTTGGAGTTATATTTGTTTTTACTAAATATTTAACAACTTTAGATGCAATCTTTTCATCTATTTTTTTTCTATATTTAAACATTTAATAAATTTCAAAAAAAAAAATTTTCATTTCTTGCAAATAGATTATAATCATTTATATATTTTTTTATAAACATTATTATTTAAATAAATATGACTAATAAATTCATATCAAGAAAAGCTAAAGATATTGCAACAGCAAGCTCTTATGCATTTTCAAAGAAAAAAACGGCTGGTAATTCAGCTACATCAAATATCTATACATCGGAAAGATCAGCAAAAAATACAGCTACTAAAAATTCTTAAGAATTATTTAGTATGAAATCTTTCCCAGAAAAGCAATCCTTAATTAAATTAAGGAATGGGAACAAAATTGGCCACGCTATTTATGGTAATAAAAAAAACTTTCCTATTTTTTATTTTCATGGATGGCCAGGATCAAGATTTGAACTAAAAAATATACCATTAAATAAAAAAAAATGTTTTGTAATAGCATTGGAAAGACCTGGATATGGAATATCGGATCCTATCTCTAATTTTAAAATAACAGATTGGCCTAAAATTGTTTTAGAGGTTGTAAATATACTTAAAATTAAAAAATTTTCAATAATTGGAGTATCAGGAGGAGCCCCTTTTGCTTTAGCTTGTGCAAATGCAATTAAAAGTAAAAAACTTAAATCAATTGCTATAGTATGTGGTTTAGCGCCTCATGATGTGAAAGGTATGAATAGAGGTAGGGTTGGAATGTTAATAAATTATGGAAAAAAACCTTTTATATCATGGATGTTGCTACATTTATTAAGAATTAATTTGCTTAAAAATAATATTGAAAAAAATTTTAATAGATGGAAAAATAAAATTCCACTTCCTGAAGCAGATTTAAAATTATTTACATTAAATAGAGGTGTAAGACTAATGCAAAATTTTAAAGAAGCTGTTAAACATGGAACTACCGGCATTCATAGAGATGCAAATTTATATTCTAAAGATTGGGGTTTTAAATTAGAAAATATAAACAAAAAGATTTTTATATGGCATGGAGATAAAGATACAACGGTCCCAATTATTACAAATAAATATTATAAAAAGATATTAAAAAATAAAAAAATATTCATAAAATCAAATGAAGGGCATTTTTCAATCTGTTACAATTTTATGAACGATATTATCCGACAAGTTAGTGAGTAAATATTTACACTCTCCTTTAAAAACAAAGAAGCTACCTAAAGGCATACCTTACATTATTTCAAATGAAGCTGCTGAACGTTTTAGTTTTTATGGAATGAAAGGAATATTGGTTATATTTATGACTCAGTATCTCTTTTTAACATCAGGTGAAACAAATATTTCAGAGGAAAAAGCTAAGGGATATTTTCATTTATTTACATCTGCTGTTTATTTTTTTCCAATATTTGGTGCTTTAATCTCAGATATTTTTTTTGGAAAATATAAAACAATTATTTTTTTGTCTCTAGTATATTGTTTGGGGCATTTTGTTCTTGCAATTGAACCATCAAAAATAGGCCTTTTACTTGGTTTAACATTTATTGCAATAGGTTCAGGTGGAATCAAACCATGTGTATCCGCTCATCTTGGTGATCAATTTAGTAAATATAATAGTTTTTTAATAAGTAAAACATATAGCTGGTTTTATATCGCAATTAATATAGGTGCGTTTACATCTACATTAGCAACTCCTTATTTATTGAAGCATTATTCTCCAGGTTTAGCTTTTGGAATTCCTGGAATTTTTATGTTGTTAGCTACATTAATTTTCTGGTCAGGAAGATATAAATTTGTTCATATAAAGCCAAACAGAAAAAAGATTTTTCAAGAATTATATAAAAGTAAAAATATAAAAATTATATTGGATTTATTTACAATTTTTATGTTCGTCTCTTTTTTTTGGTGTTTATTTGACCAAACGGGTTCGTCCTGGATATTGCAAGCTGAGAAAATGGATCGTGAAATTTTTGGAATTGAAATACTAAGCGCTCAAATCTTATCAGCTAATCCAATAATGATAGTAATTTTTACGCCTATTTTTTTCAAATATTTATACCCAAAGTTAAATATTTATATAAAACTTAACTCAGTAAATAAAATTATAATTGGTTTTTTTCTAACTTTTTTTTCATTTTTAATAATTACAATTATTCAATATTGGATTGATTTAGGTAAGGAAGTAAATATTATCTGGCAATTGTTAGCTTATGCAATTTTAACTAGTGGAGAAATTTTTGTATCCATAACTTGTTTGGAAATTGCGTATACTCATGCACCAAAAAAAATTAAAACTTTTACAATGTCTGTTTTTTTACTAAGTATTTCTATTGGAAATATATATACAAGTATTATAAATTTTCTTAATGAAAGAGACGATGGAAGTATAATATTATCTGGAGCAAATTATTTCTTGTTTTTCACCATATTGATGTTTCTAGTTACAATCTTTTTTATTCCTTTTGCAAAAAGATATTCGAAAGAAAAAATTTTATTACAGGGATAAACAGAAAAAAAAATTATTATTTAACTACTTTGATGTTAGTTTTTTTTAATTTCTTTTTAAGATCTTTCTCAAGTGTTTTATTGAAATCGTAAATTTCTGAAGGAAATTTCATATTCATTACATTATTAGTGCTTACAACTTTTCCTTTACTAAAAATACTGTACTTGTGAGTTGGATCTATTTGAACACAAATTGGTCTTTTAGTTATAATTCTTCCAATTTTGCAATCTTTTCTAACTGCTGCTGAAAGCAAGTGATCATTTAAAGTTTTACCTGTTTTTGAATATAAAGCAGCATCGCCAACTCCTTTAGCTATTCCTAAATATTTAAATGCAGCTTCTGAACCTGAAGGAACAATTGAGCTACAACTTGGAAGGGTAAGAGTTAAAGGTAAAATAATAATAATTTTTTTTATGTTCAATTTTAAAAGTAGTTCCCCTAATAATTTATTAACATCTTATCAACATATTTTTGACTTGACAAACAAAATACTTGTATTGTATGTAATATTTCATATATACTACATATTGTGTTATGGAATTATTTTGCAAGTAAAAAATGTTAAAAAAAATTAAACAATTATGCCCGATTTGTAACGAATCAACTCAAAAAAAAGGTTCTACAAATTTTAACCTTAACGACACCGTTGTAACAGATTCGCGCGCTACTAAAAACGGATCTATGATAAGAAGACGAAGAGTTTGCGGTTGCGGTAGTGGTGCTAGATTTACTACATATGAAAGAATACATAGATCAGAATTAGCAGTTGTTAAAAGAAATGGACAGATTATTCCTTTTAATAAAGAAAGAATATTTCAATCTGTAAAAATTGCGTTAAATGGCTGTATAGATCAAGATAAAAAAACTGAACAAATAGCAAATGAAGTAAATGAAAAAGTTCAGGGCTTAGGAAAAGATAATATTCCAACTAAAACAATAGGAGAATTTATACTAAAAGCACTTAAAGAAAAAGATAAAAGTGGATACGTTAGATTTTATAGTGTTTTCAAAAAAGTTAATGATCCTAAGGAATACAAGAGAATTGTTGACACGCTTCATTAAAATTAAATAATTGATTTAAAAAAATCTGCAAATTTATTAAAATCTTTTGTTCTAGGAGATGAGGATCTCCAGCACAGAGCTATTTCTCTGTAATTCTTATTATTTTCATAATCTAAAATCTTAATTTTACTATTTTTAAGTAATTGAGAATTTATAACTAAATCAGGAAGTAGTGTAATTCCACTATTGTTTGCGACCATTTGTACTAAAGTTAACAAGCTTGTTGCTTTAAAAGCATCGATTTTTTGCTTTGCTTCCTTACTGCAAGCTTGAAGAGCGTGGTCTCTCAAGCAATGTCCTTCATCTAATAACAACATATTGCTATCACTTATATCTTTATTATTTAATGATTTTTTATTAATCGTCGCCAAAGAACTATCAGTAGGAATAGCTACGTGAAAAAAATCTTTCATTAAAAATTCAACATGTAGATTTTCTGTTTTATAAGGTTTCGCAATTAATGCTAAATCCAAGTTACCAGAATAAAGCATATTTAAAATATTTGCTGTTTGATCCTCAACAAGTTTAACAGATAAAGATGGATATTTTTTTCTAATTTTTGGCATTAATCTTGGTAACAAATAAGGAGCAATTGTAGGTATAATGCCAAGTTTTGTTTCACCGTACATCTGATCTTGTGCTGATTTGGCAAGATCTAAAACATCATTCATTTCCATATTTATAAATTCAGCTTTTTTTGCAATTTTTTCACCTAAGGGAGTTAAAAAAACTTTTCTTTTTGTTCTTTCAACTAATTTAATATTTAATAATTTTTCTAATTCCTGTATTCCAGAACTGAGTGTTGATTGACTAACAAAACATTCATTAGCTGCTTTACCAAAATGTAAATATTTGGAAACAGATACTAAATATTTCAATTGTCTAAATGTCGGGTGATACATAATAGTTTAATAATGTTCAGTAATCGATATTTTCGATTATTTTATACTAAAAATATCATTTGATCAATAACTATAAAATGTATAAATTAAAATAACGTTAACTTTAAAGGGAGGTCAGTAAAATGACTTGGTATACACCTAAAGTTGCAGAAGTAGCTGTTGGACTTGAAATTAATAGCTATGCATGCGCTGAAGTTTAATTATTAAACTTCTTTATAAAAACGGCTCTTAGTATAAAATTAAGAGCCGTTTTTTTTTATTTTATAACCAAAAAAATTGTCATTAAATAACTGGAAAAAACTTAATCAAAAAATAATAGATTGCAGGAAATGTAAAAGACTTGTCAATTTCAGAGAAAAAATAGCATGTAATAAAACTAAAAGATTTAATGAATGGAATTATTGGGGCAAGCCTGTTACTGGTTATGGAAATAAAAACGGAAAATTAATCATTTTAGGTTTAGCTCCTGCAGCGCATGGTGGTAATAGAACGGGAAGAGTTTTTACAGGAGATAAATCTGCTGATTTTTTGATTAATTGCTTATACAAAGTTAAACTTGTAAATCAATCTACTTCAGAAAACAAAAATGATGGTTTAAAAATGTATAATTCATATATGACACCTGTTTTAAAATGCGTCCCTCCAGAAGATAAGCCGACCTCGAAAGAGCTGACAACCTGTTTTTCTTTTTTTAAAGAAGAATTAAAATTATTAAAAAAAAGTAAAATTTTTTTAGCATTAGGAAAAATAGCATTTGATGCTTGTGTGAAATTTTTTAAACACATAAATTATATTGAAAACAATTATAAATTTAAATTTTCTCATGGGGTTTCGTATAAAATTAATAATAAACTTATATTGATAGGTTCATATCATCCAAGCCCAAGAAATGTTAACACAGGAAGGTTAAATTCTAAAAAAATGATATCTTTATTAAATAAAATAAAAAAAAAAATAAAATGAAATTAGAAAAAGCAATTTTAGGTGCTGGTTGTTTTTGGCATGTAGAAGAATTTTTTTCAAATATTAAAGGTGTCAAAAAAACAAGTGTTGGTTATTCTTGTGGAAAAGATATTAATCCCAACTATGAGAAGGTTTGTACGGGCAAAACGGGTCACGTTGAAGTCATAGAAATTTTATTTGACCCTAAAATTATAAAATATAATGAGATATTAAAAAAGTTTTGGGATATTCATGATCCGACATCGTTAGATAAGCAAGGATTAGATATTGGGACTCAATATAAATCAGTAATATGCGCGATTAATCAAACACAAAAAGAAATTGCTGAAAAAAGTAAAAAAATTGCTCAATTAAAATATAAAGAAAAGATAGTAACAATAATATGTACATATGAAAAATTTTATCCTGCTGAGGAATATCATCAAAAATATTTAAAAAAAAAATCTAATCATATTTAAATTTAATCTTGTCTGTTATAATTAAATTAGGAAAAAAAACAAAAATTCGGAAAAAACGATGATAAAATGACAAAAAAAGCATGTTTCGTTCTGTTTTGGCACATTTTGTGCTTATAAAATAATATAATGAAAAAAATTGAAGCTATAATTAAACCATTTAAACTAGATGAAGTAAAAGAAGCATTAAGTAAGATAGGAATTAATGGAATGACAGTATTAGATAGTAAAGGTTTTGGAAGACAAAAAGGGCATACTGAATTATACAGAGGGTCTGAGTATATTGTTGATTTTATACCAAAAATAAAAATTGAATTAGTTATTGATGATAAAATGTTAAAAAAAGCTATAGATACAATACAAAAAACGGCTAACACTGGAAAAATAGGAGATGGAAAAATCTTTGTCTCAAGCATTGAAGAAGCAATAAGAATTAGAACAGGAGAAAAAGGAAATAATGCTATTTAAAATATTTATTTTTTATTCTAAAAATTCACGATACTTTTTTTGGAGGTTTACATCATGGATTTAAAATGCAAAACACCAGCTGATGTGTTAAAAGCAGCAAAAGACCATAAAGTTAAAATGGTCGATGTAAAGTTTGTTGACATGCCAGGCATGTGGCAACACTTTAGCGTGCCTCCTCATGAACTTGAATCAGATTCATTTAATGACGGATATGGGTTTGATGGTTCGTCTATTAGAGGATATCAAGATATTGATCAAAGTGATATGTTAGTAGTTCCCGATGCAACTACAGCGCTGATTGATCCGTTTACTGCTGTCCCTACTTTATCATTAACATGTAATATTGTTGATCCTATAACAAAAAAACGTTATCAAAAAGATCCACGCTATATCGTCAATAAAGCGGAGGAATATGTTAAAAAAGGTGGTTTTGGTGACACTGTTTATTTCGGGCCTGAAGCCGAATTTTTCATTTTTGATAATATTCGTTATGATAGTGGAGTAAATTTCGGATTTTACGAAATTGATTCTGTTGAAGGAAATTGGAATACTGGAACAGAAGAAGAACCAGGTAATCTTGGTCACAAACCTAGACCAAAAGAAGGTTATTTCCCTACTCCACCAGTTGATACCATGCAAGATATAAGAACTGAGATGGTAAATATAATGGAAGACTGTGGAATAAACATTGAATGTCATCATCATGAAGTTGCAACAGCGGGGCAAGCTGAAATTGATATGAGATTTGAAACTATTGCAAAAATGGCTGATCAACAAATGCTATATAAGTACATTGTAAAAAATGTTGCAAAAAATTACGGTATGACTGCCACTTTTATGCCTAAGCCTTTGTGGAATGATAATGGAACTGGAATGCATTGTCACTCAAGCATTTGGAGAGACGGAAAACCGTTATTTGCAGGAGACAAAGCTCTTGGTTTAAGTGAAATGGCGCTTCATTATATTGGCGGTATTTTAAAACATGGCCCTGCAATTTTAGCATTTACAAACCCTACAACTAATTCATATAAAAGATTAGTTCCAGGTTTCGAAGCACCGGTTAATTTGGTATATTCAGCTAGAAATAGGTCAGCTGCATGCAGAATACCAATGTATTCTCAAAGTCCAAAAGCTAAAAGAGTTGAATTTAGATGTCCAGATCCTTCTGGCAATCCTTATTTAGCTTTTACAGCAATACTAATGGCTGGATTAGATGGAATTAAAAATAAGATTGACCCTGGAAAACCAACAGAAGGTGATTTATTTAGTATGACTGAAAGACAATTATCTAGAATTAAAACTGTTCCTGGTTCTTTAGAAGGTGTATTAGATGCCCTTGAAAAAGACCACAAGTTTTTATTAGAAGGTGATGTCTTTACTAAAGAAGTAATTGATACTTGGATTTCGTATAAAAGAGAAACTGAAGTGGATGAAATAAGACAAAGACCTCATCCTCATGAATTCTTTTTATATTACGATATTTAAATTATTTTATAATTTGTGAAATGGTTTTAAATTCTTCTGTTCGAGATTTTCGAAGCCATTCGAAGATAACCATTTCACAACTTACTATTTCAATATTATGATATTTATCCATTCTGCTAAGAGCTAATAAATAATCATTTTGGTATCTTGAAGAAATAGCATCTTGAACTATATAAACTTTTTTTTTCTTATCATTTTCTACTATATCAATAGCAGTTTGTAAGACGCAAACATGTGCTTCAATGCCACACATAACTATATGTTCTGCTTCGTAAAAAAATCCCTCTGCAGTAATAGAAAAATTTGTTTTCTCAATTATATTTTTATATTTTTGTGCCTTTATTTTATCAATTGTTTTGCCTAAACCTTTAGGATATTGTTCTGAAATGGTAATAGGTATTTTAAAAATATTAGCTGCCTTTTGTAACTTTATTATATTATTAATAAAGGTATGGGGTTTTGGCATAACAGAAACCAATTTCTCCTGAACGTCAATGATTACTAAAGATGATTTATCTTTTTCAATTAACATCTTATATAAATTTGATTTGTAATATTTTAAACAAATGAAAGTATTATGCCCATTAAACCGTTTGCTATAAGAGCATAATTCCATTCAGTATGTTTGGTTATTTTTGATATAAGGAAATCTTTTTTTATTCCAGTTGCTATATACGCTCCAACAATTAAAGGAAGGACATATCCAAATGCATAAAACAAATCTTCTTCAACAAAACATTGAATTAAAAAAGCAGCAATTATTAAACAATTTCCAAGAATTTTATTAATATTTTTTCCAAACATTTTTGGTATCACAAGAATACCTAGATATGCGACAACAGTTGATATTATAAAGCTAAAAATAATCATACTTGTGAGTGACATGGACTTATTTTATTGAATTAACAAATTTTTTAAAGTAAATATTGCGAAAAAAAAATTTGATATTAGCTTGCTTGTTTTTCTTTTTTTTGTTCTTCAATAATTAAACGACAGTGAAAAGCACAGTATTCTCTACCGGGTTGGGCTGTCATTTTACATGTTGAATGAGAACAAATATTAGGTTGATACAATTCTTCTATATTGTTACTTTCTTCATAGATTATTTCCTCATTGTCTTCAAGTCTACTTGGATGCTTAGGTAACTTTAGTCTATTAGCCTTACCTATAACAGCATTTCTTGTAGTTCTTAGTTGGAGTGCAATTATTCGAGCAGGTTCGCCTCTACTCCACAGCTTTTTTAAAATATCAATTTCAACTTTAGACCACATAATCTACCATATATAGAATGATGATAACTATATCATACTATATAGTTTAATCAAGAAATTATTATATACTATATATAGTAGTTATCTAAGAGATTTAGCAACTGAAGTCATTGATTTTAAAGCTTTCTTTACTTCACTCCATCCTCTTGTTTTTAAACCACAATCTGGGTTCACCCAAATCTTTTTCTTATCAATATATTTCTGAGCTTTATTTAGCAAAATTTTCATTTCTTTGAAACTAGGGACTCTAGGTGAATGAATATCATAAACACCAGGGCCAATTGAATTAGGGTATTTATAAGTTTTAAAAGAGTTTAATAATTCCATATTAGATCTAGATGTTTCAATAGATATAACATCGGCATCTAATTTTTCTATTGAATCTAAAATATCATCAAATTCACAGTAACACATATGTGTGTGAATTTGTGTTTCGTCTTTAACAGAAGAAGATGTAATTTTAAAAGAATCTATTGCCCATTTTAAATATGAACTCCATTGTTGTTTTCTTAAAGGTAAACCTTCTCTTAATGCTGGTTCGTCTATTTGTATTATTCTTAGACCATTTTTTTCCAAATCTAAAACTTCATCTAATAATGCTAAAGCAATTTGCTTGCACGTAATTTCTCTGGGCTGATCATCTCTAACAAATGACCATTGTAAAATTGTCACAGGCCCAGTTAACATTCCTTTAACAATTTTTTTTGTTAAAGATTGCGCAAATTTAGACCAAAAAACAGTAATTGGTTTTGTTCTGCTAATATCTCCAAATATTATTGGTGGTTTTACACATCTTGACCCGTAACTTTGAACCCAACCGAATTTTGTAAAAATAAATCCTTGTAGTTGTTCACCGAAATACTCCACCATATCGTTTCTTTCAAACTCACCGTGAACAATAACATCTATATCAATATTTTCTTGAAATTTAATTGTTTTTTTAGTCTCTTTTTTGAGAAAATTTTCATATGTTTTTTTACTAATTTCTTTTTTTTTAAATTTTAGTCTAAATTTTCTAACTTCATTAGTTTGTGGAAATGAGCCAATTGTTGTAGTAGGAAAAGATGGCAAGTTAAGTTCACTTTGAATCATACTCCTTAAAAAATAATTATT
>Ga0310344_10003008_pt1 | contig 12627 bp, 11 predicted proteins | sample HC15DNA20200_MG_FD_203801 | JGI IMG/M metagenome (GOLD analysis project Ga0310344, IMG submission 203801) | Marine microbial communities from station ALOHA, North Pacific Subtropical Gyre - HC15-DNA-20-200_MG | ecosystem: Environmental > Aquatic > Marine > Oceanic | place: Pacific Ocean: North... | reverse complement strand
CGGTGGCCTACCGCCATCCGGTTTGCGACGGGGGCGGGGGAGACGGCGCTAACGACCCTACCCGGCGGCGCGATGATGCGAATAGGCCGGTAGCAACCGGCATTCGCAGGAATGTCGCGGCCTATCGCCATCAAGGCGGCGCAGTACACCGCCGAGGCGGTCATGTTGGGCGTGCAGTTCACCGGTCCAGCCGCTTGCGGCGAGGACCGGGAGAGGTCGACGATAAGCTCCTCACCCGCAATCGTCAGATCGACGGCGATGTCGATGGGGGCATCGCTGATTCCGTCGTCGTCAACGCAATCGTCGAACGAGTAGGTTCCGTCGGCGATGGTCCCGATGGCCTGGCGGAACGCCTGCTCGCTCTGAGCTTGGATGGCCTTGGGTGCGCTCAGGAGCACATTATTGCCGTAGCGTTCGGAGAGTTTCGTGAGCGACCGAACGCCGATCTTCAGCGCTGCGAGCTGCGAATCAAGATCGCCGCCGACATTCCGTGGCTCGCGTGAGTTGCGGAGAAACATCGCGAGGAGATCGTCGTTGCGCACCCCGCGCGCCACCACCTTAACGGGCGGGATCCGGATCCCCTCGTGAAACACTTCCGTCGCTTGCGGCGCGTAGCTTCCCGGCGCGCCCCCGCCGACGTCGAGATGATGCACGAGCACGCCGGCTATCGCGACACGCCGGCCGTCGACGAACACCGGAGTGAAGGCTTGTAAGTCGTTCAAGTGCTGGCCGCCGCAGTACGGATCGTTCGTCAGCACGATGTCGCCTTCGTGCCAGCGTTCGATCGGCAAGTGGTGATCGATTACGTCGCGAAGGCAGGCGCCCATCGAGTTCAAGTGCACCGGGATGCGCGCGGACTGAGCGACGGCGTCACCGTCGGCGTCGAACACGCCGGTCGAGTAGTCCAATATCTCGCGCACCACCGACGAGCGGCTCGTCCGCCACACCGTCACGCTCATCTCCTCGGCGGCGGCGACGAAGGCATTGCGCACGATCTCGAGCTCGACCGGCGTCAGGGGGTTGTTGTCATTCATAGAGCGCTGCCATCGGATTCACACTGAGCTGCTGGGCAATCAAATCACCCGTGCCGGTGCCTTCGATCCACCAGCCGCTGGGCAGAAAAATCGTCGAGTGGACGTCATCCACGATGAGTGGCCCCGATGCCGAATCTTGCTCGCCGAAGTCCGTTCGCTCGAACACCGGCACGTCGACCCGCTCGTCGTTGTGCCAGATGGTGCGCACGGCTTTGGGTTCCGCGGGGTCTTCGTTCGCTCGGTGCTCGAGGTCCGGCCGACGCAACCGCCCAATGGCGTTCAGCCGTACAGTGACGATCTCCGGCGTCTCGTCGCGATCCGCGTGCGCAAAGCTCGCTTCGTGCAAGTCGTGAAACGTGACGCCTGCTTTCTCGAGCGCATTCGCATCGAGCACCTGGCCGTCGATCGGAACACTCAGCTCATAGGCTTGCCCGCGGTAGCGCATGTCCACCGAAAAGCGAAGCTCGCGGGCATCGGCAGTGACCCCATCGGCGTCGAGTGAGCGCGCCCCTTGGAGAAGGAGGTCGTTCACCAAGGGGGTAAGGGCGGCCGGGGCGGCACTATCCACGGCGATCAGTCGGGTACGGGCAAACGCATGCACGATGTCGCAAAAGAGCATGCCCCAGGCGCTGAGGGTGCCCGCGTTCTTTGGATACAGCACCCGAGGGATCTCGAGTGCCTCCGCGACTTGGGCGGCGTGCAGGCCGCCGGCACCCCCAAAGGAGACAATCGTGAAATCCTTCGGGTCCAAGCCCTTCTCGAAAAGGCTAAGCCGGATAGCGGCAGCCATATGGCTGATGGCAATACGGGTGACCCCTTCGGCCGCGGCTTCGGGGCCCAGGCCGAGCGGCCGGCCTACGTCCTCGGTCACGACGTTGCGGGCGGCCGCTGAATCCAATGGCATACCACCGCCGAGGAAGTAGGTCGGATCGATCCGACCGAGCACGACGTTGGCGTCGGTCAAGGTCGCGCGCATTCCGCCGCGGCCGTAGCAGGCCGGCCCAGGATTGGCGCCGGCGCTTTCTGGGCCGACGAGCAGCCGACCGGTGCCGTCAGTCCGGGCCAATGAGCCGCCACCAGCGCCGATCGTGCGGATCTCCACCATGGGCAGGCGAACCGGACATCCGTCCACCGCGCCTTCGTTCACGATGCGTGGCCGGCTGTCGGTCAGCACGCTGACGTCGAAGCTGGTACCCCCGAGATCGATGCCAATCAAGTTGGGCTCTCCGAGCGACACCGCCATCTGTTCGGCGGCGATAGCGCCGCCGCTCGGGCCGGAAAGCAGCAGCCGGGCCGGATAGCGCGCGGCCGTCTCGGGACTCACCACGCCGCCGTTCGACTGCATGAGAAAGAGCGGCGGAGAGAAGCCCGTCGCCCTCATGCGTCCTTCGAGCGCGCTCACGTACGCGCTGACTACGGGCATCAGCAGTGCGTTCAGCGCCGTTGTCGACGTTCGCTCGTATTCCCGGATCTCCGGACTGACCTCGTGCGACAGCGAGACATGCATGTCGGCAAAGCGTTCACGCAGCGCTTGTGCTAGCGCCAGCTCGTGTGCCGCATTGGCGTAGGCGTGCAAGAGCACGATCGCCACAGAACGGCATCCCAGAGCGCTGAGTCGATCGAGGGCACCGGTTACGCTCGCTGGGTCGAGCGTGTGTGCGACCTCGCCGGTTGCCCGTATCCGCTCGGCCACCTCCAATCGGTGTGAGCGGGGTATAAGCAAGCGCCGCGTCTCGGCGAACGAGGCATAGACGTCCTGACGGGTGTGGCGGGCGATTTCCAATACGTCCCGAAAGCCCGACGTGGTAATGAGCGCCGCGGGCGGTAGCTTGTGCTCGAGAACGGCGTTGGTGGCGATTGTGGTGCCGTGAAAGATTGCTCCGACCTGCGAGAGCTCGAAGCCGAGCTCCGCTCGTGCGCCCTCGATGGCCTCCATGAAGCCGCGCGAGGGATCGTCGGGGGTGGTCGGGCGCTTCAGCGCGAAGCATCGCCCGGTCGATTCCTCCAGCACCTGGAGGTCGGTGAAGGTGCCGCCAATGTCGATCGCAATGCGCAAGGGCCCTTTCAGCACCGCGACCCATCCCTTTGCGCACCGCCGTGCTCGTGGTCGTCAGCGCTCATAAGTCGAGGCGCACCTCGATTGCGGCGCTGGCGATCACCGCGACGTCACCGAGTACCTCGTCGGGTACGTCTAAGCCGCCTTCGACCACGTGCACGCGTACGGTGCCGTGTGGCAATGCCGCCTGCACTCGCTCGACGTCGACTTGTTCAGGGGCTTGCACGCCAATGGTGACATCGACCTGCATTGAGCGCGGGTCGACCTTCAACGTTCGAATCATGGTGAGCGAGCTGTGGTGGATCGCGTCGTTTACCGCACGTACCGCGGCCTTGGTGTAATCGCCGCCGTGGAGGTCGTTGCCGGTGCCCATCTCGAGAATCACGCGTTTAAGCGCCATGACATCGTTCCTTATGGCAGATCGAGCCGCACCACGGCGGCCGCTTGCGCGATCACCGTTTTGTCGGTGCCGGCATCGTTCGGTACCTCGAGACCGCCTTTGACGACGTTGACGGTGCCGGTTCCGTGTGGGAGTACCGCGAGCAACTCATTGGCGTCCACGCCGCTGGGATCAGGTACCCCGATAGTGACTTCCACTTGCATGTCGTCGCTCGATTGCCCGAGCGCATCGGCGATGCTGAGCGAGTTGTGCCAAAGCGCGTCCTTCAGGGCACGTACCGCAGCCTTCGTATAATCGCCGCCGCGAATGTCGGTGCCCATGCCGATTTCCAGCACCACGCGTTGCCAGGCCATCAAACCGTACCTACCGTGTCCTTGGTTTTGCTCGCGACCTGGCCGGCTGCTTTGCGCAGCGCATTCATCTCGTCTTGCATCATGCGCTGCAGCATCCGTAAATCGCTCGAATGCAGCACGAATCGCGCGCCTAGATTGATCGCGGTGGTAGAGGTGTCGATGGTCTGCTGATGCACCATGGTGGGGACCCCTCGGGCCTCCGCGCGCTTGATGATGTCTTTGATCACCTTCAGGTACTTCGGGTTGGCGTAATCGTCTGGGATCCCGAGCGAGGTCGACATGTCATTGGGACCGATGAAGATCCCATCGATGTCACCCACGTCGAGGATCGCGTCGAGGTTCTCGTACGCCGGCTCTGACTCGATGCCGATGATGATGAAAGATTCCTTGTGCCGGTTCTGCAGGTACTTTTTTGTCTCGCGACTCGGGAACACGCCTTCAGTGACCGCCCGCATTAGGTACTCGCCTTTCAACGGATGCCACTTTGCGGTGGCTACCACCGCTTGCACGTCCTCGACACGCTCGCAGTACGGCACGAGGACGCCGGCAGCGCCGGCGTCGAGGGCCATCGCGACCCATTCCGCCTTGGGGATCGGGACCCGGACCACGGGCGTGACGTCGGCGTTGCGCAGCATGCCGCACAAGCTTTGAATTTCGGTGCGATCGCGTGATCCGTGTTCGGAGTCAATGATCACGTAGTCCATGGTGCTTCCAGCCAAGGTCGGGCCGAAACGGGTCGATGCCATGCCCGAGAGCATGCAGCCAAAGACATGGCCGCCGCGTTTCAGCGTGCGCTTGAGTTTCACTGGGTTCATGTGTGCAGCTCCCTTGCGATGAGGTGGGTTACCATTTTCGCCGCAGAATGAGGGAGGTGGACATGGATATCAACGGCAAGGTCGCCGTCGTCACGGGCGGCGCCAGCGGCATCGGGCGAGCGTGCGTTCGCGCATTCGCAGCAAAGGGGGCAAAGGTTGCCGTGGCGGATCTCGATGCCGAAGGGGCGCAAGCGGTGGCGGCGGAGGTCGGTGGTGTCGGCGTTGGCTGTAATGTCGGCGATGAAGCGAGCGTCAATGCGCTGGTCGAGCAGGTGGGCGCGGTGCTCGGGCCGATCGATGTGTTTTACAGCAATGCGGGCATCTCGACCGGTGGCGATCCGCTCAGTACCCCCATTGCGGTGTGGGAAGAGCAATGGCAGGTCAATTTAATGGCCCACGTCTATGCGGTTCGTGCGGTGCTGCCGGGCATGCTCGAGCGCGGTTCGGGTTACCTGCTGCACACCGCTTCGATGGCGGGCATCTTGACCTCGAACCACAATCTGACCTACGCGGTCACCAAGCACGCGGTGGTGGGTCTGGCCGAGTGGCTGTCCATTAGCTATCACGATAAGGGCATACGGGTGTCGTGCTTGGCGCCGCTCGGTGTTCGCACGCCGATGCTCGGCGACACGAATTCCGCGTTCGCGCGGAACGCGGCAGGGCCCATCAAGGAGCCCGAAGAGGTCGCAAGCCAAGTATGCGAGGCCATCGAGTCAGAACGTTTTCTCATCCTGACCGATGAGATCGCCCAGACGTGGATGGAGATGAAGACGAACGATCTCGAACGTTGGCTAAAAGGCATGCGCCGGTTACAGACAAAGATCGAAACGGAGCTCGGCGAGGCCGATTAACCGCTCGTCGATTGGTGCCCGGGATGTCCGCGCGGTGAACGCGGCTGGCTAGAACAGCCGCCGGCTCGCGAGCTCGGCTCCCTCGCGCATCGCGCGGAGTTTCGCCCAGGCGACGTCGGCGCTTACGCGTCCCATACCGGCGGCGGTGTCGAAGCCGCAGTCAGTGCCAGCCAGCACCCGTGCCGGGTCCCCCACTGCGTCGACGGCGCGTTCGATACGCTCAGCCACCACCTCGGGGTGCTCCACGAAGTTCGTCAACGGATCGATGACGCCCGCCACGAGGTATTGATCGGGCCGTAATGGGATATCGCGAAGCACGGCCGTTTCATGCTGGTGCCGTGGGTTGGCGAGTGAAAGCAGCAATCCCCCGGCGTGTAGCTCGAGTAATAGCGGCAGCACCGCGGTCAAGGCAACGTCGCGATCGTGAGGACCCTCGTAGTTGCCCCAGCACACATGGATCCGCACCCGATCCCGGGGCAGGGCGCCGAGCGCGCGGTTGAGCGCGGTGACGACGCGCTCGACGAAACGGAGGTAGGTCTTGAGCGGTTGTTCGGCAAACGTGAGGTGGCGTTCCATGGCCAGGTCGGGCGCGTCGATCTGAAGGATGAGCCCGTGAGCAATAGCCGCTTCGTACTCCACGCGTAACGCCTGTGATACCGCGTCGAGGTAGGCGTCTTCGTCTTCGTAGAACCGGTCGGCGAACGCAGCGGTCACCACGCCGGGAGAGGGGGCGGTGATGAAGGCGTCTTCGAAGGTCGCTCCCGATTGCTCGAGCGCAGCGAGGAAGTCCTCGATTTCCGCTGTGTTGAGCTCGGGCGCCTGATGGGCAATTGCGCTTACGACCGCCGGCGGGGCGCGGTTGCTCACGTTCGGGCGCGAGGCGAAGCTCGCTTTCGTCGCTTGCGCAAAGGCCGGATAGGCCTCGACGTCGCTCCAGGGTTTGCGCGGGGTGCTTTCGCCGGTAAACCCCGATAACCGGTGCCGGACGTAGAGAAAGAACGCCTCGCGAGCCTGCTCGCCGTTGTTGGCAATGTCGATCCCGGCGGCGTGTTGGCGCGCAATGACCTCATGGGTTGCCTCCGAGGCGAGCTGAGCAAGTCCCATCACGTCGATTGGCTCTCCTGCGTGCCGCCTCGCATAGAGGGCGACCAACGGTGCGGGGCGCGGCAAGCTGCCGGCGTGCGTGGTCAAAATTCTCCCGCGGCTTCGGATTGGGCGTGGCGTTTCGCTATTCTCGTGCATGCGTCAGAAGCTCTCGATGCGTCTTGAAGGGGGGTGGATGCGTTCGTTCGGTTCACCGCGCCGACTTCGCGGCTGCCTCATGCCATTCCATTCCCGGTAGCGGTGAAGCATAGCGTCGAACGCGGGTATCACGGCATGATCTCGCCGCCGTTGGGGTGGAGGAGCTGCCCGCAGTAGTACCGTGCATCCTCGCTGGCGAGAAAGACGAACGCCGGGGTCATGTCCTCGGCGGTGCCCAAACGCTTGAGCGGCAGGCTCGCGGCGTGGGCCGCCTTCGCCTCGTCCGATAAAGGGTCGAAGCCCGTGTCCACGAGTCCGGGGGCAACGCCGTTGACGAGAATGCCGTGCGGCGCGAGCTCGCGTGCCAAGGCGCGGGTGAAGGCGATCATGCCGCCCTTTGCCGCCGAATAGGCGGTGTAGTCGGCACGGCCGATGTAGCCGAGTTGGGAACAAAGGTTGATGATCTTGCCCGCGCGCCGCGGGATCATGTGTCGGGCACACGCCCGTGAGCAGAGAAAGGCGCCCGTGAGGTGCACCCCGAGCATACGGTCCCAGTCTGTAAGCGACATCTCGGTGATCGGTTGAGATTTCTGTATGCCGGCATTGTTCACGAGGATGTCGATTCGGCCGAAGCGGCCGAGCGCCTGTTGAATTCCGTCGGCGACCGCTGCTTCGTCGGTGACATCCACCTCCACGGCGAGCGCGTCGGCGCCCTCGGCGGCGAGGTCGTTCAGGGCGATTTCGGTTTCCTTGGGTCGCTCGTACCAGCCGATGATGACCTTGGCGCCCTCGCGCGCATAGGCGAGGGCGACGGCACGACCGATCCCGGTGTTGCCACCTGTGATGAGTGCCACTTGACCTTCCAATCGCCCCATGGTCGGTACGCTCCCAATCCTCGCCGCGTTGAGCCGCTTGGGCATTTCTGCCTTTTCGCTACGCCAATCCCAGCATCAACGATCGCGCCACGAGCTGATAAGGTAGCGTGATGAAACAACCTCCGACAAACCGTGTGCTCCTTGGCATGCTCACGCCATCGTCGAATACGGTGCTCGAGCCCGTGACCACCGATATGCTGCGGGGGCTAGATGAGGTGAGTGCTCACTTCTCTCGCTTCCGCGTCACCGAGATTACGCTCACCGAGGACGGTCTCGGCCAATTCGATCAGGACCGGCGGCTCGCAGCGGCGGCCCTACTCGCGGACGCGAAGACCGATGTCATCGCTTGGAATGGCACTTCCGCGGGGTGGCTTGGCTTCGAGCATGACGAATCTCTGTGCGAGCGCATTGAACGAAGTACCCGTGCGCGCGCGACCACGTCGATACTCGCGAATGTCGAACTCTTCAAGCGCCACGGGGTTAAACGCTTCGGGCTCGTAACCCCGTATACCGATGACGTGCAAGCGAAGGTCATAGAGAACTTCGAGCGAGCCGGTTTCGAGTGTGCGGCCGAGGCGCATCTCGGCATCTCCGACAACTTCGCCTTCTCCGAGGTCACCGGGGCCTCGCTCGAACGGATGACCGAGGCGGTGGCCCAGGCGAACCCGGACGGGATTGCGATCATCTGCACTAACCTCCGGGCCGCGCCACTCGTGGAGACGCTGGAGGCCCGGTTCGGCATCACCATCTACGACAGCATTGCCGTGGTCGTTCACCAAGCGCTGGAGCTCGCGGGCGTCGATGTCTCACGCGTGCGAGGGTGGGGACGACTGTTCGACCTCGCTTAAGAATCGGCGAACCATCGTATTGAATCGCTCGGGGTGCTCGAGTGAGGAGAGGTGCTGGGCAGGCTCGAGCCATTGCAGCTCGCATTGCGGGATCAACGCGGCCATCTTCTCGGATACCTCGCGCGGGGCCCCGGGATCGTCGGGGGTGGCGATGAGCAGGGTAGGGACGGTGATGGACGGCAGCCGGGCGGTGGTGTCGAGCATGCACATTGCCGCCGAGGCGGCGTCGAAGCTCGCTGGCTTGAAGCGGCTGATCGCTTCGTCCATGTAGCGATACCCAGGGATCTGCCGTTGGGCTGCCTCCTTGGTGAACCACCGCTCGAGTAAGGGCTCACGCAGCGCGTCGAGCCCGTGCGTCATCGCGACCGCCGCCCGGGCTCGCCACGCTGCAGTCTGCGCCTCGTCGTACTCGCAAGTCGTGTTAACCAGCACGAGCGATGCCAGCCGTTCGGGATACTCGAGCGCAAAGGTCTGGGCGATCTGGCCGCCTAGCGAGACCCCGCAAAGATGCACCCGTTCGATTCCGAGCACGTCGCACAGGCGAGCCACGTCGTTGGCGAGCAGCTCGAGCGTGTACGGGCCGGGTGGGGCCTCGGAGTCGCCGTGACCCCGCGTGTCGAAGCGCAACACGCGAAAACCGGTGAATGCAGGCAGGTGCGGATCCCAGTAGTGGTGATCGGAGGCAAAGCAGTGGTTCAGACAGACCACCGGCGCATCAGCCGGTCCGGAGAGCTCGTAGCACAGCGCCACCTCGCCGTTGTGTATCCGGTGGGTAGTCATTTTTGTCTCCCGAGTGCGCTCGGTATGCGCCGAAGGTGGCCGGGCTCAGAGCACCCATCCGGCGCGGAGTCCGCGTGCGATCTCACGCTGCATGCGCTGCGTGTGGATAGTGGCGTTTGAACGCCGCATCGAGAAACGTTGCCACCGCGTTGATGCCCGCTCTGTTGGTCCCGGTGAGCCCCGCCGCGGTCTCCGCCGGCGTGTTGTAGTTGGTATTGAAGTTGACGTCGTAAGTCCAAGCCTTCCCGGTCTCGTCGAAGATGAGCTCGATACCCGCGATCATGACGTCGTTGTCGCGCAGGAATGCTTCGTACTCCCGCAGGTGAGGCGGCGTGAACTCTGGCCTTACCTCGAAGGGCGCGCGCGCGTCCGTGGCGCAGAATGCCTCGCCGATCTCGCACACGTCCGCCGGGCAGAGCTCGAATCCGCCGCTCGCATCCACTTGCACCGCGTAGAGTAAGGTTCCGCCTACGAACTCGCAGCGGGTAATGGTCTGATCCGGCGACGTGATGGCCGCTTGTACGATCAACAGTTCATCGGGCCCGGCGTCGAGGGAATGCTCGTCGAGCGTTCCTTCGAGCCCTGCTTCGGATTCGAAGCGCATGACCCCGGCGCCCTTGCCACCACGGTTTGGCTTGACGATCAGCGGGAAACCCACGGCCGCCGCGGCCCGGCGGAGTCCAGCGGCGCTGGTCACGACGTGGTAGGCCGGGACCGGGATGCCGTGCTTCGTCAGCGCGGTGTACTGTCGTGCCTTGCTAATCTCGAGGTCCACCGCGCGCGAGCCGTTGATCACGTGACAGCCGTGGCTCTCGAGCCATTCGAGCGCCGCGGCCCCGATCTCCGGCGCCGAGCGGTGCCCCCGGGTGTGGGCCGATGCGCTGATTTTCCCATAGTAGATCCCGGGCGGCGGGTCGCTCGGCCGAAGTTCGTCCCGGGCCAGGTGCCACTCCGTAAACGGCGTCCCGAGCGTATCGAGCGCGGTGCGCAGTGGCGCCACCCACTCGTCGTTCTCGTGTAGCAGATAGAGTTTGGGGGGAGTCATGGCGCGATCACCACAGGAAAGCGATCGCTGTCCAGGCGGTCGCCGTCGGCATGCCGGTCCGACTTCAGGTGCTCGTTCGGGCCGGGGCGCGTGTCGTAGCGAACGTCGTCGCCGGTGTAGCGAACCGCGTAGCCTCGGCGCCGGATATCCTCGGTACGGTTTCCGCCGGCGCCATGAACGGTGAGGCCCTGAAACACGTATACGTCGCCGGGCTCCAGCTCCCACGTGACGATGTCGTAGTCATCGCGCGTTCCCTCGACGTCGGGAATGGGCTCATAGTCGCGGTTGCGTTCGTATTCACCGTGCCCCTTCGTGTCGCCAAAGCGCTCGGGTTGAAACCATTTGTCCCAGTGGTGCGATCCACGAATAAACTCCAGCGCGCCCGACTCGATCGTCGTGGGATCGAGCGCAATCCAGAACGAGAGCACTTGGCGCCCCGAGATGGGCCAATAAGGCTGGTCATTGTGCCAACGCGTTCGGTTCACGGTGCGGGGCTCTTTCACGAAAAGCTGGTCGTAGAGCAGGTTGACGCGCTCGGAGCCGAAAAATGCCTGCGCCAGGCGGGGCATATGAGAATCGAGGCAGAAGGCCCGGAAATCAGGGTCGTGCTCGAACGTGCGGACGTTCCCGTGAAACCGACCTTGGCCCCCTTCGGGCACGTAGCCGTGGAAGAATGGCCCGGGCCGTTCGATATCGCGCTCGATCGCCGCGCCGAGCCGTTGCTGCCATGTCTCGTCCACCACGCCGCGCATCACGGCTGCGCCATTCTCGCGGTAAGCCGCGATGGTTGCCTTGTCCGGCACGATCTCGTTGAGGGACATAGGTCCACCTGTCAAGTGTGGGCCGCCGACGCAGCGGTGCGCTTACAATGCAAGTGACCGACGACGGAGCCTTGTCATGTCTGAACCGCACCCGTTCGATGCCGACACGATCGCCGCCGCTGAGATCCTCGCGAATGTCGAGTATACGCCGGAAGAGCGGGCGCAGCTGATGGATGCGCTCGAGGCCCAGATGGCTCGCCTCGCTGTATTGCGGACCCTCTCGCTCGACAATGGTGAGTCGCCTGCGGAGCGCTTCGATCCCCGCCTGCCCAGCACCGTCGTGCCGTCGGCGTCCCGCTGCGAGATACGGGCCATCGATCGGCCCTTACCGGAGCGGCCGGTCGACATCGCCTTCGCCTCGGTCAGCGAGCACCGCGGTTGGCTTGCCCGCGGTGTCTTGACCTCGCGCCGCCTCACCGAGATCTACCTAGAGCGCATGGAACGCCTCGGGCCTGCTCTCGAGTGCATTGTCACCGCGACCCCAGAGCTCGCGCTAGCGCAAGCGGATGCAGCCGATCGGGCGATGGCGGCCGGCGAGACCGGCTGCCCGCTGCGCGGCATTCCGTGGCTTGCCAAGGATCTCCTCGATACCGCAGGCATCGCGACGACTTGGGGGGCGGAGCCGTTCACGGGGCGCGTGCCATGCGATGATGCGGCGGTGGTGTCGAAGCTCCACGAGGCAGGCGCGGTGCTGCTCGGAAAATCATCGCTCGGTGCGCTTGCTTCCGGCGACGTATGGCACGCGGGCGACACTCGCAATCCTTGGAATCTGGGCGAAGGCTCCAGCGGTTCGAGCGCGGGGTCTGGGGCCGCGGTGGCGGCTGGGCTGTGTGGGTTCGCTATTGGCTCCGAGACCATGGGCTCGATTCTCTCCCCTGCGATGCGTTGCGGGATCGTGGGGCTGCGCCCGACCTTCGGCCGCGTATCGCGCCATGGCGCCATGGCGCTTTGCTGGTCTCTCGACAAGCTGGGGCCGATGGTTCGTCGGGCTGAAGACGCCGCCGTGGTGCTCGATGCGATCGCGGGTCCCGATGTCCGCGACCCCACCACCTTCGCGTGCGGGTTCGATTACCAGTCCGGGCGCTCTGTCGAGGGTGTCAGAGTGGGGTGGATCCCGGCGTCCTTCCGGGAGGAGGGAACCGATGCGTGTGAGCGTGCGGTGCTCGATGTCCTCGCATCGCTTGGATGTGAGATGGTCGAGGTGACATTGCCGGACCTACCGTACGATGCCCTTTGGACTATCTTGGAGGTGGAAGCGTCTGCGTGCTTCGAGGCCCTCACCCTCAGCGGCGACGATGATGCCCTCAAGCGCCAAGACGACCACGCTTGGCCGAACACGTTCCGTAAGTCGAGGTTCGTGCCAGCAATCGACCTCATTCAATCCAGCCGGCTTCGCGGTCGCGTCATGCGGCGCATGGCCGAGGTGTATCAGGACGTGGACGTGATCGTCGGACCGACATTCTCTGGGCCGATGCAGCTCATTACGAACATGACGGGTCACCCCGCG
>Ga0310344_10003006_pt1 | contig 12636 bp, 7 predicted proteins | sample HC15DNA20200_MG_FD_203801 | JGI IMG/M metagenome (GOLD analysis project Ga0310344, IMG submission 203801) | Marine microbial communities from station ALOHA, North Pacific Subtropical Gyre - HC15-DNA-20-200_MG | ecosystem: Environmental > Aquatic > Marine > Oceanic | place: Pacific Ocean: North... | reverse complement strand
AATTTGGACTCGACACGATTTTGTGACGGGGTTTGTAACCACACCTTGCTTTTGAAACCGGCCCTGCGCAGCGCAAGCCAAATACTCAGAGCACTTTGTTCGTTGACGTGAACTTCGAGGTTAGCTTCCACATTTAGTCCCCTGGGGTTAGCAGGATACGCTGCGCCTTCCTTGGACAAAATTCTAAACAGTCGGACAAATGGATAAGCATAACGGTCGTACCATGCATTCGGAGCTGTGTGTAGTATGAGGAATCCGTCTTGATGTAATACGCGGTTCGCTTGTAGTAAAGCGCAGTGGAGCTCCCACGGATAGAGGTGCTCTGCCACATCAAAGAGGAGTACACGATGGAAATGTCTGGGGGCAAAGGGCAGCGCCTTTGCGTCCGCGAGAGAGACCATGTTAATCTTTTTCTTGTTTATGGGGCTGAAATTGCCCGCCATGGAAACTGCTATAGGGGCGTAGTCAATCCCATATGCGGTTGCACCCAGCTGTGAGCAGTGCCGCAGAATCTCGCCACGTCCGCACCCAATATCTAGGACTCGCATGCCTTCGCTGACATTTGCCAGTGCGAAGGCATCCCGTAAGCGGCGAGATAGTTGGCCCCCACCTGTTTCATTAAACTCATCAAAACCCTCGCAGGATTCGCGGAAATATTCCTCCGTGTAAAGGTCGGGCGATAGGGATGGTTGGTTTGATGGTGGAGATCTCATCTTCAGTAATTATAAAGGATTGCGTATGCGCATCAGCTGTCTTACGAACCCTAATTCGGGAACTTTCATCGCATTCATAAGGGTCAGATAGGTGGCTGCACCAATAGCTCCGGGCAATACTACTATAACCAGCTCGCTTAGAATTTGGTTAGGCCAATCGATTTTTCCCAATGCCCACAGGGATGCTATCGTTAGAACAGCCATGGCCCCAGCTGATAATATCGCTCTTGAGCTCGTATACGCTAACCTTAGGCCTCGAAGACTGCCGATACGGCGGTGCAGGAGAATCCACATCGTTATCGCGTGAAAGCTAAGCTGAATCGCGTTGGCGATTATTAGGTCGCTGAGCTGCATCTGTCGAAATAATGAGGGTGTGAGTGCGGCAGCTAGGTAAACAAACACTCCCGTGAGGCCGACGAGCGCAGGTGTCCACGCGTCCTGACGAGCGTAGAACGCGTTTATGAGTGGTAGGTCAATGGCCGCAGCAATTATGCCTAGCAGATAGAGACGTAGCACCATGGTCGTCATTGCTGTGTCGCTTGGCAGGAAATCTCCGTGCTCGAAAATTAGTGCTACCACTGGCTTAGCTAGCACGAAAAGACCAACCGTAGCCGGGATAATTAGTACGAGGACCAATCTTAGGCCGTGTGCCAATGTGGCAAGGAAGTCTTGGTTGTCATCTGCCAATTTCCACCCGACTGCTTGACGTGCCAAAGTCGGCAAAATAGCGATAGATACGGCCGTTGAGGTTAATCCCAGTGGGAACTGCATTAGTGTAGTGGCATAATCCATCCATGCGATGCTTTGGTCACCAGTAGTCGATGCTAGACGGTAGGAAATGGCTCGGCTGACCATATCAACTGTTAGGCCTACCACAATTGGAACATAGAGTCGAGCGATACGTGGTAGGGCCGGATGACGCCAGTTTAGAACGGGTCGCAGATGCGTGTCGCGTAAACCGGGTATCTGTAGTACCACCTGTAGGATGGCGCCTATTAGTAAACCTACTGCCATTGCGCGTACACCAAACGGGTGTGCGAAAAATAGTGTGACCGCAACAATTCCTAAGTTAAAGATGGCTGCATTGAATGCGGACAGCGTAAAGCGCTTTAGTGAGTACAGAAGCCCAGCTAAGATGCCTGCGAAGTTCAAGAATAGCATGGCGGGAAGGGTTAGTCTAAGTAGGCTGGCGGTTAGATGTAGCATCTCAGAACTCATTCCGCCACTCACCAGCCACGCTATTTGAGGCGCGAATAGCTCACCCAGCAATATCAACGGAACCATCAGTATTACGCAGAGGGTGAGCAGGAAGGAAGCAATTAGCCACAACTCGGCGCGTTTTTCTCGGCGCGCATATGTGCTGAATACAGGTACTAGCGCTGCGCTTACCATGCCGCCAGCCAACAGGTCGTAAAACCACATTGGTACTTTTGCAGCGATGTTGAACGCGCTTACCATGCCGGTTGCTCCGAAGAAATAGGACTTCGCTACGTCACGTGCTAGGCCTAGAATCCGGGAAACGATGTTTCCTGCCGCGATAATTGATGCGGCGCGCGCCACACTTTCTAGTTCATCTGGTGGTGGGTCGGCTCTTGGAGCAAAACTAGATCTGTTGCTGGATAGGGTGGGGATGGTACGAATCTTTACAATACCTCCTTGAGCGACTGCGCTGCTGTCCTGGTCATGCTATCGGCTTGTAGCAGTTCAGCTAGGGTTGCAGCGCGGATGCGGTCTAGAGAACCAAAATGGCGTAGCAGAGCTCTGCGTCGCACAGGCCCAATACCTGGTACGCTGTCCAGCTGTGAGCGTATACTAGCTTTGCCACGCCGCTGCCGATGGTGCGTCAATGCAAAACGGTGTGCTTCGTCGCGGATGCGCTGAGCTAGCAATAGTCCCAGGGAGTGTTTAGGCAATGCTACTGGATTGGGCTGTTGGGGTAAAAAAAAGTTCTCGTTCTCCTTGGCAAGCGCCGCAAGAGAAATAGCTTGACTGAGTTCGAATTGATGCAAGACGGCTTGCGCAACCCCTAACTGCCCCTTGCCCCCATCTACCAGCAGTAGATCGGGTAGTCGCGCGAATGAATCGTTGCTCTTACCTTTAGGGTTGATCGACTTGTGATTTAGATGCCAGCGCTGGAAACGCCGCAGTAGCACCTCATGCATACATGCGTAGTCATCTGGTCCCTCGACTGTGCGTATGGTGAAGCGGCGGTATTGTGATTTGTCCGGTGCACCTTGTTGGAAAACTACCATGGACCCGGTGGCGGAGGTACCTTGTGTGTTTGAGATGTCGAAACACTCGATGCGATTTAATGGCTTGACAAGGCCTAAAGCATTCTGAAGATCAGCTAGTGCCGCTTCCTGTTTGATAGAATCAGACTCCCGTTGTGCGCTCATGGAATTGAGAATATCGGATGCGTTTTCGGCTGCCATGCGAACGAGATTTCGTTTGGCACCACGGCGAGGTACTGTGAGTACCACCTTACGTCCCCCTTGGTGTTGACACAGCCACTCTGTTATTGTATTTGTCTCTGCAGGTGCGCTTGGTAACAATATTTCTTGGGGCACAAAGGTTGCTTTGTGATAGAACTGCTTTATGAAAGCGGTAAGTATAGTCTGGTCGTCTTCTTCCGGAGTGGTCTCTAAGATGAAATAATCGCGACCTATGAGTTTTCCTGACCTGATAAAGAACACTTGCACACAGGCATCATTGGCTTCGTGTGCAAAGGCGATGACATCGACGTCAATATCTTTCGTTGTAATTACTTGCTGCTTTTGAACAATGCGTTTGATGGCCATTATTTGATCGCGCAAACTGGCTGCTTGTTCATACAACTGCCTACTAGCTGCTGCTCGCATGTCAGCCTTAAGTCGTAGCATTATTGGTTTTGTGCGTCCTTGCATGAAATCACAGAGGTCAGCAATCATGCTCCGGTACTGATTCTGGTCGTATTCGCCAATACATGGAGCGCAGCATAGTTTAATGTCCCAGTATAAACATGCGCGTGTGTCATTGCCAGTTATTACACGGTCACAGGTCAAATAAGGGAACACTTTGCGCAGCACATCTAGGCTCTGGTGCACTGCCCCCATACTAGTGTATGGTCCGTAGTAACGGTGGCCGTCGTTACTGTTGGGTCTATGGCGCGTGATTGTTACCTTCGGGAACGGGTCTCCCCAGTGAACTTTGATGTATGGGTAGCGTTTGTCGTCCTTCCAACGAACGTTGTATCTAGGTTTGTATCGGTTTATTAGGTTGTACTCCAGCAGTAGCGACTCCAATTCGTTTTTCTGTATGATCCAGTCGATGTCAGTGATGTGGCGCACTAATTCTCGGGTTCTGCTGCTGTGATTGGCAGATGGATGGAAATAGGACCGGACTCGAGAGCGCAGGTTAATCGCTTTACCCACATAAAGAACTGTTCCATCCTGTCCTTTCATCAAGTAGCATCCTGGGCGATTGGGCAAGTTCTGCAGGCGCTTGCGGATACGTTTTGACACTGTCATGGCTAAGATTGTAGCACGTAGGTTCGACGATGTTACTGTAGACCTTGTCGGTTTTTTCTTTATGTTATAATGATAAGTCTGCCCATTCAGTGGTTCTGAGGTTCTAATTTTCGATTGACATGGGTGGGCAGCACGATTTACTTTCTGAGTTTTGGATCATACTAGGGTATTTGTTATGGGCACGCTGGTGCAATTAAGAAGGGCGTTTCTGCTAGCTGCGTGCGGTTTTGTTTTAGTTGTAGCGAGCGGATCGCCGGCAGCTTCTTTAGCAGCTGTAACGCAACAAACCAATCTGATAGCAAATGCGTACTTCGAGGGAAGTTTCGCTGCAGATGGTGTCGGGGAGAATTGGTTAAAGTGGGTGGTTTCGGGTACGCCTGAATATAAACAAATTACCAGCAGCACTGATGCCCGGCGGGTGAACGAGGGCTCAAGCGCTCAGCAGATGGAAGGAACTAGCATATCTTACGTGGCCGGTTTGCAGCAGACTGTTACCGGCCTGACTGTCGGGAAGACATATCGGTTTACCATCTATGGCCATGCCTGGGTCAACACAGGCGACAATGCCGATGCATCCACCGGCACAATTAACCTTAAAGTTGGGCTAGCGCCCGGCAACACCTACGCGGCTGATCCGAATATCACTTGGTCGGGCACATATACGTATACAGACACCTTCGGCCTGTTGAGTGTCGAGGCTGTGGCAACAGATACAACGGCGACGGTTTTCACCCATGCGGCTACAACTGCCACGCAAAAACACAACGATGTATATTGGGACAACGCATCGTTGATTGAGGTAGGTGCGGCTACCAGCACGCCCGCAGTGACAGCTGCAGCTACGGATGCGGCTACGGCTGTGGCTACTCAAGTAACCAGTGAGCTTGTGGCGCCGACTGATTTTCCGATGCCTACTCCTGACGATAGCGGTCAGATTATCTATTACGTGAAACCTAACGACAATCTGGTGCATATCGCTACAATTGCTTGTGGCGAGACATTGGACTGTCTTGAAAGAATTAAGGAATTAAATGGTATTACTGGCTCTCTTATTTATCCGGGTCAGAAGCTTGTTATAGGTCCGCTAGAAGAGACGTCATCGGTGGTAATGGTACCGGAGCCTGAGCAGACTCTGGTACCCGACCAATCTGATGGTGTGACAGACGATGAGTCGGTGAGCCCGGATGGAGACCTTGGTATTGTGGAACAATTGGATGAGGGTGAGGGGGAAGATACCGGCACGGTGACTACGCTCCCAGATGCCACCGGATCAATCTGCGTGACGCTGTATTCGGATTCTAACGGTAATGGGGTGTTGGATACGGGCGAACAATTGGTTGCCGGTGGAGTTTTCAGTTTGGTGAACCTCGATAGTGGAGAAACACTTGAGACTTACGTAACTGATGGATCAAGTGAACCATACTGTTTTGTGAATTTGCAGACCGGCACTTTCCGGGTGATATCAGCTGCGCCGGTTGGACACACACCTACCACTAGAGTGGATTGGGATTTGACGCTAGCGAATGCTAGTGAAGCTAAACTGGAATTTGGGGCGCAGTTTACTGGCGAGGACCTTAGTCCCTCTACTGATGTGCCTGAGAGCACGCCACTACGCCCGGCGCTAATCGGGGCTTTCGGGGTGGTGCTTCTACTCTCAGCAGCGGGTATAGCTGGTTATCTGGTGCTCACCCGACGTAAATAAAAAACATCCACAAATTGTTTTTTGCGATGAGGTAATCTGGTGCTAAATGTCCTCATTTCGCCTTTTGTGAGGCGACTCAGGTAGTGGGTTGCTATTAGGATTGTAAAACTCCACAGGTTGTCCAGCAAAGCGTGTGCGCATGATTCGAATAGCAGCCGGATTGTTGTCGATAAGTATGAAGTGTCTGCCCATTTCAAGCGCAGCTGCTCCTGTGGTGCCGCTTCCTGCGAAGAAATCGAGTACCAAATCACCTGGCTGTGAGGAGGCCTGTAATATGCGGCGAAGTACTCCAAGCGGTTTTTGGGTAGGGTAACCAGTCTTCTCCTTGCCGGTTGGGCTGACGATCGTGTGCCACCAAGTATCAGTGGGCAGCTTACCGCGTTCGGCTTTTTCTTTGGTCACAAGGCCAGGAGCCATGTACGGAATGCGTTCTACAGCATCAGCGTTGAAGAAGTAATGTTCTCGTTCTTTTACATAAAGTAGAATGTTGTCATGTTTTGGTGGCCATTTACGCTTCGGTCGAGCGCCGTAATCATATGCCCAGATGATTTCGTTTATAAAATTCTTGCGACCAAAAATTTGGTCTAGCATGATTTTGCAATAATGGACTTCACGGTAATCGATATGGAAGTAGAGCGAGCCACTAGGTGCTAGAATGCGATGGGCTTCCTCCAGCCGTGGTCTGATGAAAACATGGAAGTCGTCGAAGTTATCCTCAAAGGATGGGCTATCGATTTGTATGCTTCGGTACCGTTGGCCCTTGAAACCGGTGCGATTTCCATGTTTGCTACGGGTGGTACGCATCCGAACTCGGCGCTGGGTACGACCGGTGTTGAATGGTGGGTCAATGTAAATCAGCTGCACGGACCCGGTCTTCATATTTTGGAGTGCGGACAGGTTGTCAGTGAAGATGACTTGGTTGGGTTTAGGTGTTGAATTCATAAGCTGCAATCAAATGGGTTTGTTTCAATTTCACTTGCACAGATGCTATAATTTTTTTGTGTTCGGCCCGCTCGCAGTTCCAACAACATGCTAATTTTACTCTTACTAAGTGCTTTTGTCCTACGCGTTGTACATTTAGATTATCGTTCCTTGTGGTGGGACGAAGGCCGTAACATCTTCTTTGCTGGGATTGACTGGGCGAGCGCTGCGGAACTTGCGGTTCGCAGTGGAGATGTAAATCCACCGATATACCGAGTGGTACTGGGTAGCTGGATGTATTTGGCTGGCTCGTCGCCATTTGTTGTGCGGTTGCCATCAGTGTTTTTTGGGTTGGTGGCTGTAGCTCTCGTTTATCGCCTCGCAAAAGATTTATATGCTGAACGCGTGGCAGTAATTGCGGTTGCCATGACTGTGATTGCTCCGCCACTAGTGTACTATTCGCAGGAGGCCAAAGGTTACTCATTGGTCGTGATGTGCGCGGTCTTTTCTGTTTGGCTTTGGATACGATTGCACCGTCGATCTTTAGCGATACGAAGCTCTGCAGAGTGGGTCTGGTTCGGTATTGTCACATTATTTTTTGTCGGGTCACATTACTTTGCAGCTCTTTTTTTGTTGGCGCAGAATTTGTGGACCATTGTATGGTCGTGCGACAAAAAAAGGGTTCATGTTAATGCCTCGAAACTTAAACATCTCACCACGTGGATCGGAGTACAAGTTTTAGCGCTCGCACCGTTGCTAGTGTATGCGTGGTGGTCCGTGGAAGCACTTATGGGTTCTGCAGGGTGTAGCACGTTTGATCTTTGTGTGCCGGCCTTACCTGATATTACCGATTTGGCACGCTGGGGCGCCACCAATACGACGCAATTGTCACAACCCGGTTTGCATTCTTTGAACTTTCTAAGGGGGTTCTGGCATGAGATTGTGGGTGGCCCATCCTCTACCGTCGTTCTTGCTAACGTTGCCGGATTCACTATCTTGGTGTTAACAATGACGGGATGGTACTATAGTGCATCCCGTCGGTTTTCGACAATTAACTGGGTGATTTTGTTGGGAATGCCTCTATTGTTGGCCGGTCTATTTTCCCTACGTTTTAGTTATTATTTTCCCCGTTTCCTCATTTATATCTTGCCATTCGTTATTATTCTTGCCGCAGTTGGTGTCGAGCGATTGTGGCGTCTTAACCGGGCATCGGTATTGATATTGGGGCTGCTGCTTTGTGGTGTTTGGTCAACTGTTCTCACAGACCATTACGTTGATCGTGGTGATCCAGATGAAGACTGGCGCGAATTGGCAAGTAGGTTCACGCGCCTTCGGCGGACTGGAGATTTGGTAGTTCATTCTTATGATTGGATTCAAGGTTACCTTCACTCCTATCTGCCCGCGACCATCGATCAGAATTATCTCTTCTTTGCCGCAACGGAGTTGCAGGAATTGCAGCGAATGGTGAGCTCGCGCTCTAGAGTCTGGTTTTTGGATTATCAGACTACTCCCTTTGCGGTTGGCAATTTGGCCGGCGAATGGATGCGTGAGCACTATGGTTTGGCGACGAGCGAGTCTTTTGGGAATGCACAGATGACCTTATTTGTGCGGCCGGTGGTCGGCAAGGCGCAGCGAGAAGTTGTAGGGTTTTCCAATGGAATTGAAATGCACTGGCATGCTTTTGAAACCAAAGCTACCTCTGGTGATGCTCTCTCGGTGGAGCTTATCTGGATTGCGCCATCTGCAAGTTTGGAGGCCTATCAGATTTTTCTGCATCTGGTTGATGCTGACGATCGCTTGTGGGCCGGGCGCGATGGCGGTCCTATGAATGACCTGAGACCCACCATTAGCTGGCTGCATGGAGAAACTGTGCGCAGCGTTCATGCTCTGCTTTTGCCACTTGAATTGCCGAGTGGCCAGTATAATCTTCGGGCTGGCATGTACGACTTAGAATCGGGGGTTCGTCTGCAGACTGAATCTGGTGCGGATTCTGTGCGGCTGGGTAATGTTCAGGTGTCTTTGCTCAATGGGCAATAGATCAAGACAGCCACTTTAAGAGACGAATAATGCCCATTTGTGCGGGCTTGCGGTGCGATGACGCCTGCAGACGCTGTGTGATTTCCTCTCGATTGTTTGTGTAATACTGGTATGCACGGAGCAGCATCTCGCTGTTATTTAGAGTTGGCTTCCATCCGAGATCTCGTTTTATTCGGTTAGTGTCAAACTGAAAATCTTCGGAGATCATTTTGTTTTGATAGGGGCCCAATGGTGATATCCGTAACCAGTGGGCTAGAGACATTGCGAACAATGTGGGAGTTTTGGGAAGTGAACGTACTTTTGCGCCGGTGTTCGCATGATCGATGACATATTGGTAAACAGCGCGCAGCGGTTCAACATTGTCAGAGCCGACATTGAACACGCGTGTGCCGTGGAAGCGGAGGGATAGCATGCAAGCATTGGCTAGATCTGGAGCAGAAACGAACTGATAGCGGTTCTTCCCACTACCTACTGTCCAGATGGTCCGGCCCTCATCGATGAATTCAAAGAGAATGGCCAATAGGCCTAGACGGCCTCTGTCTACGATGGTTGGACATCGCAGAGTGATTACGTGTACCCTGTCGGCAAATTCCCGCAGGATTTTTTCGGCTTCCCATTTTGACTGCCCATAGATTTCTACTGGGTTGGGCAGATCGTCTTCGCGCACCGGTCTGTTGAAACTTTGACCCCATAAACAATTTGACGATGTGAACACGATTTTTGCTGTACCGGTCTCCGCTGCCGCGTTGGCGATGTTGCGGGTTCCCTCCACGTTCGACTGCCACAGAGAAGTTCGATCAGAGATGTCATGCGCAAGCATAGCGGCACAGTGGAAGACTGCATCGAACCGGCGCAAAGCAAAAATACGTGTAACCATTTCTGGGTCGCGAATATCACCCTGTACTGAGATAAGATTCGCGTGATGCTGCTCGTCTGGGTAGAGATCCAGACTCACGCATGAGACACCATTATTAAGTAGTTCTCTCTTTAGGATCGAGCCGAAGAAACCGGCTCCGCCTGTAATAAGAACGGACGCGCTGTCGGAGATCGTTTTCATGTTCGATTTGTGTTCTGATTATACCTTGGTCGGCTTTTGCACTTTTGTAGAAATGAAATTTGTACTTGACAGGTAACGCGCAGCTGTTTATTCTTGCTATATTCGCGCTCTGGTGCGCCCGTGTGTTGTTAGGGCCTTGTGATTGGTTGCTGGGAATGTAGAAAATCATGAAGCATAAAGCAATCGCTTCTTCGATTCGAGGCATGGTGTTGGTGCTTTCCATGTGCGTTTTGGGGTTGCCTTTGGGTAGTGTTAGTGCTATTGAACAGAAGTCATTACAGACTGATGATATAAGGTGTGTTAGAGCAGTTACTACAGCACGTGTCCGTTCTGGACCCGGAACTGAGTATCCTGAGGTTGCCTCTGTGTCCAATGGCGAATCAGTGGATGTCGTGGCATCCGTGGGTGGATGGCATCAGATTGAGGGGGGATACAGACCACCGGCTTGGGTGGCTGGGCGTCTTTTTGCTCCGTGCGACCCTGTCCAGAGCACCGTGTATGGCGGAAAGAGTGAAGCCGAAATGCGCAGTGAGCTCGCTGTTGCTGGATACCCTTTCGCGGGCACAGCTAGCGTAGAGGAAATACAACGGGTGTATGCGGAAACCGTAGTGAATGAGCCTGTAGTCACTACCTTGGTTGGCGCTGGTTCTGAATATCAGCTGGCACAAGGGCCACTGTTTACAAGATGGGCTCCACAGGTTTCGCCGACAAACTCCCTCCCTGAATATCCACGTCCGCAGTTAGTGCGGCCTCAGTGGTTAAGCCTGAACGGTATGTGGGAATTTCAGCAAGCTTGGCCTGGCGATCTCCCGCCCATAGGCCTCTCTCTGTTGGAAGATATCTTGGTACCTTTTCCTGTTGAATCTTCTCTGTCTGGGGTGATGCGGCATGTTGACCGTGCCTGGTATCGTAGAGTTTTTGAAATTCCGTCGGTGTGGTCGGGCCAGCGGGTAATCCTACACTTCGGAGCGGTCGACTGGGAGGCCAATGTATACGTCAATGGACAAGCACTCGGAAGTCATTATGGTGGGTATGACTCTTTCAGCTTAGATATTACAGATGCTCTACGTCCGGCAGGGCAGCAGGAGATTATAGTCGGCGTCTTTGACCCCACTGATAGCGGTGAGCAGCCGCGGGGCAAACAAGTGCACGAACCACTTGATATATGGTACACAGCGTCTACTGGAATATGGCAGACTGTATGGTTAGAGCCGGTTCCGGATACGCGCGTGGGAGGTCTGCGAATTACCCCCGACGTTGACAACGATGGTGTGCTAGTGGTAGTAAATGTTGACGGCAGTGTAGGCGAGGTATGGGCACAAGTTAGTGTCAAACAAGGTGGTCGGTCAGTGGCGGTCAAATCCGGTCTTCCTCCAGGTCCGTTTTTTCTATTAGTTCCCAACGTGATACTGTGGTCGCCTGCTAACCCACACCTTTATGATTTGGAGGTGAAGTTGTTTAGGGGCGATACTCTAATTGATGAGGTGGATAGCTATTTCGGTATGCGTAAGATTTCAGCTGGCACTATTGATGGAGTGCCACGGGTGCTCCTAAACAATGAACCACTTTTTCAGGTGGGTGTGCTAGATCAGGGATACTGGCCAGATGGTCTATACACTGCACCGACAGATGAAGCCCTGCGGTTTGATATTGAGTTGGCGAGTTCTCTTGGTTTCAATCTGATTCGCAAACATATGAAGGTAGAACCAGAGCGTTGGTACTATTGGGCGGATCGGCTTGGAATGCTAGTGTGGCAGGATATGCCCATGGGTAATAATTGGTCTGACTGGGGGCAGGAGCATTATCGTGACGAACTGGGCCGCATGGTCAGGCAGCTGCACAATCATCCTTCTGTGATTATGTGGGTGCTCTTCAACGAGCGCTGGGGTGAATTTGATGTCGCCAGTGTTACTGCTGGGGTCAAATCTCTAGATCCGACACGGTTGGTGATTGGTGCAACTGGTTATGCTGACGAGGGTGTGGGTGATGCGATTAGTTTTCACTCTTACAATAGAGTGGAGTTTCCCGAGGTGGGTACCGGCGGAGCTCGTGTTCTAGCTGAGTGGGGTGGACTAGGTTTGCCAGTGAGTGCCCACCTTTGGGAGGCCGATGATTTGCGCTGGGCGGAGCCCAGTTATGTTGAATCTGCGCCAAGCTCTGTCGCGCTGCTACAGCGATATGAGCATTATGTCAATCAAATTAGAGCGTTACGTCACAATGTTGGCCTTAGTGCAGCAGTTTATTCGCAGCTAACTGATGTCGAAAGGGAGGCTACCGGATGGATAACTTACGATCGTCAGGTGACGAAAGCTGCTCCGGAACGTGTGCATGATATCCATAAATTGTTGCATTGAAGACGCCACTTAGTTGTTAGCAAGCTGATATATTCTGAGAGTATTGCGCGCAGTCTTTGACCAGCTGAAGCGTGCGGCCTGTTTCGAACCGCGCGTGCGTAATTCTGTAGCCAGATCAGTGTCAACGATTACGCTGATGATTGCTGCTCCTAGCTTACGTGCGTCGCTTGGATCGGAGACGAGATAGGCGGCGTCTCCCACTACCTCAGAAAGCGAGGCAGCGCCGGTGGTTACCACTGGTACTCCGCAAGCCATAGCCTCCAGAGGAGGTAAACCAAACCCCTCATAAGTTGAAGGAAAGACAAAGCAGCTAGCGCCTTGGTAGAGTTTTAGCTTGTCAGCCTCA
>Ga0310344_10003005_pt1 | contig 12639 bp, 14 predicted proteins | sample HC15DNA20200_MG_FD_203801 | JGI IMG/M metagenome (GOLD analysis project Ga0310344, IMG submission 203801) | Marine microbial communities from station ALOHA, North Pacific Subtropical Gyre - HC15-DNA-20-200_MG | ecosystem: Environmental > Aquatic > Marine > Oceanic | place: Pacific Ocean: North... | reverse complement strand
AATGCAAAAAAAGAAATCAATTTCTTCTTTAAAAATTAATTATATCTATATATTTTTATAATAGCTTCCGAAAAAGCTTTGTGTTCTAATCTTTGAGTTCTTTCTTTTAAAATTTTTATACTATCGTTTTTATTAATAAAAAAACTTTTCTGAATAATATTTTTACCATTATCCAGTTTTTCATTTACATAATGGACAGTGCATCCAGTCTTTTTTTCATTATTTTTCAATACCCTTTCAAAAGTATTCAATCCTTTAAATTTAGGAAGTAAGGACGGATGTATATTAATTATTTTTTTTCCATAATCTTTTAAGAATTTTTTTGAAATAATTTGCATATATCCTGCTAAGCAAATTAAGGATATTTTGTATTTTTTTATTTCTTTAATAAGAGTATTTTCAAAATTTCTTTTTTTTGTATTAATAATTAAATATGGAATAGAGTTTTTTTTTGCATATAAAATTCCTTTAGCATTTATTTTATTAGAAATTACAAGACTGATATTAATCGGAAAATTATGATTTCTTGAACTGTTGATTAGAGATCTTAAATTTGAACCGTATCCTGAAATAAAGACACAAGCATTTTTTTTTACCATTTTATAGAATTATATAAATTTAATTTTTTAACATTTTTGGATACATAACCAATTTCGTAAGGCATGTAATCTTTAGTAAAATATTTTTTAATTTTTTTTATATTTTTCTTGTCTATTATTATACAAAATCCTACACCACAATTAAAAGTTTTTAGCATTTCGAGATTTGATATGTTTTTTGATTTTAGCCATTTAAATATTTTTTTTGGTTTAATTTTTGAAAGGTCTATATTTATAGATAAATTATTTGGTATTGATCTTGTTATGTTTTCGATTAAACCACCTCCAGTGATGTGTGCTGCTGCATTAATTAGATCTTTATTGACTAACTTTAGTATTTCTTTTGTATAAATTTTTGTTGGTTTTAATAATTCTTGTCTTAATTTTTTTGTAATTTTATTCTTTTTTAAAATTGATCTTACCAATGAATATCCATTTGAATGAATACCGCTAGACGGAATAGCTAAAATTAAATTATTTTTTTTTACATTTTTTTTATTTAAAATTTTTTTTTTAGAAACAATACCTACACTAAATCCAGCCAAATCAAATTTATCTTTTGTATAAATTCCAGGCATTTCTGCAGTTTCGCCACCAATTAGTTTACAGTTAGAAATCTTGCAGCCTTTAAAAATTCCTTTTAAAATATTTTTTGTTTTATTTAAATTTAATTCTCCTACAGCTATATAATCTAAAAAAAACAATGGTTTTGCACCTTGAACGATTAAGTCATTCACACACATTGCAACCAAATCAATTCCAATGGTATCGAATTTTTTAAATTTATTTGCTAAATCTATTTTAGTTCCCACGCCATCTGTGCAAGAAACGATTACAGGATCTTTTATTTTAATATTACTTATGTCAAAAACTGATCCAAAAGCTCCTATATTATCAGCGTTAAATGATTTATCCGTTTTTTTGACATTTTTTTTTGATATTTTTGCAATGTGATCAACAAATTTATTAGCTATAGAAATATTTACGCCACTTTTTTTATAACTATTTTGTATTTTTTTCATTAATAAAAATGATAATTAGCTAATTATGAAAAATTTAATATTTATATGCTGCATATTAATTATTTTATTTAAAACTGGAAATGTTTTATCAGATAACAACATATTTAATGTTAATAATATTGAGATAAGCAAAGAAACTTATAAAAACAAAGACAGATTAGTTAGCAAAGCTTTTCAGAAAGCATTTGACGAATTGATTAATAGGCTTTTATTGGAGGAAGATCATAAACGACTTTCAGGTATTAATTTAGAACAAATTAAAGGATTGATTTCCTACTATCAAATTATAGATCAAGATGAAGAAACAAAAGATAAAAATAATATAAAGTTTAATGTTTTTTTTGACAAAGGTAGAATGCATAATTTTTTTTATAATAGAAATATTCTTTATTCAGATATAATTAATACTGAAGTAATATTATTTCCTTTATTAAAAAAAGAAGATCAATATTTCATTTATACGAAGAATTATTTTTATGAAAATTGGAATAAAGACAAATCTGATAATTTAATCCAATATACTTTACCAGCGGAAAATATAGAAAATATTCAAAAAATAAATTCAAGCAAAGATAATATTTATAAGCTAGAGATTTCCGACTTCTTTAAAGAGTATGAGATTGACAATATAGCATTTGTTAATATTGAGATTAATAAAAATACTGCAGAAGTTTTTTTAAGCACAAGAATTGAAGGTAAAAAAATAAATAAAAATCTATCTATCAATAAAGAAATGAGTTTAAATAATAAAGAATTTTATAAAAAAATTATTTTAGCAATTAACAATGTAATAAGAGACTTGATTAAATCACAGAATTTAATAGATGTAAGAACTCCTTCTTTTTTAAATGTTAAAATTAAACTGAATAACAAAAGTAATTTAGTTGAGTTTAACAATAGATTAAAAAAGATAGATTTAATCGATAATTATTATGTCCAGCAATTAAATAAAGATTACGTTTTGGTCAAAATTAAATATCTTGGTAAAATTAATAAGATTATAAATAAACTTAAAGATCAAAACATTAATCTAAAAATGATAGCAGGTCAGTGGCAACTAAATATAATTTAATGAGTCAATTAGTATTTAAATTTCCTTTTAAAACAAAATATTATGAGCAAGATTATTATGTTTCTAGTAATAATTTTTCAGCATATCAATTAATTGAAAGTTGGCCAAATTGGCCAGGTAAATGGGTAAATATTTTTGGCCCTAAAGGTTGCGGAAAAACACATTTATCTAATATTTTAAAAAAAAAACTTAATTTGGTTCAAATATTAGATGCTCAAAATATAAACAGTGAAACAATATTAAAATTTGAAAAATTAGATTGTTTAATAATAGACAATTATAAAAAAAATATTGATGAAAAAATTTTTTATTCAATATTAAATCAATCAAAACAATTAGATAACTATATTGTTATAAACTCTATTGTGCCAATAAGAGATATAAAATTTGAATTGAAAGATTTAAAATCTAGAGCTGAGAGTTTTGTGGATTTAGGGATTCAGCTCCCAACAGATGATTTATTAAGAGTAATAATTTCTAAATCTTTTTCAGACAAACAAATAGAAATAACCCCTAAAATATCTGAGTTTATTATTAAGAATATAGAACGTTCGTACGAAAAAGTATTTAAATTTATAAAAGAAATCGATGATTTATCTTTATCTTCTGGAAAATCGATAAATATTAATTTAATAAAAAAAGTATTAATTGATGAATAAATATAGATCTCATAATTGTTTTGAATTAACAGAAAAAGACTCTGGAAAAATAGTTTCTTTATCTGGCTGGTTGCATAGAAAAAGAGATCACGGAAATCTTTTATTTATAGATTTAAGAGATCATTTTGGATTAACCCAATGTGTTATAGAAAATAAAAGTAAATTTTTTTCTTTATTAGAAAAGCTTAGACCTGAGTCTGTTTTAACTATTACAGGAAAGGTTGTTAGAAGAGAAAAAGGAACTGAAAACTTAGAATTATCCACTGGTAAAATTGAAGTTGATATCCAATCAATTAAAGTTTTATCAGAATCAAAAGATTTGCCGATGCCAGTTTTTGGTGAACAAAATTATCCGGAAGAAATTAGATTAAAATATAGATTTTTAGATTTAAGAAGAGAAGAAATGCATAAAAATATTATATTAAGATCTAAAGTAATATCTTTCATAAGATCTGAAATGTTGAAGTTAGGTTTTCTTGAGTATCAAACTCCAATTTTAACTTCATCAAGTCCTGAAGGAGCTAGAGATTTTTTAGTACCTAGTAGATTAAACCCAGGTAAGTTTTACGCCTTACCACAAGCACCTCAACAATTTAAACAATTAATTATGGTTTCAGGATTTGATAAATATTTTCAAATTGCACCATGTTTTAGAGATGAAGATGCAAGAGCCGATAGAAGTCCAGGTGAATTTTATCAACTTGATATTGAAATGTCTTTTGTAGAACAGGAAGATATTTTTAAGGTAGTAGAAATTTTAATGGTAAATTTATTTAAAAAATTTTCATCAAAAAAAATAATGAATAATAAATTTCCTAGGATTCCTTACGAAGAGGCAATACTTAAGTATGGTACTGACAAACCTGATTTAAGAAACCCTCTATTGATAAGTGATATTACAAATATTTTTACTAGAGATGATGTTAAATTTGATATTTTCAAGAAATTAGTAAAATCAGGTTCTAAAGTAAGATGTATTGTTACTAAAAATACAAAAAATAAACCAAGAAGTTTTTTTGACAGTATTGACAATTGGGCAAAAGAACAAGGCGCATCTGGTTTAGCTTATTTTACAATTGAAAAAAATGAAAAAATTTTAGGAAAAGGTCCTGTAGGTAAATTTTTTAGTGAAGATTCTTTGAAAGAAATAATGAAGATTTGTAATGCTGAAGTAGGGGATAGTATATTTTTAGCCTGCGGGAAAGTAAATGAAATTCAAAAAATTTTATCGATTTCTAGAGACAAAATAGCAAAAGATTTAAATTTAATTAATGAAGAACAATTTGCGTTTTGTTGGATTGTTGATTACCCAATGTATGAATTAGACGAACAAACTAAAAAAGTTCAATTTAGCCACAATCCTTTTTCAATGCCACAAGGAGAAATGGATAAATTAAATTTTAACAATCCTCTAGAAATAAAAGCGTTCCAATATGACATTGTTTGTAATGGTGTTGAGTTATCTTCGGGTGCAATCAGAAATCATGTGCCTGAATTAATGTACAAGCTTTTTTCAATAGCAGGTTATGATAAAAAAAATGTTGAAGAAAAATTCAGCGGAATGTTAAATGCATTAAGCTATGGAGCGCCACCACATGGAGGAATAGCTCCAGGGATAGATAGGATTGTAATGTTACTTGCAAATGAAAAAAATATTAGAGAAGTGACGTTATTTCCTATGAACCAAAATGCTCAAGATTTAATGATGAAGGCTCCTTCTGAAGTGGAATCAAAGCAATTAAAAGAACTTGGGATAAAAGTTGATATCAAAAAAAATTAATTTTTAGATTTTAGATTTATTCTCACGTCAGAGAGGTCAACTAGTTTTTCTTCATAATTGCTTCTCACAAAGCCTTTTGAAGTTATATTTTTAACAATTTTAAGAAACTTATCATCTGTAGTTTCATTACTTACATCTTTAGTGCTAGCAATTGAAGGTGTATGAGCTAATTCTTCTTTTCCTAAATATGAAATAGCAAGTTCTCTAAATACATAATCCAAGATTGAAGATGCACTTAAAATTCTATCATTACCAATTACATTTCCAGATGGCTCAAATTTAGTGTCAATAAATGCATCCACATATTCATCAAGCGGAACTCCATATTGTAAACCAAGAGATATTGCTATCGCAAAATTATTCATCATAGCTTTAACTAATTCACCTTCTTTATTTGTATCAATAAAGATCTCACCTATTTTTCCATCATCATATTCACCAGTATGTAAATAAACTTTGTGATCTCCAATTTGTGCTTTTTGAATATAACCTTTTCTACGGTCAGGCATTTTAAATCTTGCATTATTTTTTATTTTTATTGGATTAACATCATTAACAATACTTTGATTTTTAGAATCAGAAACTTTTTTTGAAATAGATGAAGACAATAGACTATCAGTTTTTTTGATTTTTTCTGAAGACTTTTTGCTATCTCCAACCTTTTTTGTTTTACGGTTGTTTAGTTTAACATCAATAACTTCAACCTCTCCATCTTTTCTCGAATCAATTTTTGCTAATTCTTGATCATTAAGATTATCTAGAGTGTGAACTGTTTTAAAGGTACACGTATAATAAGTCTCAACTATAAATTTTTTCATTTTAGAAAAGGAATCTGTTTATTGAAGATATATAGCAAATATTGCAAGTGTCTGATATATATAATTATACACTTATTAATTGTGTGGATTTATAAAAATAAAAAAAATGAATTTAAAAATATTTTTTACTTGGTGGAATAGGCAGACATTTGGAACTTTTCTAAAGACATTATTTTTTGGAAAGTATATGGGAACAGATGGATTTGGAAATAAGTATTATAAAAACAAACAGGATGAACGATGGGTGATATATTCTAAGTATATTGAAGCTACAAAGATTACATCTGATTGGTTTATGTGGATGCATCATACAATAGACAAAATTCCGAATAAAGATCAAGATAAAGAAAGGTATATTTGGCAAAAAAATCATTTAGAAAATAAAACAGGTTCTAAAGATAGTCACAAACCTGTAAAGATTAATAAAAAGAATACTAATTTAAAAAAATATGAAACTTGGAAATAGAAATTTTATTTTATTAATTTTTTTCTTAATTTTTTATAATGCATCATCTTTGGCTGAAGATACAATTTCAAGCTCACCACTTATTAATCTTGATGAATTAAAGCCTAGTTTTGAAGAAGTAGATAATTCTAGCAATGATTTAACAAATAAAGAAGTAATTAAGAAAAAGAAAAAAAATTCTTTAAAAAATAATTCTGCTAGTGCAAAATTTATTGGCCTAGATAAGATAACTGCCAAAACTTCAGAAATTATAATAAATTTAGGTGAGGCAAAAAAATTTGGTCCACTTGAGATAAAAGTACTAAAATGTGGAAAAGTTAACTTAGACAATATGAATAATAGTGTTGCTTATATGCAAGTTAAAGATTTAACAGAAAACGAAAATGAAAAAGTATTTATCTTTAACGGCTGGACTTTTTCTTCAGATCCAACCATAGCTCCTTTTGATCATGCTATTTACGATTTACAATTAGTGAATTGTAACAATGTTTAGTAGAATTTTTCTTTACCAAGCCAATTAGTGTCAAAATCTGATTTAATAAATTTTTCGTGTGTTAAAATTTTTTTATGAAGATCTATAGTGGTAGTAATGCCTTCTAAAACAAATTCATCTAAAGATCTTAAAGTTCTTTGAATTGCTTCTGTTCTATTTCTTCCTTTGCAAATAACTTTTGCTATTAAACTGTCATAATAAGGAGTTATCTTGCATCCTTGAAAAATTGATCCATCAACGCGAGTTCGAAATCCAGAAGGCTGATGACAAACACTAATTGTTCCTGGACTTGGTTGGAAATCTAAAGCTGGATTTTCTGCGTTAATTCTACATTCAATAGAATGACCTCTTGGATCTATATCACTTTGTTTCAAAGCAGTTTCTCCTGTAAATGCTATCGACAATTGTTCCTTCACAATATCAATTCCTGTTTGCACTTCTGTTACAGGGTGTTCAACTTGAACTCTTGTATTCATTTCTAAAAAATAAAAATTTCCATTTTCATAAATAAATTCTACTGTTCCAGCACCCTCATAGCCAATTTGCTCCACCATTTTTACTGTTTTTTCCAATAAATCTTTTCTTTGACTGTCAGTTAGTACTGGACTTGGAGTTTCTTCAATTAATTTTTGATGTCGTCTTTGAACCGAACAATCTCTCTCGCCTAAATGAATGGTTTTACTCTTTCCAGACATAACTTGTACTTCAATATGTCTAGGATGTTTAAAATATTTTTCAATATATAATTCATCATTTCCAAAATATTTTTTTGCTTCATTCTTTGCTATTAAAAATAAATTTTCTAATTGACTTTCTTTATCAACAATTTTCATTCCTTTTCCACCGCCACCACCTGCAGCTTTAATCAAAACAGGGTATCCGATTTCCTTACATATAGATTTTGCTTCAGAGTAGGATTTAACTCCTCCTTCTGAACCTTCAATTATCGGTAGACCATACTTTTTTGCTATTCTTTTTGCTTCAATTTTATCTCCCATTTTTGAAATTAAATCAGCGCTTGGCCCAATAAATTTAATACCATGTTTGCTGACTATCTCTGCAAATTTTGCATTTTCAGATAAAAAACCATAACCAGGATGAACAGCTTCAGCCCCAGTCAAATCTACAGCTGACATAATTGATGAAATATTTAAATAACTATTTTGGGGCTGATGAGATCCTATACAAACGCTCTCATCTGCTAATCTTACATGCATAGCATCCGAATCAACATCTGAGTGTACAGCAACAGTTCCAATACCCCATTCCTTACAAGCTCTAATTATTCTAACAGCGATTTCACCTCTATTAGCTATCAATACTTTTTTGAACATTATTTTACTTTAGAACAACTAATGGCTGACCAAATTCTACTGGTTGACCATCATTTACGAGAATTTTTTTTACTACACCATCATTTGTTGAGGGAACGTGGTTCATAGTCTTCATTGCCTCAACTATCATTATAGTTTGACCTTTTTTTATTTTATCTCCGACTTCAATAAATTTTTTAGCACCAGGTTCAGGAGCTAGATAAGCAGTTCCAATAATTGGAGATTTTACTCTTACACCATCAGTATCATCTGATTTACTTAAAACAGCTTTATTTGGAGAAACCATTGCAGCTGATTTAATTTGTTCTATTCCTTTAGAAGCTTTCGAAACTTTAATTTTTGTTTGACCTTCTTGATACTCTAGCTCTGTTAAATTGAATTCACTTAAATGATCGACTAGTTCTTTAATTAATTTTTTATCTATCTTCATTACTTTAAATAAGTTTTTACTGCTTTCAATGCCATTATATATCCATCAGTTCCAAAACCACATATAATACCAGTTGCTATTTTACTTATTACTGATTTATGCCTGAATTCTTCTCTATTGTAAATATTAGTTATATGTAATTCGATTATAGGTATTTTAAGTATTTTTAATGCATCATGTATTGCTACAGAAGTATGTGTGTAACCACCGGCATTTATAATTAAACCATGCTGTTCTTTTCTTGCTTTTTGAATCTCTTCAACTAATTCTCCTTCAATGTTTGATTGAAACAAAGATAGATCAATATCATTTTTTTTAGCAAATTCTTTACAATTATTTTCTATATCTTTTAATGTAATATTGCCGTATTTTTCTTTTTCTCGCTCACCTAAAAGGTTGAGGTTTGGCCCGTTAAGAATTATAATTTTATTCATCATTGATTTTATAAGTTACCTAGTTAGCTTAATTATGGCAAAAATACAATTAAATGGAAAAAAAATCACAATAAGACCTAAAGCAACTATTTATGGATTGTTGAAAAAGTTTAAACTTAACAATAAAAAAGTAGCTATAGAGCACAATGGAATAATTATTCCAAAAGCAAATTATAAAAAAAAATATTTGAAAAATAATGACAAATTAGAAGTAGTACAATTTATAGGAGGAGGGTAATTTGAGAAAAGATATCTTTAAGGTTGCCAATATAAGATTAAAATCTCGATTAATTGTTGGAACTGGGAAGTATAAAAGTTTTAAAGAAACAGCAGAAGCGGTAAAAGCATCTGGAGCTGATATGGTTACAGTCGCTGTAAGAAGAGTAAATGTTATTGATAAAAAAAAACCAATTTTAACTGATTATCTTAACCCTAAAAAAATAATTTATTTACCCAATACTGCAGGATGCTTTACATCTGAAGAAGCTTTAAGAACATTACGGCTCGCAAGAGAAATGGGAGGATGGAAATTAGTTAAATTAGAAGTTTTAGGAGATAAAAAAACTTTATATCCAAACATGATTGAAACAATCAAATCAACAAAAATTCTTGTTAAAGAGGGCTTTAAGGTAATGGTTTATTGTACTGATGATCCCTTATTGGCTAAAAAATTAGAAGATTATGGGGCTTCAGCGATCATGCCACTAGCATCCCCAATTGGTTCTGGTCTAGGCTTACAAAATAAAGTTAATATTTCAATAATAATTAAACAATCAAAAGTTCCTGTAATCATAGATGCAGGTATAGGCACAGCATCAGATGCAACTATTGCTATGGAAATGGGTTGTGATGGTGTTCTAATTAATAGTGCAATTGCAAATGCAAAAAATCCAATTCGGATGGCTAGCGCTTTTAAAAATGCAGTAATTTCAGGGAGAGACTCCTACTTAGCTGGCAGAATGAAAAAAAATTATTTTGCAGTACCTAGCTCACCAATTGATGGCTTGATTTAAAGCTTTTTTTTTTTTCTAAACCATAACGTTCTTGGTTTTTTAATCTTTTTTTTAATTATTTTTGTCTTCTTTAATTTTTTTTGAATTATTCTATTTTCAGAATTATTAGTTTTGTTAATTTTTACATTTTTTTTTAAGTTTTCTCTAATCTCTTGAATTTTATCAATATTTTCAACCGTATTGATAATTTTCTTTTTTTTATTTAAAAGTTCAATTTTGTATTCAGGTATAACTAATTTTGTATTCGTTATAAAATTAATTTTAAATGAATATTTTTTTTGAAAATATTCAATTTCTTTAGATAATCTATCTTCAATATATAATTTTACCTTTTCAGGTATATAGGTTTGTATAATTTTTACTTTGTTAGTGAATGCTAATAATTCAATTTTTTTAATTATTTTTTGAGCAAAAGAGTCCAACGAAAGAATAGTTTCCCAATTAATTGAACCTTCTCGTAATCTTTGCCTTGTCATTTCCAATAAACCAAAATTACTAATTCTGCCAACTTGTATTCTTGCTCTATCTTTCCTGATACTTTCTCTCATTTTTTTTTCAACTGTTCTTCTATTATAAAAATTCATCATGTCTATAAAATCAATTACAATTAATCCTGATAAATCTCTGAGTTTTATTTGACTGGCTATCTCTTCAGCTGCTTCTAGATTAGTGTTTAGAGCTGTTTTCTCAATGTTAATTTGTTTAGTAGATTGTCCAGAATTTATATCAATTGCTACAAGTGCTTCAGTAGGATTTATAACTATATATCCTCCAGATTTTAATTTAACCGTTGGTTCAAATATATTATTTAGCTCTTTTTCAATATTTGCATCGTGAAAAAGCGGAATTTTACCTCTATATTTTTTAATATTTTTTACATTTTTAGGCATTAACTCTTTCATGAATTTTTTAGCTTTTTGATAAGCATCATTTCCATCGATATAAACATTTTTTGTTTCATTATCGTATGTATCTCTCAATGTTCTTTTGATTATATCCCCTTCTTCATAAACTAAAGAGGGCGCATTTGAATTTAATGCTTTATTTCCAATTTCTTCCCAGGTTTTAATAGTATTTTGAAAATCTTTTTCTATTTCATTTTTAGTTTTATTTGCGCCAGCAGTTCTAACTATGACACCCATGCTTTTTGGAATATCTATTTGATTTAATATGTCTCTTATTTTTTGTCTATCAGAAGAGTTAAAAATTTTTCTAGATATACCTCCACCTTTGGGTGTATTAGGCATTAAAACTATGTACTTTCCAGCAAGAGATATAAATGTGGTTAGAGCGGCGCCTTTTTGACCTCTTTCTTCTTTAATTACTTGAATTAAAATTACTTGACCAGGTTTTATAACCTCTTGTATTTTATATTTTTTTATTCCATAAGAATTTTTTAATTCTTCTCTATATTCTTTTTTTACTTCTTCATCATTTTTTGTCAGAATTTTATCTTCACCATTTTCTTGTAATGTCTTTTCATTTTGATTCTCAATATTCTTATTGTTAGAAGCGCTTTCTAAAGGTTGGTTTTTAAGATTTTCTCTAATTTTTTCTTCTGCATATTTAATCTTTTCTTTGTCCTCAGAGGGAATTTGATAATATTCTGACTGAATATCGTTAAACGCAAGAAATCCATGCTTAACTCTTCCAAAGTTAACAAAAGCAGCTTGCAAAGAAGGTTCTACTCTACTTATTGTTCCAAGATAAATATTATTTTTAAAGTTTAAATTATTTTTATCTTCAAATTCGTATTCCTCAATTGAGGAGTTAGATTTAAGAACGATACGTGTTTCATTTGGATGCGAAGCATCGATATAAAGATTTTTTTCCATTTTAAGTGAAATCCTTTTAATGTGTTGAATTTTGTAATTATGAATTTTTTCATAGCAAAATAGTATATAATTTTATCATCAATTGCACTTAAAATAATTTTGTCATGCCCTAAGATAGCCAGATTTTATGCATTACCTTGTTTAAGATGTTCAAATTTGTAAATTTTTCAATTAAATTTTTTATTATATTTATAGCAGTTTGCCTGTTATTTGCTTTTTCAACACTTTGGTATTTTTCTATTGGATTGCCTGATTATAAAAAATTATCCAATTATCAACCTCAGATTTCAAGCAGAGTATACTCTAATGACGGAAGATTAATTGCTGAGTATGCATTAGAAAAGAGATTATTTATACCTTTCGAGTCAGTTCCTAAAAAAGTAATTAATTCATTTTTATCTGCAGAGGATAAAAATTTTTTTAATCATCCTGGTGTAGATGCAAAAGGAATAGTTAGAGCATTAATTAGAAATTTAAAAAATATCAGTCAAAACAAAAGACTAGAAGGAGCTTCTACAATCACGCAACAAGTCGCTAAAAATTTTCTTCTAACAAATGAAGTTTCAATAAATAGAAAGATTAAAGAGGCTATATTAGCTTTTAGGATAGAGCGAGCATACTCAAAAGAGAGGATTTTAGAATTATATTTAAACCAGATTTATTTAGGTCAAGGAACTTATGGTA
>Ga0310344_10003002_pt1 | contig 12641 bp, 12 predicted proteins | sample HC15DNA20200_MG_FD_203801 | JGI IMG/M metagenome (GOLD analysis project Ga0310344, IMG submission 203801) | Marine microbial communities from station ALOHA, North Pacific Subtropical Gyre - HC15-DNA-20-200_MG | ecosystem: Environmental > Aquatic > Marine > Oceanic | place: Pacific Ocean: North... | reverse complement strand
TCTACATAGCAATACCTGACAGGTACAACGACTTTGACCTTAACTTATCAGAAATAGAACGGAATCCGGATGTAATTATTGATATTACCGACGAATTTAATCTTAAGGTAGCTGCCTTGAGGAACTATAAGAGTCAGGAAGACGCCCAGTTTATGGCGAAGTTTTTCGAACTAAATAAGATATATTTTGAGGCATACTCTGAATGGAATGCGGTAGATACACCCTCTGTTCGAGATCAGTTTTGAATGAGCACGTAGATCCTGCCCTATTTACGACCATGTTTGCTTGTACGTTGCACGGTCTAAGACCTTTCCCGTCATTGTATCTGCGCGGTGGAGAGCTAATGCTACAGCTGAAGGACCGCAATCCTCAGGTTCTACTCTTTGATCCCAATTGGTGTGAGCCCAGGGAATTGCATTAGAGCCTTCACTTTTGAGTCCACCGGGGCTTAGAACATTCACGGCTATATTGTATTCTTTTAATTCTTCAGCTAGGCACATATTAAACATATGTAATGCGGCTTTACTGGAACAGTAGGCGGTACCTCCCCATCGATGTTCCGCTCCTGCATTTGATCCTATATTGATGATACTGCCACTCCGTTGTCGGATCATTATCGGGACCACTGCTCGGCAGGTCAGGTATGGACCACGGGTATTTACTAACATGAGTTCATCCCACCTTTGAGGATCGATTTCAAGAAAGGGCTCACAAGGTATCATTATGCCAGCGTTGTTTACCAGAACATCAACTTTACCGTATTGCTCAACGACACGGCTTACAGCGTTGTTGACCTCTACTTCATTCGTGACATCACACGCGATTCCTACAGCTGAACCTCCTAACTGACTTATTGCCTGGGCAGTCTGTTCCGCAGTTCCCGGAAGTCCTGTTGGTGAGTCGGTTCTGGAAGTTACGATTACATGTGCTCCTTCTTGGGCGTAGGCTATTGCTATTGCTTTTCCCAGTCCGCGGCTTCCACCAGTGATTAGGGCAACTAAACCATTCATTTTCATGGCTGTTCCTCCTTACTTCTTGGAGCGGTATTATATCATTAGACCTGCGATTCGTCGGATATTACTTTTCTGCTGATATAATACTCAATATATTCTTGTAAGGAGCTACTCATGAAAGACTTTAATGGAGTGATAGCTGCGACCATTACCCCGTTCACCGAAAAAGGTGAGTTTAATGAAAGTGTTTTCGAACATATTATGCGGTCAAATATCGATGCAGGTGTTAACGGGTTTTGGATTAGCGGGGGTACAGGAGAAAGCGTCCTTCTCGAGGAAAATGAAGTTATACGGACTGCGGAAATTTCTGTTGATATCTGTAAAAACAAAGCTAAGACCATTGTTCATGTTGGAGGATTGACTACTGATAGTTCAGTGAGGAAGGCAAAAGGAGCAGGGAAAGCGGGAGCCGATGCGATTGCATGTGTTCCTCCGTTTTTTTATCATCCCACTGATCAAAGTATTGTGGATCACTATAAAGCGGTTGTGGATGCTGCAGAGTTGCCACTCTTTGTGTATAACCAACCAAGATATACTGGTGTGGAATTCACTCCCCTGATGATGGAAAAAGTGATCAAAGCGGTGCCTAGTACTGTTGGAATTAAGCATTCAGCAGCAGATTTGAACAATATTTACCATTTTCGAGATATGGGATTGCAGGTTTTTACCGGTCATGGGAGTCTGTTTTTATCGGCTTTGGCAGCTGGGGCTGTTGGAGTAGTAGATGGGCCTTTAACACCAGTGCCTGAACTATGGGTAAGTATTTATAAAGCTTATTCTAGTGGAGATCTTGCGTTAGCTTATGAAGCTCAAAATAAGGCAACAGCTCTTGTCCATCTAATGCTTGATTATGGATTTTACGCTGCTTGCAAACTCCTGACAGGAAAACGGCTCGATGTTGACTGCGGAATTCCCCGACTACCAATACCTCCACTTTCGAAGGCAGATCAGGATGCGTTCCTTGGTAAAGTCTCTAAGCTCGGGATTCTTTAACTAAAAATAAAAAATTAGGTCTTGAGGAGTTATATGAAACAGTTTTCTTGTGCAAAGTGTAATGATACATCGTTCAGGACAGGCACAATTCGCACTACTGGATCTGGGTTGTCAAGATTCTTGAACTTACAGAACCAAAAGTTTACTGCAATTTCTTGTAAGAGTTGTGGATATACTGAGCTATTTCGTACGGATGGCGGAGGTGTAGGCAATATTTTTGATTTTCTTTCAGGTTGATCGGTAGCTTACTCTTTTATCACGCAATCCTGACAGACGGACTGTGGAATTAATCTCCATTTCATTAAATATTGAAAAACAAAGCATCCTGCACAGAATGATAAGATTGATTCCAAGAAAGTGAAGGCTAGCAGAATTAATAACAAGATCTGTGCCGTTAGCGGTAGATTGAAAACGGCGAACGATAAGAAAATTCCAAGGGAAAACAACGTGCCAACTAGCTGGGCAAATCTTTTAGGAGGCCCTGCAACACGCTTCTCTTTTTTTATAATAAAGGGAACAATTAACCGTACGGCTATTTGTCCCATGGGACTCAGTGTTGGTCCGGTCAATACTCTTGCGATAAAACCGTATAACATGAAAGCAGAAAGCCATATTGACTCCGTAACTAATATGGCTATTACTAGTATGAAAACCATAAAGGCGACAGACCGGGCTGCATATTCATTTACGGGGTTTGGAAAAGAAAATAGTGAGTGCATAATAAATATCCTTAAAATCCTCGAGTATGTTTAGTAAAAAAAAACCGCTCGGTTGATATTGAGCGGTAAAGCGATCGGATCGGGGAATACGTCTGACTACTGTACCTTAAAAATGGGTACACCTGCAGACGATATTAACCGTACAAAAATATCCTAGTTTCATTTGGCAGGTGAGTCTAGCATTCACTAAAAGTGCTGTCAAATTTGCGTGGAAACTTACCGATAAGTTTGTTGGTGACAAATGTTAAGGATGTTTCATTACCAAAAATTCGAAATCTTTGTATAATGAAGCTGAGTGTCCTTGGTATTCTGATTTGGATAAGATTACAATCTAAATACAGGAGTTACTAGTGCAGAAGACAACAACTAAAAGATCAAATTCTTTAGATATCCCATCTATCACAAAGTATGACGTGGTTGTGGTTGGTGCTGGATTTGCTGGTATGTATCTATTGCACAGGTTCCGTAAAATGGGATTGTCCGCAAGAGTATTTGAGACTGCATCCAGTGTTGGTGGAACGTGGTATTGGAATCGTTATCCAGGAGCAAGGTGCGATACCTGGAGCATAGAATACTCCTACAAGTTTTCTGAAGAACTTCAACAGGAATGGGAATGGACCGAACTTTACGCGACTCAGCCTGAAATTATTAGGTATGCTAAACATGTTGCTGATCGCTTTGATCTCTGGAAGGACATACAGTTCAACACCACGGTGAATTCAGTTGTTTATGACGACTTATCGGCAAAGTGGACAGTTACAACTGATGCAGGAGATGTTTGTGAAGCAAGATTTTGTGTTATGGCGACTGGCTGTATTTCATTACCCAATAAACCAAAGTTTCAAGGTTTGGAAAATTTTGCTGGGACGTGGTATCACACTGCTAGATGGCCGGATGAAGGAGTCGATTTCACAGGGAAAAGAGTAGCGGTAATTGGCACAGGATCATCTGGTATACAGTCAATACCTATTATTGCTGAACAGGCGCAGCATCTGTACGTGTTTCAGAGAACTCCAAACTATAGTATTCCTGCTAGGAACCGGCTACTTGACCCCCGCGAAGTGAAAGAAATTAAGGCTAATTACGGTGAAATAAGAAAACGAGCGCAAACAACGCCCGGTAATCAAGCTCGGCTCAACTTAAGAAAAGAAAATGCTATCGATGTTCCTGAGTCTGAGCGACTTAAGGAGTATCACAATCGCTGGAAAGAGGGTGGTTCCTCCTTTATAGGAGCGTTTCAAGATTTATTATTTAATGCTGATTCCAATGAAACTGCTGCGGATTTTGTTCGGGATCGGATCAGGGAAATAGTTCATGATCCTGAAACTGCTGAGAAATTATGCCCTGATAATGTTATTGGATGCAAGCGGTTGTGTGTAGATTCAAATTATTTTGAAGCATTTAATCGAGAAACGGTTACTTTGATAGATGTATCCAATGAACCTATCGAGTGTATTGTCGGAAAGGGTCCTAAGGTGGGTAATCATGTCTACGATGTTGATGCAATCGTATTTGCAACAGGATTTGATAATATAACTGGTGCACTACTTAATGTAGATATATTAGGAGCTAAGGGAAAGATACTAAGGGAAAAATGGCAGGATGGACCCCGTAGTTATTTAGGTCTTATGACAGCTGACTTTCCTAACTTATTTACTGTTACTGGTCCTGGGAGCCCTTCAGTTTTGACTAATATGATACCTACCATTGAGCAACATGTTGAGTGGATTACCGATTGTATTGATTATGTTATTAAGAACGAGTATGCGACGATTCAACCAACCGTTGAGGCCGAAGATAACTGGGTCAACCATGTGAATGAAGTGGCTGAGATGTCATTGCGGACAACTTGTAATTCGTGGTACATAGGGGCCAATATTAAAGGAAAGCCTAGGGTTTACATGCCATATACTGGTGGTTTTCCTGCATATCTTGAGAAATGTAAAGCCGTGATAGCCAATGGATATCAAGGTTTTAGGTTCAGTTAACTGAAGCATTGCTAGTGACTGACCTCTTCTATGAGTTGAGCAATGTTTTTTTAAGAGTATCGTACGTAGGGAAAGGTTGGATCCACTTTACAGGATTCCCGACATCTGTTGCTGGCTGAGGTTCCATAGAAGATTTTACGACTTCCGAACTTTTCCAAAACCGTACCACATCGTACTCTGGAGGACTTTTGGGGTCGATATTCCCGAAATCAAACCAGTGGTATGTTTCTTCGGGGATTTGAATTGAACAACTTGCGGTTAAGAGGCAGATTCCTAGCCATTCTCCTGTAAAAATACCAAAGCATCCGCCTCCATTCAAGAAGAGCCGTGTTTCAGGTGCACGATGCCAATGAAGTTGAGAGTTCCGTCGTTTTACTTCTTTGTAATTATCACTATATTGAGGTCCAATTGATGCTAAGTCATAGTGACCAAGTTGGTAACTTTCCTGGATAGTCTTGATAGAGTCACTGGTAGGTTGCGATGAGAGCATTTCTCCCCGAATGGTGGTAGTGCTGATAGGGTATGTATTGTAATTAAGGCCTACATTGTTTAACTCCGATATTATTTGTTGGGTTTCTCGAAGAATTGTTTTTGGATTGGACTTGTCAGCCTCGTCAAATAAAAAAAGACCTTGGATCATATCGGAACTCCTTAAGAAAATTGTTTATATTTTAGTTAGTGATTATGCTTTAGGTTGTTTTCTAAGGTTGTTGGTTTCAGAGTAGTTGATTTGTTTTTGGGTCTTGTCTATAACCACACCATAAACCTGTTTTGCCCTTTTGATAGAAACTTTTTCGGCTATGACATCCTCCAAAACCAAATTGGGATCTCTTTCAAAAGGATTTCCCCAGCCACCACCCCCAGGTACTTCAGCAATTAGAGTATCTTTGTTATTCATTGTCTCGATAAATTTTGATGGCATATTAGTTAGTTCTGTACCTGAGGCTATTTGAACATAAGTTCTTCTGGAATCATGTCCTCCATAAAGCCCGTAGGGAGTATGTTCAGTTCTATCCGCTCTAATTTGAACAATGGCATCGTCAGTTAAATATTGATAGGCTCTGCGGATACCTACCCCGCCTCGAAATTTACCTGCCCCTTCTGAGTCGGCTAATAAATTAGTTTCAGTTACTTGGACAGGAATTTCTACCTCAAGCGTTTCAGAGGGCGCAATTGAGATATTGGTGGTCCATACATGCTGAGCATCTGCTCCATCCTTATGCGGATATCCGCCTGAACATACTTCAAGAAATCCATCTACTAGTACCCATGGCTTCCACGGTGTCTGTTGCCGATTGTACCCAGCCATAGTAATTACGAACTCAGTTCCTCCAGAACACGCGGGAATAGACTCTGGCAAGATTTGAGCAAATGCTCCCATCACCGTTTGAAAAACCCTAACACAGCCAAGTGCCCTAGCAGCTACTGGGGCCGGTGGCAGGGGATTGACGAACGTACCTTCTGGAGCTGTGAATGTGATTGGTCTGAAACATCCAGCAGTATTTGGGATAGATGTTCCAAGTGCACTCAATGCAGTTTTGATTGCAGCGCATACAATCCCTTTTGTGGTTTGAAATACTGGCTGCATTGCTCCTTTACATTGTGGTCCAGTTCCAGTGAAATCAACATGTAGCTCATCCGCTGTTTTTGTCAATGTAACTTTGATAGGAATAGGACCGATCCCGAATCCGTCGTCGTCGACGTAGTCAGTAAAGGACCATTGACCATCTGGAAGACTCGAAAGAGCCTTTCTTGTTAGATCTTCTGTGTAGTTCACCAAATGTTCTGTATATTCAGCGATTTCTTCGATGCCAAAACGTTTAGCAAGTCTCATGTATTCAGTTTCCCCATATGATAACGCTGCCAATTGTCCGTGTAAGTCTCCCAAAACTTTATCTGGAACCCGAACAGCTTTTTCCAGAATACGAAAAACTGTTTCATTTGGCTGGCCTTCCGCGTAAAGTTTAAGAGGCGGTATTCTTAGACCTTCTTGATAGATTTCACTGCTATCGCAAGCATTTCCCCCAGCTACTCTTCCCCCAATATCGGTATGGTGGCTCATTGCACAGAGGTAACCTAAGAGAACCCCATCGAGAAAGATCGGTTTAAACAGAAAAATATCTGGCAAATGGGAACCACCTTCATAAGGATCATTCAAAATGAAAATATCTCCGGGTTTAACTGAGTTGCTGTACCGGTTAAGGCATGAATCTAAGGCGGGCATCATGCCGCCAAGGTGAATTGGGAGACACAGTCCTTGACCAATTAAATCTCCATTGGCACTTAAGACCCCTGTTGAAAAATCAAGAGAGGCTCTCACTATAGAAGAGCGGGAGGCGCGTACCACTGTCAATGCCATTCCGTCACCAATTCCTTCAAGAAGATTTCGTAGTACTTCAAGGCGGATGCCGTCGTATGCTGTGTTGGATACTGACACTGGCGCAGCATTTTTTGAATCCATTAAAATTGATTCTCCTCTTATAATTTTAAAAGTGAGGAAAATTCCATAAGTGTACAAACACTGGATTTATGGAATAATTATCGTAGCGATTTGACATTTTGGTAGCAATATTTGCTAGCGAAGGAGTGTGCATTGTGTATGACATGGTAATTAAAGAGGGATTTGTTATTGATCCATCCACAGGTCTGAACGGTTTACTGGATATTGGGATAAAGAATGGACGTATTGAGGATATATTACCAGATATATCAGTGGAGGGGGTGGGCTCAATAATCTCTGCCAAGAGCAATGTAGTAGTACCAGGGCTTATAGATGCTCACGTACATGTATATGGGTTCCCTTTATGTGTGCACCCCGACATTATTGGAGTTCAGGCAGGGGTAACAACTATGTTGGATGCAGGGAGCGGTGGTTGTGATACTTTTAATGAATTTCCGGACACTACTGTTCCAGAGGCAATTACAGACATCTACTGTTTACTGAACCTTGCTAGCAAAGGGTTAACTACAATGCCGAAGCCAGAACTTTTATCTAGAAAAGATATGGATATTCCTAGAACTATTCAAAAATTAGAATCTTATAATGAACGGGCAAAAGGAGTGAAAGTACGGACAGTTGGACCAGTTGCTAAAGAACTTGGTACCGGTCTCATTAAAATAGCTCAAGACGTGCAAACATCTACCGATTCACGCTTGATGGTTCATATTGGGGATCCGTTTGATAACACTCCTTCTGTCACACCTGATTTTCTTCCCATGTTAAAGGAAAATGACATTGTCACACATATGTTCACGCCACATATAGGCGGAATTCTTGACGGAAATGGCAGGGTGTTTCCTCAGGTTTCAGAGGCAGTGCAGTGCGGGGTTTGTTTAGATATTGGTATGGGTAGGTCTGCAGTAAGTTTTGATGTTGCCCAGAGATTGTTGGATCAGGGAATAGAACCTTACACTATAAGTACTGACCTAACATTACCTGGGAGAACAAATCCTATTTTTAGTCTGACGGAAGTTATGTCATGGTGTATGGCACTAGGTTACAGTTTAGAAGATGTGATTTTGAGGACCACGCATAATGCTGCAAAAGTTCTTGGAATGTCTGATGATATTGGAACACTTAAAAAGGGTAGCACTGCAGATATTACTATTCTCAATATTGTTGATGGTCCTTGGACTTTTTCTGATACCGATAATGGGAGTATTACCGGAAAAAAGGCTATTGAACCGTTATTAACTATCAAGAATGGTGTAGCTATTCTCGTAGGTAAAGGTCCTCATCCGTGGGGCTGGTTACCGAATGAGTTGAAGTAAATGATCGGAACATTGATATTTAGTTCGTCATGTGTCGCTAGGAATACTTAGTGGGGTAATGATGGACTTAACATTATTGACACATAGACTTGCATCTATTCAAGACCTGAATGCTATTGTTGAGTTGTTACTTGACGACGAGTTAGGTAGTAAGAGAGAAGATAAGTCTGGTTCTGTCCAGAACTATATTGCACCTTTCGAAAAGATCACGCAGGATCCATCACAAGAATTGATTGTGACAGAGTTACATGATGAAATTGTCGCTACGCTTCATTTAACTTTTATTCAGTATTTGACCTATCAAGGGGGTAAAAGGGCCCAAATTGAAGCGGTAAGAGTGAAGTCATCATACAGGGGGCAGGGAATAGGTGTTTCTATAATGAGGTATGCAATTGAAAGGGCTCGCATACAACAAGTGCATCTCGTTCAATTGACAACTGATAAAAGCAGGAGTAAAACAGTCGAGTTTTATCGCAGCCTAGGATTCACTGATTCGCATATAGGAATGAAGCTACCTCTTTAGATCTTTGTATTTGAATAGTATTTAATTAGTCCAGACCTGATTTTTTAAGTAGCCCTTCAAGCGAGAATTCCTTGCTTTGAAGATATGCCATAAGATTGGCTTCCTTAGTATGCAGTTCTTCTATTTTGGCAGGTAATTCATCTATGATGTCGATAGGTATCGTAATGATACCTATCTTATCTGCAAAAATAAGATCACCTGGATGGATTAGCTGGCCACTAATATTTACCGGGTTTCCTGTATCCACCATATTTACAAAGGCTCCAGTTCCATGTGCCGGAACAGTGCCAGGGGCAAACATGTGAAATCCTATATCGTGTACGTCATCAGGGTCACGAACGCCTCCATCCGTGATTAAACCATTTGCCCCTAATGCGTACGCAGTATTTGCCATTAAGCCACCAAAAACTAAACTGCGGGTTTTGTCATGACCGCCAGCCTTCATTACAATTACTGCTGGCTTCGGAGATGCGTCTATTGATTCCAAATACCGGCGTTGTACTTCTTTGAAGACTGGTCGATTAGGTGTCAGATTGTCTAGTACCGCTGTGACGGCATAACCGATCATTGGTCCTAAGTCAGGAAACATACAGCGGATATCGTATCCCATATATCCATCTGTCATGGATCGTACACCCATGCCTTTGATAGTATCTGAAATTTCCGGAGAAGTGTATTGTTTCAGTTGTTCGATTTGTTGCTTTGTTATTTCTTTGGCCATAGTAATCAATCCCTCATTTTTTCTTAGGTATCTATAATAAAGGTATTATAGATGATAATAGCGTGATAAGACATAAATTTATTGATCACTAAATATCTTATCTTCTTTGTCTGCTTTTGGGAGGAGGTGGACGAGAGTTCTGCGGTAAAGGTTCCTGCTTCTCCTTAAGGGCCCCTGTGTTGAAATTAGACTGATCAGGAATCCCCTTATAACACAGTAGGAAATACGGAAATCCTATCTGGTCGGCACCATTTTTTTGTGTTGAATGATAGTGGTATATTGGTTCCTGTGATTCTGGTACTAAACTGAGAATTCCGTTACATTCATCAAGGTGCCCTAGTCCCTCAACGTACTCCCAGTCATCGATTCCACCATAACCGTTTTGATTAGGGCGGAGCTGATAACTTGATTTCATCTCGACAAGGATACCGTCTTTGTCATATCCGAAGGGACCGTAGATTGCAAAGCCATCGAATGCGAATCCTATAACTGGTGAGTGTTTTGTACTGTCTATCATGTCCGTATTCCAATTAAGAATATCTTTCCATTGATTTGACGCACTGGCATGCCAATGCATGCAGTTTCCATCGAAGTGGTAGTGATAAGTTCCTCCTGGACCACTGTGTCCACCGCAGATTCCTAGTTCAATAGGTTGGCGGTCTTCTACGAAATAGTTGTGATGGAGTGCGACTGCATCTCCTCCAGGGCCTTCTTCAGGTCCGTACAGCGGAACACCTGTGACAGTAACAGCTATCGGTCCTCGTTCAGGAGCCATTACAATTGTTTCATTAGCTACTGGATTGAGTGGGATTATCCATTTGTAATTCTGTGTCGATGCGGGTCCACCGAGACCAGATTCAAATGTGTGATTGGGAATACCGTTGCTGGTTATAATCATCCTGTCGGCATTATATTCAATAGAAACTTCGCATTTCCAGGTTTCTATTTGGGATGTACTTAAGTCGTCCACTTCAGATACATTATTTGAGGTGCAGAGCCAAGCATTTTTTATGTACGATGGTATGGAATCTTGTTTCTGAGAATCTTGAGGAGGATTAGAAACCATGGCCGGAATAGGAGTGTTTGTCTGAGTTATATGCGGTGTAGGTACTGAAGACGGTATTGGAGTAGGTATGATCGTTTCTTCAGCATTACATATGACTATACTGGATCCATCTAGATTGGTGTGGATTGGATAAGAATCATCCTTGTATTTAAATATGATCTGGAATCCTGGGATCATTACTTGGGCATACATCATTCCACTTTTCGGACATCCGAGACTGGAATTAGGCCACACTACCTTTTCAGCATGAACTAAAACTAGGATTTTTGGGGATACTTGTAGTTGATCAGCCAATATTTGCTGAGCAGAAGTTTTAATACTGGAAATTTCATCTTTAAAAGCGGGAGGAACAGGAGTGATGGTTGGTGGAACAGGGGTTGCGTTTGGTAGAAGAGGAGTTACGGTTGGTGGAATAGGGGTCGCGGTCAGTGGGATTGGAGTTGCGGTTTTCTCTGTAGGGGTTGTGTTCTGAGTGGTTTCATTACTTAAGTTTCCACTACATGAAAGAGTGAACATGAGAACTAGCATTAATCCCAGTCGTTTCAGCAGAGACATTTTCTCACTTCCTTTTGTTATGTTGGTAATTCCCTGTGTTGGTATTTTTAGGGATATTATTTTGGATCCGCTGAGAAAAACGACAGAAAATCAAAGTGATTCTATTAGCAATAAGCATGCTTGTAATTGCTTCAAGTAATGGGGCAGTCCAAGGTTAGCTACAGGTCATTGATTCCAGTAGTTGAAGATTAGCTCTTGGATTGAACGGCTCTCATACCTACTTGAAAAGATGAAAATTATTCTCTCCACATGTATGCAAGCCTTAAGGTGAACTAGATTCAGCCTTAAGGCTTAACATATGAACTAATTATTGAAAAGCTTACTAGCTAAACTCTAAGCTCGTTGTTTGCTAAAACAGTCGCTGCAATAAACGGGGCGATCTCCACGAGGCCTAAATGGCACGGTGGTATCAACTCCACATTCGCTGCATACGACAGGGTACTGGGTTCTCTCTCCGCCACCAAAGCGACCGCCTCCCTGTTGGCTGCGACGCTGCTGTCGGCATGGTGCGCAACGCTTTGGCTCATTGCTGAACCCTTTCTGCTCGTGATACGCCTGATCATCAGCCGAGAAGATGAAAGTTGTACCGCAGTCCTGGCAAGTAAGTTCTTTATCAGTAAATTCCATGTATTTTGCTCCTTTTATGATAGTTACAGAATTTTGACTAGAGGTGATATTTGTGTAATAGGTTTAATAGGCGAAGTTCATTAAGTGAAGAAAACTAGTGTGGGTGCCATGGATCATGGGGTGCTTCTAGATAAGATGGAGGGGAAACGATGGTGTTGCTTACAACACTGGGGTTAGCGAAGTCCCACATAGATTAGGGGTTGCAGTTTTTCTGTTTGACTTTAATTAGTCAGGTCTTTTAATAAGTGGGTCTCCGAATATCAACTATTTAACAAAGGTATACCCTTCGTCGACGGTGTATACTATAAGCTTTTTTTTAACATTCGGCAAGTCTGATGATAATAAAGTCAAATTCATGCCTAAAATGGAGCCACCGAACGGATTTGAACCGTTGACCTGAGCTTTACGAAAGCCCTGCTCTACCCCTGAGCTACGGTGGCGTTACTCATTATGGATTATACTTAATATTCAGCGGTTTCTCTACGGTGCAGAACTTCCTCATATTAGCAAATTGGTGGATAGAGAGTATACACCAATAGATTTCTTGATGAGATTGTTGGGATCATGTTACCATCGCTTTCGTCAGGGGTGAATCACAAGGATTTGTAGGGGATACCATTGGCTCAGATCAGTCTTCCTAATATAAAGATATCGCGGGATTTTAA
>Ga0310344_10003001_pt1 | contig 12646 bp, 3 predicted proteins | sample HC15DNA20200_MG_FD_203801 | JGI IMG/M metagenome (GOLD analysis project Ga0310344, IMG submission 203801) | Marine microbial communities from station ALOHA, North Pacific Subtropical Gyre - HC15-DNA-20-200_MG | ecosystem: Environmental > Aquatic > Marine > Oceanic | place: Pacific Ocean: North... | reverse complement strand
GAAGTTGACATCACAGATGATTATGATGTTGTACTAAGAGGTGGTGGGTTAGTTGATGTTAGTAACTTGATATTCAATGAATATAAAGGATATGTTGGAACATATCTTGTTTCTAATGTTGGTAATACATTAAATCATTTTGATATCTCTGGATGGGATGTTGGATTTAGTAATGTATCTGGTACAACATTACAAGAATTAGATATTCACTATCCATCATTGGGTATTGAAGACTTTGATAAGCGTGGTAATTCCGCATGGACACTTGCTGGCCAGTACTGGAGAATCATCAATGGATCTATTCAAAATCCTGTTGCAATATCTCAATCTAGTGGTACTATAGGTGGTCCAATAGTAGTGGGTACAACAACGCATTGGCCTAATGCTGGCTACATATTTACATCTGGTGGAACCGTTATACAGTACACCAGTAAATCTACAACAGAATTCTTGGGATGTACTCTCTTCTCTGGAACTGATGCAATAAATGCGGGAGATACGCTCATACCGTTTGAACCCACATAAACTGTATAAATATAAATAACTTTGGCACAAAACGTCGGTAAATTAAATGGCTGCTATTATATCTGATAAATTTCGTATCTTTAATGCGAAGCAATTCCTTGAGTCTCTGAGTGAGGGACCCAACGATACGTCTGCGGAACGAACAAGAATGTATTTCTTTGTGGGAAGACCACAAGCATGGAAAGCATATGTTGAGATACACTCAGCAAACTCTACTGCTTTTAATGTAGGAGACGAAGTATACGTCGGTACTTATGGATCAACCGCATTCCGTGGGACGATCAGCGTAGTATATGACAATGCACTTCTTCTTACCGACATCTTTGGTGCATCTGGTGTTAACTCTGCTCCTACTCTAGGATCTACTCTTAAAGGTAGAACTGGTGGATCAGGTGGATCTGACACAGGTGCTACAGCAGTTTCAGGCATTTATCGTTATGCAACAGAGGATGTGCCACCTCTACCACTTGACAACCAAACTGAGAAAGTTAATCTCTATGATGAGATTATAGCAGCTAAGCGTATTACTGATTCGTATGCACGTACAGTAATCCGTCGTTATAACTGGGATTTGGTTGCCAACCCTAAGTTTGATATGTGGAAGCCTGACTATTCTGCTACTCCTGGTAGTGGTGGTCAAATAGGTAAGCAAACTGCAACTGGTGCAACATCTATTGCTGATGCTAAGTTCTATGTAATGAACTCTTCATACGAAGTATTCAAGTGTCTCTATAATGGAGAGAATCCTTCAAATGCTACTGGACAGAATGCTACTGAAGAGCCTTCTACAACTGGTGGTAACTATGCATCTGGTACAGGTCTCTATACAGAGAGTACTGGTGCTGGATATATTTGGAAGTATATGTACACGATTCCAACGGATGATGTTCTGAAGTTCTTATCTTCTGACTTCATGCCTATCGTACTTCCTGCCGATGCAACACGTACTGCCGTAACTGGTGCTGCTGTTGATGGTGCTGTACATGTAGCTTTAATTGAGAATGGTGGAGCAAACCTCCCTGCTTCTCAAACACTTTATACTGCTATCAAAGGTGATGGTGCAAGTGGAGTCGTTAAGTTCGCAACAGACGGTTCTGGAACTATAACATCTTCTGAGATTCAGGTTGCTGGAACAGGATATAGTTACGGTAATGTTTTATTGGGTAATGGTAATCTATTCAGTGATGCTGGACTTACATCTGCTGTAGCAACAGGTGCAACTGCAACAGGTGCAGTTGAAGTTGTCATATCTCCAAAAGGAGGTCATGGTAAGTATCATGAAGAAGAATTGAACGGTAAGAGAGTTATGACGAACATTCGTTTAACTTATGCTGAAGGTTCTGGAGACTTCCCTGTAGACAACGATTTCCGTCGTATTGGTATCATCAAAGATCCATTCGATTATGGAACAACAACATTTGCAACAAATGATACTCTTAGTGGATTGAAAGCAGTTAAAGTTACTGGTGCATCTGCTGACTTTATTCCTGATGAACAAATCAGTCAGACTGTAACAGGTGGTACTGCAAAAGGAACATGCGTTTCTTGGACACTTGATAGTGGTTCAACAACTGCTGGTGTTCTTAAGTACATCCAAACTAATGACGCACATACAGATGGTGGTGTTGTAAGAGCATTTGAGAGTAGTGGTGCTAATGCTGTAGGAGGTGCTGCTTCTGCTGCTTCTGGTAACGTTGATACTGGTTATAGCAACTCTTTATTAGGTTCTACATTCTCCAGTGGTCTTGCTAATCCTGAGATTGAGAACGATTCAGGTGATGTAATCTATATCGAGAATAGAAGACTAATTACTCGTGCTCCTGACCAGATCGAAGACATTAAACTAGTAATTGAGTTCTGATCTTCGTAAAGTCGTCTAAATACTACTGATAAGAATGTAGTACTGGCGATATTACCATGCCACAGAAGACCAATTTAAATATATCTCCTTATTATGAGGATTTTGACGCAACAAAGAATTTTTATAAGATTCTGTTCCGTCCTGGATACTCTATACAAGGAAGAGAACTAACTCAGATACAATCCATTCTACAGAACCAAGTAGAAAGTTTTGGTAAGTATGCCTTTAAACAAGGTGAACTTGTCATACCTGGTGAAGTAGGATTAAATACGAAATTAGATTACGTTAAACTATCATCTGTTTCAGAGGTAGCAGTTAACGACGGCAATGATATTGTATATAAAAAATACGACATTTCCCAGTTAGTTGGTCAACAGGTGAAAGGTCTTACTTCTGGTGTTATTGGTACTATACTAACAACGAAATTAGCAACTGAGTCTTCTGCTGATACGTTGTTTGTTAATTATCTTAACAGTGGTAATTCTAATACTGAGACTACTTTTAGACAGGGTGAGACTCTGGAAGTTGTTGATGGTGTCAATACTCCTTTACTCGTGGTTGGTACAGATGGTAGTGTACTTCCTACGAGTATTCAAGTAACTAATCCTGATACAAATGAAGTTACTTCACTTGAAAGTCCTTCAATGGGATATGGTTCTGCTGTTAAGGTAGAAGAAGGTATTTACTTTATTAATGGTTACTTTGTACGTAACGATTCTGGATTACTTGTTATTGATGAGTATTACGATAAACCATCTGCAAAAGTTGGATTTACTATTGTAGAAGATATAGTAACTCCTGAAGAAGATGCTTCATTATATGATAATGCAATTGGTTCTTCTAACTCTACTGCACCTGGTGCTCATAGATTAAAGATATCTCTTACATTAAAAGAATTTGCACTTGGTGCAATTACAGATAAGAATTTTATTCAACTCCTTACAGTTTCAAGAGGAGTTGTACAAAAGAAAGTATCTCCAACAGATTATAACTTATTAGAACAAACTCTTGCTCGTAGAACATTCGATGAGAGTGGAGATTATGTTGTAAATGATTTCTCTGTTGATATTAGAGAGTATGCACAGAAGAATAATAATCAAGGATTATATTCTGTTGATGAATTTGGACTCTATAATGGAGTATCTGCTGGTGATGCATCTAGAAAGATGGTTGCTAGTATTGGACCAGGTAAAGCATATATCAAGGGATATGAAATTGTTAATAAGGAAACCAAGTACTTAGATATTCAGAAAGCAAGAGAAAGTCTTTCTAGTGATAATGTAGTTTTAAAAACTAAAGGTCTTCCAACATTTAGCATTACCAATACATTTGGTAGTGTTCCTTTAAACAAAGAAGGATCAGAACTTACTGCATATCCAGATGTATTTGTATACTCTACATTCAATGATGGTAGTGTAGGTTTAAACGGTACAGAAGCAGCAACTGATCATAGACAGACTTTAAGTAAGAGAGCAGATTCATCTCAAATATTTGATTCTAATGATGCTATTAAAACTATTACAATAGATGTACAGCATCCTTCAACAACATTAGTTTCTATTACTGATGGAACATTTGAAAGTTCTATTGGTAGTTTGTATTATATTAAGTCTAGATCTGGTGCAGAATATGATATTGGTACACTTAAATCATTATCATTTGCTACTATTAACAAACCTCCTATTAATGCATCATCAGCAGTTCAATTCTTAGAACTAACTGTTAGTGGACAAAAAGATGAATTAGAACTTTTATTAAAGGAATTTGATAATGGAGATTCTGGAAAAGATAGAAAATTATTCCTTAGTATATCAGATGCTAAAAATGATACTAGTCAATTTGGTGTAATAGTAGATTATAGTGAAACTATTACTCCTTTAATTGGTAAAGTAAAACCAAGTAACTTCTTCTTACAAGAAAGAGGATCTGGATTTAATTCAGATTCTGATATTATTCTTTCTAAGGGTCGTCTTTCTGAAGGTACTGCTGCATATAATGCAACCTTTGGAATATCATATTTTGATCCTGAGTTTTATACTAAGATTAAATTAGAAAGTACTGCTCCAGATGGAACCTTTACTAGAGGTAAGTATGTTACTGGATTAACTAGTGGTGCTTATGGTGTTGTAGAAGGAGCACCAGCTGGTGTTTATAGTACAGGTGTACTACTATTTGTTAATACACTTTCTGGAAGATTTCTTTCTGGTGAGACACTTAGAGATGAAAGTGGTGCAACGGTAAGAGTTGCTAGAGAGAATACTATTTCTCATTTTAAAGTTCTTAAACGTGGTCTTGGTTATCCCGATACATCAACTATTCTTGTAAATGGTGTTGAGTATGATACTTCCAAGATTACATATGGTAGACTTAATGTTGGATCCATATATTCTGTGGAGATCGCTAATAGAAATGCTGTAACTACTGAATATGCTCAACCACCAGTAGTAACAATAAATGGATCTAATAGTCAAGGTGCATCTGTTCTTGCTGTATTGTATAGAAATACAGTAACCACATATACTCCTCAAAATGTTAAATCATTGGGATGTAAGTATGGATCAGGTGGTGGTAATACATTCTATGCTGACGTTGTAGTTGATAGTCAGACATATTCTGAAATTAAATCTGTAACTGATTTCACATTCTTTGGAACACAGGGTTTAAGTTATATTGAATCTACTAGTTTTAGTGCTGATGCTGGACCATTATTACAACAAGGAGATGTAGTTCAATTCTCTGATGCAAATAATAATGTTGTACGTTCTGTAGTTGAATATGCAACTAAGCAAATAGGTTCTGCTAAGACTCGTGTATATCTAGATACTGCTTTACCTAGTGATGTAACTAATACAAGTATTGTTAGATTACGTCCAAAAGTAAGTAATGCTAACCAAGGATCATTAATATTTCCAACAGGAAGTAAGCAAGTAGAACAGATTTCTGCTGGTAATGAAGATAGTAAGATTAAGTATTACTTCCGTAGAGATTTTGTAAGTACAGCATCTGGCGGTTCGACTATAACATACGCTGCACAACTTCCATTTGGTACACAACGTTTTGCTGCATATAGTGAGAGTAATTTCCTTGTTACTGTTCTTAATCCAGGTGATGCTCCAGATATTGCTAAAGGTGATATAGTTTATATTCCTGCTGATGCAGTTGAAATTTCTGCTGCTACTGATACTGCTAGTGGTCTTACTAGCGGAAGTTTAAGTCTTGATCTTCCAAATAATTATTTTGGAACTATTGCAAGTAATGGAACATACCCAACACTTAAATTAACTGCTACTCTTGAAGTTACTAATGCTAAGCCAAGACTTAAGACAGCAATTAAGAATAAGAGGATTGTTATTGATTCTTCAGGTGATCGTGTAATCCCATTTAGAGGAACTGATTATGATAGTGAGGTTGTAGAAATACTATCTTACTCTGATGCATATAAACTTAGATATGTTTATGAAGGAACTTCAACCCAACCACCAGAAGTTGATACTGCGGGTAATCTTGTTAGTGGTACTGATGTTACTAACAGATTCACTTTTGATGATGGACAGAGAGACACAGTTTATGATGTTTCTAGAGTCGTCCTCAAGCCAGGATATGAACAGACAACAGGACAATTAGTAATTGCCTTTGATTACTTCGAGCAATCACAAGGTGATTTCTGTACTATTGATAGTTACTTACATGAAGCAGGTTTACCAGAAGATGAGATTCCTAGTTTCAACTCTTCAGTTCATGGTATTGTAGAACTTAAGAATGTTATTGACTTTAGACCAAAGGTTGATACTGCTGCTATTATTCCTGGTTTCCAAGATATATCATCATTAGAGAATACAGCAGGTTCATTTGCTGGTGCAGGATCTGTTATTGCATCTACTCCTGCTCCTGATGTTAATTTAGAATATACATTCTCATTCAGTCAGATTCAGTATCTTGATCGTATTGATGGAGTCTTTCTCAATAAGAAAGGTGAATTTCTCATTAAGGAAGGTAATTCATCATTAGATCCATCAAAACCTGATCCAGTAGATGATGCTGTACCATTATTCTATGTTTATATTCCTGCATACACAACATCTAGTAAGGATGTAAGAATTACTCCAGTTGATAATCGTCGTTACACAATGCGCGACATTGGTAAGTTGGAGAAACGTATCGAGAGACTAGAATATTACACAACGTTAAGCATTCTTGAGCAACAGGCATTAAACATGCAAGTCAAGGATGAAATTGGTATGGATCGCTTTAAGAGTGGATTCTTTGTTGATAACTTTGAAGCACATAGTGTAGGTAATCTAACTTCATTAGATTATCAGTGTGCTGTCAATACTCAACAAGCAGTATTGCGTCCACAATCTAAAGAAGATTCTATTGCTCTTAAGGAAGTTAATACAAGACAAGATCAAAGATCTGTTTCAGGATATAAAAAGTCTGGTGATATTATTACACTTCCATATTCAGAATTATCATTACTTGGAAATGATTTTGCATCTAAAACATTAAATCCAAATCCATTTGTTGTTCTTCAATATGTTGGAGATGGAGAGATATCACCTAGTATTGATAGTTGGTATGATCAAAGTGTAGAACCTTTAATTGTAGATACAAATACCAATCTATTCACTATCTTCCTTGCTAAGGAAAGTGTAAGTGAAAGTTTCTCTAGTTTACATAATTCATTTGTTGTGAACTGGGTAGGTGCTTCACCATCATTTACTTCTATTAATTCATTAGGAAAAATTAATTCACAAGAAGCAAAATCTACTGTTGAATTGGCATCTGTTTCTAGTTCTTCTAATGTAAGTCCTCAGAATAATGAGGTTGGTAAAGGATTACAAACTACTAAAGTTGGAGATAAGAATATATCTACTGCACTTCAGTTATTTGCTAGAAGTACAGTTATTAAATTTATTGTTAGAAGACTTAAGCCAAATACTAATATTTCTATTTTCATGGAAGGTAGAAATATAAATCGTTGGGTTAACCCTGATCTTAGATTTACTGGTATTGCTGGTAACTCACCATCTGCATTCAATGGAACAGTTACTACTGATGAATATGGTAATGCTAGTGGAATGATATTACTTCCTGCTGGTTCTCCTCCAAGAGAAAATGCAATATGGAGTGGAGATATTGATACTGTTGATTATGATACAACAGCAGAAGAAGTAAGAATTACTACTGGAACTAAGACTATTAGATTTACATCTAGTTCTACTGATGCTGATAAGTCAACTGTTGATACATATGCAGAAGTTAAGTACTATGCTGCTGGTGCTCTTCCAGAGAATCCTTCAGGTATTGTTTCTACAAGACCTGCTTACTTTAAAGCAAATGAAGGTGTACAGTTAGTTGACAGTAATACAGACAATCCAATCAGACCCAATCCACTTGCTCAAACATTTAAGGTTGAGAATTATGATGGTGGTGTATTTGTAACTGGACTTGATCTGTATTTTAATAAGAAGAGTGATAATATTCCAGTAAAAGTTTACTTAACTAATGTTGATAGTGATAAACCAGGTAAAAATGTTATTCCAGGATCGGAAAAAACTTTAACACCTAATACATTCCTTAAATGTTATGCTAATGGTAATGTTAATGTAACTAAAGGAGAAACAGTAACTGGTGTAAGTTCTGCTGCTAGTGGTCCTATACTTAAAGTTGTTGATAAGAATGGTGTTGATTTAATTGCTTCTGCTGCTGGTACATTTGCACTAACAAATGAACAAGTATATACTATTGTTCTTAGCAATCATAATGGACGTTCTTTCTATGAGAACGAAGATTTAACTATTCCTTCTGTTACATTAGCAAATGCTACTGAAGGAACTACACTTAAACTAACTATTTCTAAAGATAGTGGTAAAGTTTCTGCTCTTAGAGTAACTAATCCAGGACTTAATTATGATAGTGCTATATTAACTATTGAGAGTCCTCAACTTCCAGGTGGTTCAGTTGCAACTGCTAGTGTAGAAGTTTCTAATGGTAAGGTTTATAATGCTGAAGTATCATTAAATGGTTTTGGATATACAGAACCACCTTCAGTAGTTATTAAAGGTGTTGGTAATGGTGCAGGTGGATGTGAAATAGAAACATCTATTGAGATTGATTCTCCAGCAGTAAGAATGGGTGTATCAACTGATACAACAGGTATTACACAATCTACTACTGCAACTAAATTTGGATTTGATTATCCTGTTTATCTACAAAATGATACTGAGTATGCTCTACAAGTAGAGACTGATTCAGTAGATTATGAAATGTGGGCATCTCGTTTAGGGGAAACCGACATTGCAACTAGTACAATTATCACAACCCAACCTTCATTAGGTTCGGTTTACCGATCACAGAATGTAGATAACTGGACTGAAGATATATTTGAAGATCTTAAGTTTACACTTCATCGTGCAGAATTTAATATTCAACGTACTGCTGAGTTACTTCTTAAGAATGATAGTTTGGGATATGAACTTCTTGAGAGTAATCCATTTGAAACTAATGCTAGTTCAAGTACAAATGCTTCTGCTAAGTTGTTTGCTAATAACAACAGTATTGTTAGGGTTAATCATAGAGATAATGGATTTGAAGATTCTGGAAAATCATATGTTTTCTATAGAAGTGCTAAAGAAACCTCTGGTATTACAGCAAATACTTTAAATTCTACTCTATTTGAAGTTGATAATGGTGGAGTTGATACTTATACTATCAGACCATTATCACAAGCAACTGGTAATGCTATTGGTGGTGGAGATGAAGTTTATGCAACTCATAATAGAAAATTTGAAACTCTTTATCCAAGAATTGATTATTTAACTATTACAGGAACTAAATTAGAATCTTCTGTTAAAACAACTAATGTTATCCCTGTTGATTCATCTACAACAAATTACACTTCTTACTCACAGAGTGATTTTGAGAAGACATTCTTAAATGAAGCACATTACTTTACAAATCAAAAGTTTGTTGCCTCAGAAATAAATGAGACTATGAATAATATTTCTAGATCTCTAACTTATAGAATGGTTCTTTCGTCTACTGTGTCTCATTTAAGTCCAGTTGTTGATCTTTCTAGTGCTTCAGTTATTGCAACATCTAATAGAGTTGAAAATAGTCATGGTCAGGAAGATAGATTTGGAAGAAGAGATCAAGTTGTTAAATTTTATCCAATTTATACATTTGCACTTGGTGGAAATGGTGGAACTGCTATTCAGTCTGGACAAACAATTCAAGGTCAAACTACAAAAGCGACTGGTACTATTGCTAAAGTAGATGGTACAAGTATCTGGGTTCGAGTTAAGACAAGTCAATTCTTCAAAAAAGGAGAAACAGTTACTCTTGTTAATCAAACTTCATTAACGTCAGTTACTATTGATTCTAATCCATCTCAGATATTGAGAGATATTGCAGATGCTTCTACTATAACTGCTAGAAATCCATCTGTCATATTAGAGACTTATACTAACAAAATTGAAGGTAAGTCAATTATATGGAACAAAGAAACACAAGAGTTAACTGCTAGGAATGATGTACAACCAATCAATGATGATTTCACTGGTGGTGTTAGTACAAATGTACTATTCAATAGAAATGCAGTGACAAATGATCAAGTTTCTGATATTTTCCGCGTTGGTGATATTCTAACATATCCAAATCAACCAGATGATGAAGCATATTTCTTAGAAGTTGGTACTATATCTTATTCTAATGGTATAGAATTTGTATCTGAGAATACATCTAAGAATAGTTCATCTATTGCTAAGTATGTAACTAAGGAAGTTTCTATAAACAATCCAGCAACTGCTGTTGATGTTCGTTTAACAGCTAATGTTAAGGATATTGCAAACTTAGAAGTTTTATATAGATTCAAGAAAGCATCTAGTCAAGAGAATTTTGAGGATATTGATTGGACATATTTCAATGTTTCTGGTCAACCAGACACTTTAGAAATTGCTACTAGTGAGAATAGTATTTCAAGTACTATTGAAAAGCAATCTTCATATCAAGAATTGAAATATAGTGCATCAGATTTACCAGAATTCTCATCATTTGCTGTTAAAGTTGTCATGAAATCAGTAGATCCATCATATGTTCCTAAGATTCAAGACATCAGAGCAGTAGCATCTTTCTAATCTCCGCGTATGGACTATTTGAAGGTTGAAGGACATGATGGTCTTATTAGAGACGTAAACACAGGTGCTATCATCAATAATGATGATTCAGCAATAGAGGCACGAAGGAAGTCTAAGCATCTTAGTTCCGCATTAGAGGACATAAATATGTTGAAGAATGAACTCTTTGAGATTAAGTCCCTACTGAAAGAAATAAGACATGCCAGCAATTAGTGTAGCAAGAACCGATACCCTCGAACAACAGAGGACGAAGGTTAATGACATAGCGAGTCAACTGTTTAATGTTACTTCTGGAGGAAGTGATTTACAAGCAGGTAATATAAAACTAGGTGATGGTACTGTCTCAGAACCAAGTCTAGCTTTTACTAACGACCCAGATTTGGGAATGTACAAACAAGCTAATGGTTTGTTTGGATTTGTTAGTAACAGTAAGAAATTAGCGACATTATCTGAGTTATCAACGAAATATTATAGGGACTTCGTTGTTGAGAAAAACAGTCTAGATTCATTACTTATTTCTATCCAAACTGCTGGTCAGAATTATGATGGTGGACAATATCCTGAAGTAGCAACATTAGGTGGTACTGGTGACGGTGCTACTCTGGCTATGACAGTTGCTGGATTTACTGGAACCATTACAAATAATGGTACTGGATATACTCCAGGTACATATCAGACTATTCCTGTAAGTGGTGGAACTGGTTCTGGTGCTACTATTGACTTTACTATTGATGAGATTGGTGGTGCTTTAACTAATGGCGGTATTAACTATACAACAGGTGCTTATTCAGGTGTTGATTTAACTGGTGGTACTGGTACTGGACTTCAAGCAGACATTTCAGTTGATGCGTGGACTTTTACAACTTCAGGTGGACAACTTTATCCCGATGGAACTTATAAGAGTATTCCATTAACAGGAGGTAACGGATCGAACTTCCTTGCTAATATTACTGTTAGTGGTGGTAACGTTCAAGAATTTGGTGCTGCTGGAGGTAGTGAAGTTATATCAGCAGGTGCTGGTTATCAAGTAGGTGATGTACTTACTGGAACTCTTCCTCTTGCTGGTACACAGACATTTGTAGTTAAAGCTGCTAATGGTTTATATTTCTTTGATGGTAAATCTGCTGGTAGTTTTTCACTCTTCAAAGGAAAAACATACGTATTTGATTTAAATGATACAACTGCTGCCACACATCCATTATTCTTTGGTACAGCACAGGATGACAATGCAAGTATTATAGGTAATGCTGAGGGTGTAACATATACTGGAGATGGTGCTTCAGTTACACCAACAGATTGGCTTGCTAATTATACAACTTATACAACAAGACAAGTAACATTTGTAGTTCCTGCTGCTCCTGCAACTAATAATTTATACCTCAACTGTGGTCAACATGCAGGAATGGGTGGTGCAGTTACATTAACTGATCACAGTACTGGTAGTGGATTTAGTACAGAGATAACAGCAGTTGGTGGATCTATTTCTTCTGTTTCTGTTACTAGTTCTGGTGATGGAGCATATACATCTGGTGACGTAGTTAGTGTTGATCCAACAGATTTACAATCTGCTGGTGATGTTGGTGCTGGTGTAACAGGTTCTGGATTCCAATATACTCTTGGTGGTAACTTTGGTGCTATTCTTGCTATTGATGACTATTCTGCATATGGTTCAGGATATTCTCTTAATGATGTACTAACATTACCTGGTGGTACTACAAACGTCAGTACATTTGCACGAGGTGTATTAGAATTTACTGGACCAGGTACTACATTCGTTTCTACTGGTGCAATTGTCACTTATAACTTAACTGGTATTGCTGCTGGTACTGCTAACGCAACATTTAGTAATATAACTCCTACTGGAGGTGCTGGTGCAGGATTTAATTGTGATGTTAATGTCATATATGCTGGTGGTAACGCATCATATGATTCCATTACTATTAACAATGCTGGTACAGGATATCTTCCTTCAGACCAACTTTTAATTACTGGTGATTTACTTGGTGGTGCTACTCCAAATGAAGATTTAACTATTGCTGTTCAGTCAGTTCAAACTTCAAACCCACAAATTACACTTAATGATACAACAGGTATTCTGGTTGGTGACACTGTTGATATTATTGCC
>Ga0310344_10002999_pt1 | contig 12649 bp, 12 predicted proteins | sample HC15DNA20200_MG_FD_203801 | JGI IMG/M metagenome (GOLD analysis project Ga0310344, IMG submission 203801) | Marine microbial communities from station ALOHA, North Pacific Subtropical Gyre - HC15-DNA-20-200_MG | ecosystem: Environmental > Aquatic > Marine > Oceanic | place: Pacific Ocean: North... | reverse complement strand
AGCCGAATTTCTTTGGCGCCCAGTGGCAGCGCGGCAGCAAAGAGAAGAACCATAAATACGAATGCTAATTGCCTCACAGCAGGGAACCTTGTTCGCCGTCTTCTCCGCCTGGGGCAAATTTCTTACTTCCCTTGGGCTGTCCAGCTGTAACTGCCGCTGCCTCACCGTCATGGAATCGGAGCGCCACCTCCATACCGGGCTTCAACGCCGCCACCGATGTAACCGGCCGCATCTTGTCGTCGTGCACCAGAACGAAGCCGCGTTCCAGCACGCGCTCATAGGAGAAGCTGTCGAGCAGACGGTCGAGCGCTTCTACGCGCTCAGTCTCCCGTGCCAGACGCTGGCGCAGGGCGCGCACCGCCCGCTCGCCGAGAGCGCCGCTCTGCCGCACGCTTTCCCTGATATGTATCTCCAGAGCGCGGGGTTGTAGGCCCGCGGCCACACGCGCCAACTCGCGTTGCTTCTCTGCCAGCGCCTCGCGTGGACGAGGCAATTGATAGCCGAGCTTGGCAATATGATCAGACCGCGTTCTCAGCGAGATCCGTCCTGAATTGGCGAGGCGCTCGGACCAATCGTCAAGCCGCTGTGCCGCTGTGCCCAATAGGTAGGCGGCGTCGGGCAGACCGCGCGCCAGGCCGGCGAGATAGCTGCGCCGTTCGGCGAGAAGGCGCGCCGTGGCTGAGATCAACCGCCGCTCTCGACCCATCAAATCGTCAATCAAATCTGCGCGCACCGGTACCGCCATTTCTGCCGCCGCCGTCGGGGTCGGTGCGCGCCGGTCGGCGGCTAGGTCGATAAGGGTGATATCTGTCTCATGGCCAATGGCGGATATGAGCGGAATTTCGCTCTCCGCCGTCGCGCGGACTACTTCCTCCTCGTTGAACGCCCAGAGATCCTCCAAACTGCCGCCGCCGCGCGCCACGATCAGGATATTAGGCCGGGGGGCCATGCCGTCCGGCTTGAGCGAGTTAAATCCCCGAATCGCCGCCGCGACCTCAGAAGCCGCCTTCTCGCCCTGAACCAGTACGGGCCACACCAGCACATGGCGCGGGAAGCGCTCAGAGAGGCGATGAAGAATGTCGCGAATTACTGCACCGCTGGGTGATGTCACCACACCGATCACCGTCGGCAAATAAGGCAGCTCACGCTTGCGATCCTCGTCGAACAACCCCTCGGTCGCGAGCTTCTTTCGGCGTTCTTCGAGGAGTTTGAGAAGCGCACCCTCACCCGCAACCTCGAGGCTCTCGATCACAATCTGATAGCGCGAGCGCTGTGCATAAGTGGTGAGTCTGCCGCTGGCGACTACTTCCAATCCATCTTCAGGCTGCAGATCAAGCCGCCCAGTAGTACCACGCCAGCAGACGGCATCGAGCACCGCTTTATCATCCTTGAGGGAGAAATAGAGATGGCCCGAAGCTGCGCGCTTGAAACCAGAGACCTCGCCCCGAACCCGCACCCAGCCAAAATTGTCTTCGACCGCGCGTTTAAGCGCGGCGGACAATTCGCCGACCGAATAGGTCGGAATATTTCCACCGTCGCCATTCCCTTTGATCTGGTCGTTCATGCTCGCCCACCGCCTCTGCTGTGCTACAAGACCCTAACGAAAAGGAGAGGGTATTACATATGAAAACTCTCGTAATTGGCTCCGGCGGACGGGAACACGTTCTGTGTTGGAGCTTGGCGAAATCCCCCAAAATCGAAAAACTCTATTGCGCCCCGGGTAATGCCGGTATCGCCAACCAGGCAGAATGCGTGGCGCTAGACGTGATGGATTTCGACGGCATTCTTCAATTCTGCGCTGAAGAAGATATAGACTTTGCCGTTATCGGGCCGGAGGCACCGCTGGTTGGTGGCCTTACCGACCGGCTCGAAGCTGCCGGCATCGCCACTTTCGGGCCGAGCGAGGCGGCGGCGCGACTCGAAGGCTCGAAAGGCTTCATGAAAGATCTTTGCGTCCGCGCGGGTGTGCCAACAGCCGCTTATGAACGCTGCAACTCTTACGAAGACGCCATGGCCTTTATTGAGACAAGATCAGCCCCGCTGGTCGTCAAGGCGGACGGTCTCGCCGCCGGCAAGGGGGTGATCATCGCACAGACCAAGGACGCGGCAGTCGCCGCAGTGAAAGATATATTCGCCGGCCAGTTTGGCGATGCAGGCCGTGAGGTAGTTGTGGAAGAGTTTCTCCCTGGCGAAGAAGCCTCCTATCTCGCCCTGGTCGACGGCGAATGCGTGTTACCGCTGGAGACGGCGCAGGATCACAAGGCGGTGGGTGAAGGTGATACTGGACCCAATACCGGCGGTATGGGCGCCTATTCGCCAGCACCGGTTATGACACCAGAGCTTTGCGAACGTGCACGCTCGGAGATCGTAGAACCGTTGGTCAGAACGATGGCAGCGGACGGAGTGCCATTCCAGGGCGTTTTCTATGCTGGACTGATGATCGTCGACGGCGCACCCAAGTTGTTGGAGGTGAACACCCGCTTTGGCGATCCGGAGTGTCAGGTCATCCTGCCGCGCCTCGAAAGCGATCTCTTGACCGCGCTTCGTGCCACGCGCGAAGGGCGGCTGAACGAGATTGAGTTGACCTGGCAGGACCAGGCGGCGCTTTGCGTCGTCATGGCGAGCAAGGGCTATCCCGAGTCCTATACTAAGGGCTCGATCATCCGCGGTATTGTTGACACCGAGGCGGCAACAAGCGCGATCGTGTTCCATGCCGGCACGAGCCTTGCGGATGGCGAGATCACGGCTACCGGCGGGCGGGTGCTCGGCGTTACCACTCTCGGGGACGATATTGCCGCGGCCCAAGCGGCGGCCTATCGCGCGGTGGAGATGATCGACTGGCCTGGCGGCTTCTACCGCCGCGATATTGGCTGGCGCGCACTCGGACGCTAACTGGCGATGATGCCGATCAACGACGCCCTTCTGAAGGCGTGGCCTGCTATACAGAACGAAGCGCCGCAAGATTTTCCACGACAACGCGACTAGTATTTAACGACTCAACGGTTAACGTTTATCGGCAAAGAACCTTTTCAGCAGCGCTCCGGCACGAGTCTCGTCGAGGCCGCCATAAACCTCCGGGCGGTGATGACAGGTAGCCTGGTCAAAGATGCGTGGGCCATGCTCGACGCCACCACCCTTGGGATCCGGCGCACCAAAATAGAGCCTTCTGATACGCGCAAAAGAGATTCCTTGCGCACACATCGGGCAGGGCTCAAGGGTGACATAGAGATCGCAATCGGGAAGACGCGGCGAGCCGCGCTTGGTGCAAGCTTCACGAATTGCCACCAATTCGGCATGAGCACTCGGGTCGTTATCGGCCGAGGTGCGGTTGCCCGCAGCTGCCAATACCTCGCCCGTCGCGCCGTTAACTACCAACGCCCCAACTGGCACCTCACCCAAAGTGGCGGCGCGTTTCGCTTCAGCAAGTGCCTGTTCCATGAATGTCGTCGGGTCGCTGCTCATGGCATTAAAGTCAGCGTTAAACGCAATATCGTCAAGCACACGCGTTGCGAAGTGACCCCCCGGGCCCTACATTCCACCCATGAGTATGCGCGCTACTTCGCCCGTCATTGGCCTTACCCTCGACCATGAGCCGGCGGGTGGCTATTCAAAATTCCCCTGGTACGCTATGCGGGAGAACTATTTCACTGCCATCACCCGCGCCGGCGGCTTACCCATCGCCCTACCACACGTGCCGGAGCGCGCGAAGGAGTATCTTGCGCTGATAGACGGACTGGTGGTGACCGGCGGCGCCTTTGATGTGGACCCGGCACTGTTTGGCGCCGAGATGCGCCATGATAGCGTCTCGACCAAGAACCGCCGCACCCAATTCGAGCTCGCTGTCATCCGCGCAGCCTATGAGATCGACATGCCGGCGCTCGGCATTTGTGGAGGCCAACAGCTTATGAATGTAGCGCTAGGCGGTACGCTGATCCAGCATATCCCCGACGCGATTTCCGATGCGCTTGCCCACGAGCAGCCCAATCCGCGTGATGAAGCGGGCCATGGCGTATCGCTGGCGGCGGGAAGCGCGCTTCTACGCATTACCCAGCGGGCGAAGATGGAGGTCAATAGCGCCCACCATCAGGCGGTGGAAAAACCGGCGGCGGGTTTCACCGTCAACGCAGTAGCGCCTGACGGAGTGATCGAAGGAATTGAGGATGCATCGCGACGCTGGTTTATCGGCGTGCAATGGCATCCGGAATTCGCCATTGATCCCGGCGATGTGCGCCTATTCGAATCCTTCCTCACCGCCTGCCAAGAGTAAACCGACACAGCCATGTCTCAATTGGGAGAAGGGGAGCGAATCGCCAAGCACCTCGCACGCGCAGGTCTCTGCTCACGGCGAGAGGCAGAGCGCATGATCGCCGAGGGTCGCGTAGTGGTCGACGGCACCACCCTGGAAACCCCAGCGTTCATGGTGACATCCAAGAGCCAGGTGACGGTGGACGGTAAACCGGTAGCCGGCGCTAAACCGACGGAGCTCTGGCGCTATCACAAGCCCGCCGGCCTAATCACCAGCCATCATGACCTGCAAGGGAGACCCACCGTGTTCGAAAGTCTGCCTAAAGCCCTTGGTCGGGTGCTATCGGTAGGCCGTCTCGACCTGACCTCGGAAGGCCTACTCTTGCTCACCAATGACGGCGGTCTCTCGCGACAGCTTGAGCGTTCTGACTGGCTCCGGCGCTATCGGGTGCGCGTCTATGGACGCCCTAACGCCAGTATACTGAAGACACTGGCCGAGGGCATCACGGTCGAGGGCGTTCATTATGGACCGATCGCCGCGGTAATCGATTCCCAAAGTACCAGCAACGCCTGGCTGACCCTCGGCCTGAACGAGGGCAAGAATCGCGAAATCCGCCGCGTCCTCGAACATCTTGGCCTACAGGTCAATCGTCTGATCCGCACCGCCTATGGGCCGTTCCAGCTCGGCTCGCTCAAGCGCAGCCATGTCGTGCGCATTCCACCAAAGGTGGTGCGTGAGCAATTGAAGGGATCTCATAATGCGGATCGTAGGCGGTAGTCGGCGGGGACGACGACTGAAGGCGCCCGAAGGGCGAGCACTTCGACCAACTTCGGAGCGGGCGCGCGAAGCGTTATTCAATATCATAGGGCACCGCGATTTCGCGGCGCAACCGCTCAAAGGCGCGCGGGTGGTAGATCTGTTCGCTGGTACCGGGGCGCTGGGTCTAGAGGCGATGTCGCGCGGCGCCAACTATCTAACAGCGGTAGAAAGCGATGGGGCGGCGCTGGTCTGTCTCGAAGCCAATATCCAAGCACTCGATTTTAGTACGAAAGTGCGAGTGATCCAGGGTGACGCGACCCGCCTTCCACCAGCGGAAGCGCCCTGCGCTTTCGCTTTTCTTGACCCACCCTATCGAGGCGGCAAGGCGGCGCCGGCGCTCGCCTCCTTGCACGATCAAGGTTGGCTAACCCCTGGCGCCATCGTGGTAGCTGAAACGAGTGCAAAGGAAAAGCTCGCGGCGCCCGACAGCTATGAGCAACTCGACCGACGGCGCTATGGCGCAGCGGAATTGGTGATCCTCCGGGCGATCGCTTCAGCGTCGGCCAAATAGGCGCTCAATATCGGCAAGCTTAAGCTCAACATAAGTCGGGCGGCCGTGATTGCACTGGCCAGAATGGGGCGTCGTCTCCATCTCGCGCAGGAGCGCGTTCATCTCCTCCGCTTTGAGCCGCCGCCCAGCCCGCACGCTGCCATAACAGGCCATGGATGAGCAAACTTCGTAAAGCCGCTCCTGGAGCGCGACACCCTCGCCAAATTCAGCGAGTTCCTCGGCGAGATCGCGCACCAAGCCCTTAACGTCACCCTCGCCCAGCATCGCCGGCGTCTCGCGCACAATTACGGCGCCGGGACCAAAAGCTTCAACCACTAGACCAAGCGTTTCTAACTCCTGGGCACGCACGGTAAGGTTTGTTGCCAAGTTTTCCTCGAGCTCGACTACTTCCGGTAGGAGAAGTATTTGCCGCGCCACACCGCCCCGATTGAGCGCCGACTTCATGCGTTCATAAACGAGACGCTCATGGGCGGCGTGCTGATCGACAATGACGATACCATCCCCGGTCTGAGCGACGATATAGGTGGCATGCACCTGGCCGCGCGCGACGCCAAGGGGATAGTCCGATTCCGGCACCGGTGCGACCTCAGGTGTCTCGGCAGTTGGTGAACCGAGCGGTTCGTGATATTCCGCCGCGACATCGGTGAGACCATTCTCGGCCGGCACTGCAGAACGCGGATAGGACCCTCGCGCCGCGCCGCCGTGGGCGCTGAGAGCTGGTTGGAACGACCGGTCACCCGGACGGACAGCGCCAAGGGCAGCCTGAGAGACGGTGGTGGCAGCGCGGTGGCCGGCCTCCGCTAGAGCGCGCTTTAGCGTGCCAACAATTAGGCCGCGCACCAGGCCGGCGTCGCGAAAACGCACCTCAGTCTTGGCGGGATGGACATTAACGTCAAGCCCCTCCGGAGCAAGATTAACGAATAGAGCGACGACCGGATGGCGCCCACCACCGATGAAGTCCTGATAGGCGCCGCGTACTGCGCTGGTCAATAGCTTATCGCGCACCGGGCGACCATTGACGAAAAGATACTGCTGTCTCGCTGTGGCACGGTTGTAGGTCGGCAGTCCGGTATAGCCAGTGAGACGCACACCATCTCGCTCAGCCTCAAGCTGCATCGTGTTGTCGGCAAAATCGTGGCCGATAACAAGCGCCAGACGAGAAAGGCAAGGATCAATTAGATCAGCGGCGACCGGCGCGCGAAGCACCTCACGCTCGCCATTGGCGAGGGTGAAGGCAATGTCCGGGCGAGCCATGGCAAGGCGCTGGATGCAATCTGCGATATGGCCCGATTCGGTACGCTCGGTCTTGAGAAATTTAAGCCTGGCCGGGGTGGCGTAGAAGAGGTCGCGCACGGTGATCGTGGTGCCGGGTGGGTGAGCCGCTGGCATGGCCTGCTCCGTGCGCCCGCCCTCAACGGCGAGCGACCAGGCATTCTCCGCGCTCTGTTGGCGGCTAACGATTCCGAGTCGACTTACAGCGGCGATAGCCGGCAAGGCCTCGCCACGAAAGCCGAGTGTCGCGATATTTCTGAGGTCGGCGTCTATTGCCAACTTGGAGGTGGCGTGGCGCGCAATAGCAAGCGGCAATTCTTCACGCGCCATGCCACAACCATCATCGACCACCTGTATGAGCGCGCGACCGCCTTCCTTGATACGCACCTCGATACGGCGCGCGCCGGCATCAATGGCGTTTTCCACCAGTTCCTTAACCGCCGAGGCTGGGCGTTCAACGACTTCCCCAGCCGCGATGCGGTTGATCACGCCGTCCGGCAGAAGGCGAATTCTCATGCCCCCTGGCGCCTGAGATAGTCCCGAGCCAATTGCTTGCCCCTTTCCACAGCAGGCTGATCGAATGGATCGATATTCAAGCTCAGCGCGATTATCACCGTTTCCAGCATGAAATGCATCATCAGCGCCCCGATAGCGGCCTCGTCGAGTTCCGCGAGAACGATTTCGCGCAGTGGACGCCCTGCTTCTCGTATAGCGTCTCGCGTCGCATGGGCTTCGGCGAGCATGAGGTCGCCAAGGTTGCGCCCTGCGAGATATTCCGCCCCAGCCCGTTCAGCAATCTCTGGCTCAATAGCCGGACCACCGGGTGAGCTACCGGCAATCAGTAGAGTGAAGAGTTTGTCCGCGGGACCATCGAGATAAAGCTGGAGCTGGCTGTGTTGATCGACCGCGCCGCGTGCAACTACCGGTGTCGCGCCATTTCCGTCCTTGCCGAGCGATTCGGCCCACAATTGACGCTGCCAATGAGCGAAGGGAAGAAGACGGTCGTCATAGGGCATGAAAACCGCCGCAGCTAGGCGCGGAGCCAGCGACAACGTGAGCGCAGCGCCCGAAGCCGGCGGCGCCTGGGCCAACTCCGCCGCGTCGAGAGTGACCGCCAGCACTTCGTCCGCACCCTTGCGGAATCCCGCCGCATCAAGACCGGCAATCATCGCCGGCAGCATGCCGACGGCAGAGAATACTGAGAAGCGCCCGCCGAGATCGGGGTCGTGATCAATAACACGCACGCCATACTCGCCGGCGAGCCGGCGTAGCGGATTTTCACCCGGTGCGGTGACGAAGAGAAAATTCTTCGCCGGCGCGCGTGAAAGAGCAAGCAGGGTCTGCGCTACGGTTTCGGCGGTAGCGCCAGATTTGGAAATCACGAGATAGCCTGTTTCCGCACCTTGGTCCAGTAACGCGTCGAGCCGGATACCGTCGGGATTATCGAGAAAAACCAGCGGTGCCTTCGGATTGCGTGCCGCCACCGCTTGACCGCCGAGGGATGCGCCGCCGACGCCGATCACTGCGATGCGGCGGAACCGGTCGCGTAACTCCTCTGCCATCTCTTCGAGTTCTGGGAGATCGTCTCTTCTGCTGGGATAAAGCAGAAAGGGATGGCTGCCGGCATCGCGCCAGGCGGCCAGGCGCTCGAGGGCCGGTCGGGTACCCGCCAGGGCTCGGGCATACTCCTCCGGCGCAATACCGCCCCGGCCAATCTCCGCCGCCAGGCAATTACCGATTAGGTGTTCATACCGCATTCGCGCCAATGCCTTCAGTGACCGTCCACCGAAAGGTGTTCTGGATCACCAACAATGACGACACGCATGCGGTCAGGGTCAAGCAGGCGTTGCGCAACCCGACCGGTATCGTCCAGCGTCACGGCCTCTATATAACTGTTGCGACGAATCAGATAATCAATGCCAAGATTCTCGAACTGCATCTGCACTAGAATGCGTGCGATCTTGTCGCCAGTATCGAGGCGGAGCGGAAAGGCGCCGGTGAGGTATTGTTTGGCCATCGACAGTTCGGCGGCACTGATATTTTGCGCGGCGAGGCGGGCTATCTCGGCACGTATAATGTCGAGTGATTCGGTAACGCCGTTATTTCGGGTCGCCACACCGCCCATATAGAGGCCAGCACGCTCAAGCGGCGCGAGATAGCTGTAAACGGAATAGGCCAGGCCGCGTTTTTCGCGCACCTCCTGATAGAGCCGCGAGGTAAAGCCGCCACCGCCCAGGATGTAATTCACCACATAAGCGGCATAGAAATCGGGATCGTCGCGTTTGATGCCGGGTAGGCCGAAAACAACGATGCTTTGCATCAGCGGCAAGCGCACCACCTGGGTCGCGCCAGACTCGGGAAATACCGCCTCAGGCACATTGGAAGAGGCGGCTCGGGCAGGCAGCCCGGCCAAGGCTATATCGACCAGGCGGGCAATCTCCTCCGGCGTCACGTCGCCGGACACGCCAACGATGAGATTGTCGAGTGCGAATCGGTCCTTGGCCCAGGTCTTTAGATCCTCCGGCGTGATCGCGCGTACCGCTTCGTCTGTGCCGTTGGCACGCCGGGAATAAGGGTGCTCGGCAAAAACATCGCTAAACCAATCGCGCGCAGCAATGGTGCGTGGGTTCCGCTCCTCGTTGGCGAGAGTGTTGAGGATCTGCCGGCGCACCCGCTCGACCGGCTCGGCGGCGTAATGCGCGTCCCTTAACGCCAGCCCCAACAGGCGGAACGCCTCGTCGCGGTGGCGCGAAAGAGTCTTCAAACCAACAGTTACCAGGTCCCGTCCGGCTTTGCCCGACAGCTGGATCGACCGATCTACGACGGCCTGTTGAAAAGCGAGCGAATCCAAGTCGCCGGCACCTTCGTCGAGGAGACCGAGAACAAAGTTAGTAAGACCGGGCTTGTCCGCCGGATCCAACGCGGTACCGCCGCGAAAACCCAGGGAGACAGAGATCACCGGAATGTTGGGTTCGCGCACATACCAGATCTCGATTCCCGCTGGCGTTACGACACGCTCGACCGGCGCGACCGGTACGGCGGAAGGTGTCGCCGGAAGCACGAAAAGACAGAGCACGAAAATGAGGCTGAGAAATGTTCCGCGCATCCCCTAGCCTTCTTCTTCCGGAAGAAGCAGAGCGGTAACTGAGTGCTCCAAGCGCAAGGTCTCTCGCGCCGCCGCAATGATATCGTCACGGGCAATTTCAGCAACACGCGTAGGCCAGCTTTCGACATCCTCAACTGTCAGGCCAGTGCTAAGCGCATTTCCGAAAATGCTCGCGACCGATTGCGGGTTATCGAGGGCATAAACCACGACGTCCTGCATGCGGTTCTTTGCCGTCGCAACTTCTTCCTCACTCGGACCGGCGTTGAGAAGCTCGGCGATTACCTCATCAAGGGCCGCTTCGGTTTCTTCGATTGAGACGCCCGGCACGGAATCGGCATAGATGTAGAAACGCGCAGAATCGAGTGCCATGGGTTGATAGGATGAACCCGCCCATGCAGCAATACCGCGTTCGACCACCAACCTCTGATAAAGTCGGCTGGTCGAATTTCCGCCAAGAATCTCAGAAAATGCCTGGAGAGCAACACTACTTTTGTCCCCACTACTGTGATTGGGTGCCAGATAGCTGCGGGTGATCGACGGCTGGGCGACGCGCTTATCCGACAGACTTACCCGTCGTGGGCTAATCTGCGGTGGCTCCTGTGGCCGCTTGCGGGGGGTGATCCCGGCAGGCGCCAAGGGGCCATAATATTTTTCTGCGAGCGGCCTGAGTTCCCCCGCAGTAATGTCCCCGGCAACGATCAAGATGGCGTTGTCCGGCGCGTAATAGCGCCGGTAGAAATCGAGCGCATCCTGATGATTGAGGGTTTCGATCTCATGCCGCCAGCCGATGATCGGCGTGCCATAAGGGTGGCGCAGAAATTGTGCCGCGCCGAGCTGCTCTGATAGCAGCGCCGAGGGCTGATTGTCAGTGCGCGCGCTGCGCTCCTCGAGAACGACATCACGCTCCGGTGCCACGATCACCTCATCAAGCTCCAGGCCACGCACGCGACCAGCTTCGAGCTCCATGACGATTTCAAGACGGTCGCGGGCAACGCGCTGGAAATAGCCGGTGTAGTCCCAAGAGGTGAAAGCATTCTCCTCACCGCCATTCATCGCAACGATGCGAGAAAACTCGCCAGACGCCAACTTGTCCGTACCCTTAAACATGAGATGTTCAAGAAAATGGGCGGTGCCTGATTTGCCCACTGGATCGTCCGCTGAACCAACACGGTACCACATCATATGAATTACAATAGGCGCCCGGTGATTGGGAATCACCACCACTTCGAGTCCGTTGTCTAGCTTAAAATATTCCGAGTTGAACGGCCCCGCCTGGGCGCCGGAGCCACTCCACATGAGTGACGCCGAAGCTAAAGCGATTAGCAAAGTACGCCAGACGCTTAACAAAGCGCGCTGATTAGGAATGCAATTTATAAGTGGTGGGCCCACCGGGTTAGAATATCCCCTCGAACAGCGCCTTCTCTCGACGTTCGATGATCGGCACATCGCCAGCATTGGGGGGCAGACCGGTTGCAGCATTTTCGCTCAAGCGCCGCGCCTCTTCCTCGGCATCGACCGATTCGCCCAGCGGCTCTTCGACACGCCAAAAGAGGAGAGATTCGAAAAATCCTTCGCTCTCCTGAGCATATATGGTGAATTCTTCGCTGATCTGGCGACGGATGTTAGGGTTAGTGTTGATCGCATCAGCCTGGCGCAGAAGCGCCGTTTCGCCTTGGCTTTCGGGCCGCGCTGCAGCACTGCCTTCCTCGCGATCGAACAACGTGTTTTCCGCCTGTTGGCGAAGCGGTCGTTCCTGCGGGCGCTGAGCACCGGGTCGCGGCGGACGCAAAGCAAGATCGGGCGGAATGGTTAGCGGCGCGTTGCGCACTACAGCGAATTCATCAGGTGATTGCTTGCCATAGCCCAGGGATTTGCCGACGCCGCCGCATCCCAATAAGCTGCCGCCAGCCAACAGCAGCGCAAGCGCCGGAAAAAGCGCAACATTCCGGGCGGCCATTGCAGCCCTGCTGCATGATTTGAGCATACTCCCTATTTAGGCTTTTTCGCCGTTCCGAACAAGCCGTCGATCAACAGCATCGCGACTCCGACAACAATTGCGGTATCGGCGATGTTGAAGGCCGGCCAGTGCCATGTGTTGATATGAAAATCGATAAAATCGATTACCCACCCCAGTCTTAGCCGATCGATCACATTGCCGAGCGCACCGCCAATAATAAAACCGAGAGCAAACGTCGGCCAAAACCGATCGACCCGGCTAAGCCAAATTCCTAGGCCAGCTGAAACGGCCAACGCGACGCCGGTGATGAGCCAGATGCCAGTCTCACCATGACCTTGAAAGAGACCAAAGCTTATGCCGCGATTTTCGACCGGGACCAAATCGAGGAAACCCAGCAGTTCGACGCGCCGGGGTGGATCCCACAGCGCGTCATGGACAATGAGCTTTGTAACCTGGTCAAGAACTAGCGCCAGAACTATAACCGGTAGACCGACGCGGATCATATCCGTCTCCCGAACCTCCGACTTAACGTCATGACCTGCCTATTCCGTCGCCGCCGGATGGGCATCAACAGCATCGGCGCAGCGGGCACAGATATCGTCATATTCGGGTGACGCGCCAACATCGGGTAGCACTTGCCAGCAGCGCGCGCATTTTTCCCCGACTGCCATGTCGATCACCACGCTGACGCCAGGTGCTTCATCAAGTTCAAATGCGCCCTCCGGAGCTGCGCCATCG
>Ga0310344_10002998_pt1 | contig 12651 bp, 8 predicted proteins | sample HC15DNA20200_MG_FD_203801 | JGI IMG/M metagenome (GOLD analysis project Ga0310344, IMG submission 203801) | Marine microbial communities from station ALOHA, North Pacific Subtropical Gyre - HC15-DNA-20-200_MG | ecosystem: Environmental > Aquatic > Marine > Oceanic | place: Pacific Ocean: North... | reverse complement strand
TGTCGACAATGTAAACCCGACCGTGTCATCGTCGATGGTGGTCACATTCCAATTCATGTCCGCCACACCGTCATAAGCGTCGTGACTGTCGGCGTCGACGACCTCCACGGTGAACGCTGTGACCTGATCACCATCATCGACATCGTCATCAACACCAGTGACCGTGAACCACTGAGTCGTATCCCAGTTCGACGACGTGAACGTCAACGGTGCACCAACCGTCGCCTCACCAGGATCACCAGAACTGGCCTGCAACACCACATCACCCGCCGGTTCGACCGTCAACCTCGCACCCATCTTCGTCGTGGAACCAGCCTCGGTCACCGACTGGATCTGCGCCGTTAACAACTGAAACCCGGCCGTTTCATTATCAGCGACCGTCGCCGTCACCGACTGATCCGCCACACCGTCATACCCATCATGGCTTTCATCATCTTTAACCTCGACTGTGAAAACCGCCTGCTGGCTCCCATCAGCGATCGAATCATCAACGCCGGTGATCGTGAACGCCTGAGGGGTAGCCCAATTCGACGACGTGAACGTCAACGGCGCACCAACCTGAGCTTCACCCGCATCGCTCGAAAACGCCCGGATCACCACATCACCCGCCGGTTCGGCGTCGAGCACCACCGTGAACTGCGCTGTCGTACCCGTCTCAGCAACCGACACCGACGTCGTCGACAACGTAAACCCCGGAGGCGTTGGTGTCGAGAATATGCTCACAGAACCCGCCCAGTTGTAGGTGACCTGGTCCTGGGGGATGCCGATGAATGCCGTCTCGCCGTCATCGGTCAACGCCACTGAAGTTCCGAATTTGTCATTTGCCTCTCCGCCGGACTGGCGGATGGTCTCCTGCTCAGACCAGGTGCCACCACTGCGGGTGAACACCGTCGCCGAGCCTTGAGCCCATCCCGTGCAGGGGTCGCCTGCACAGTGGTTTGGCGCGCCGACGATGGCCTTGGTGCCGTCGGCGGACAGTGCCACCGACGCGCCGAACCCTTTGCCGATACCCCCGAGTCCGAACGGGGCGCTGTCAGCCGTGTAGATCGTCTGCTGTTGTGTCCAGGTGCTGCCGCTGCGGGTGAACACCGTTGCCGACCCGGAGAGGGTTACCGTCGGATCGGCCTGGGGGGCGCCGATGAGGGCGACCGTGCCGTCGGGCGTCAACGCCACCGACTCGCCGAATCTGTCGTTTGCCGCTCCGTCGGACTGGGTGAGGGTCGCCTCCTCGGACCAGGTGCCACCACTGCGGGTGAACACTGTTACTGACCCCTGGCTGGTCGTCCCGTCCACGTTGTCATTAGGCGCGCCGACTATGAGCATGTTGCCATCAGCGGACAACGCCATTGAGTCACCGAACATGGAACCGTTCGTTCCGCCGGATGCCGTGAGGGTCGCCTGCTCAGACCAGGTGCTACCGCTGCGGGTGAACACCGTTGCTGACCCCTGGTTGTACCCCACGTCCCCGGCGCCATTGGGGACGCCGAGTGCGATGGTGTTGCCATCCTCGGACATCGCCGCCGACCTGCCAAAGTAGTCATGCTGTTTTCCGCCGGAGTGGGTGAGGGTCGCCTGCTCAGACCAGGTGTCACCGCTCAGGACAAACACTGTGGCTGACCCATGATTGACCGCTCCGCCTATATCGTCGTTCTCGGCGCCGGAGACGATCGTGGTTCCGTCGGCGGAGATCGCCACCGAAGAACCATTCCGGTCGTTTGGTGCTCCGCTGGCTGGCGAGAGGATCGCCTGCTCAGTCCAGTTGCCACCGCTGGAGGTGAACACCGTCGCCGACCCCTGACTGTTCGTGGCGTAGAACCCATCTCCGTCCACGTCGTCTTGTTTGGCGCCGGCGACCATCGTGGAACCGTCGGCGGACACCGCCACTGCCCAACCGAGCTGAGCCAGTTCGGACTCGTCGGACTGGGTGATATTGGCCTCGTCGGAGAGTTCCGCCGCAGCCAGCGTGGTACCCCACACCAGCGTCGACACGACCAGAAACACAGCGGTGACGACGCGCTTTGTAAATGCCGTACTCCGAAGACCCCTGGTCATGAAGGCAACGATAGATGTTCCGCTGCCAGGTCTTCCATTTCACTACCGATCAGGATCCTTGTGCCGCGGCAGCGACCACCATTGGTAGGCCGCCTACAGGCCGCGAGACGTCGCAAAACAACGCGAAACAGTGAGAACAGGTGATAAACCAGACTCACAGGCCAGATACGGTTTCAGACATCGATGGGATAACCCGCCGCGGTGAGGCGGTCAGCGATGATCTGGTAGTCGGACGTAGGGCGCGACCGGTAACCATAGAGATGCAGAGTTTTCCGAAAAGTGACCTCCAAGGACGCGACTGCGCCGGTTATGGCCTCGTTGAGTAATCCGCGCAGACCAATGTTGGCCCGTCCAGTCACCAATGGAAGGCCAGGGGTGGGGTCGGTCCGCCCGAAGATTCGAAGGCCGTCGACAGTTGGTTCGTGGTCGAGGCCCAGTTTCCAAGAGATCTCATCGATCGCCGCTAGGTCGGCCCGTCCATTGGCGACCATTCGCAGGGATTCCCTGTGCGACCCTGATTCAACCATGCCGCTGAGGAACTGACCGTCGCTACACAGTGAGGCCAGGGAGGTCATAAGCGATCCGAATCCAGACTGGGAGTCACGGCTGTTTATCGCCGCCAACCTCCCGCGGAAACCTGAGAGATCGACAGTTTCGTCATCGGACCGGCATACCAGCACTGACCGGTAATCGCCCAACTCGCATCCATCGACTCTGTGGTCCAGTGATCCGAGGACCTCAACCCGGCCGCGGAGGGCAGTGACCACTGGCAGCCCGCAGGCCTGCCCGATAAGTAAATTCGGATCATTCCACAAGTCGTTCAGAGTCGTCCCGTCGGTATACCGTCGCAATCGCTCCGGCGCACTAAGCCCCGCTCCTCGAAGCCGTTGAGCAATAGCAGCCCACAGGGCGTCAACTGCGTCGTGGACCTCCGGCCAATCGTACATAGGTAGGCAAGCCACCGGCCTTCCCGTCAGATGGCCTGAGCTACTCACTATTAGCCAATTTTTGGGAGATTTCGTAAAGTTTCACGATCTCTGTTTTCTTTGTTGCTAGGCACTAGTGTCTGTGTAAGTTGCAGCGTACTGCAAACTTTATTTCTGATTCTTATTCCAGAAATCGTGGTGCAATGATTGATCGTTTTATAAGCCAGCTACCTGACAGTGATCCTGCCGAAACCCAGGACTGGTTGGATTCTTTTGACTCGATGGTCGACATGGCTGGGCGAAGACGTGCTCGGTACGTCTTGGCCAGACTCTTAGAGCGAGCCGGAACTCTTAACGTAGGTAACGCTCCACCAACCTGGACACCGTATGTGAACACGATTGCGAGTGAGGACCAACCTTGGTTTCCCGGAGACGAGGCAATCGAACGGCGGATTCGGGCGTTCATCCGATGGAATGCTGCCGCAATGGTTGTTAATGCCAACAAGGCAGCTTCAGGGATCGGCGGACATTTATCGACTTTTGCTTCCTCAGCCTCACTCTATGAGGTCGGATTCAACTGGTTTTTTCGTGGAAAAGACAACGGGCAACCCGGTGACCATATTTACTACCAGGGGCATGCTGCACCAGGAATTTACGCCCGGGCCTATTTGGAACGTCGTCTTGACGAAGCGCATCTAGATCACTTTCGTAGAGAGATAGAGGGACACGGCTTATCTAGCTACCCGCACCCGAGGCTGATGCCCGACTTCTGGGAGTTTCCGACTGTCTCAATGGGTTTGGGGCCTATCAACTCCATCTATCACGCCCGTTTCAATCGTTACATGGAAGGACGGCGAATTGATGAGACCGCTGAAAGTCGGGTTTGGTGTTTACTCGGCGATGGGGAGTGCGATGAACCTGAAACACTTGGAGCGATTTCTTTGGCAGGACGCACCAACCTTGGAAACCTGATCTGGGTGGTTAATTGCAATTTGCAGCGTCTCGATGGACCAGTACGTGGCAATGGTCAGATTATCCAGGAGCTTGAGTCGGTTTTTCGAGGTGCAGGATGGAACGTAATCAAGGTGATTTGGGGTTCCCGATGGGATGAGCTACTCCAGGCGGATGTCGATGGGGTGTTACTAAACCAGATGAACACCACAGTCGACGGTCAGTATCAGCGCTTGGCTACCGAAAGCGGAGATTACATCCGGGAATCGTTTTTCGGACCCGATCCTCGCCTTCGCTCTATCGTGGAGCATCTCTCTGACGAGGATCTCGAAAAACTCCCTCGCGGTGGACACGATTACAAAAAAGTTTACGCCGCTTATCGAGCAGCCACCGAGGAGAATGAAGCACCCACGGTCATCTTGGCGAAGACAATCAAGGGTTGGACTTTGGGGGAAGGATTCGAGGCGCGTAATGCCGCCCACCAGATTAAGGACATGAACCGGGATCAACTATTGAGCTTGCGAGAACGACTCGATCTTGTGGATGACATCCCTGAAGATCTGGTGACCAGTGATCGGGTTTCGTACTATCGCCCAGATTTGGGGAGTGATGAATATGAATACCTGTTGGAACGTCGTCGGGCACTGGGGGGAAGTATCCCCAAGCGTACGATTCGTGACCGACGACCGCTAACCCTGCCTGACCCATCCGTTTATCTCGACTTGACGAAAGGGTCCAACGATCGCGAAGTGTCCACCACGATGGCGTACACTCGTCTCCTTCGGCAGTTGTTGCGTGACGAATCTTTTGGCAGCCGGATCGTTCCAATTGTCCCCGATGAAGCTCGAACTTTCGGAATGGACGCTTTGTTTCGTGAGTTTGGGATCTATGCACCATTTGGGCAACTTTATGAGCCGGTCGACCATGAGCTATTACTGTCTTACGTAGAGAACTCTGACGGCCAGATTCTTGAAGAGGGGATAACTGAGGCGGGTTCACTAGCGAGTTTTATTGCGGCAGGCACTAGCTACGCCAATTTAGGTGTACCAATGGTGCCGTTTTTCACCTTCTACTCAATGTTCGGATTTCAACGAGTGGGTGACTTGATCTGGTCCGCTGCAGATTCTCGTGCCCGCGGGTTTCTAATGGGTGCCACTGCAGGGCGCACGACTCTTCCAGGAGAAGGTCTCCAGCATCAAGATGGCCATAGCCATGTCCTTGCCTCAACTGTTCCAGCTTGCCAGGCCTTCGATCCAGCTTTTGCCTATGAACTAGCCGCGATCATCGAAGATGGGATGCGGCGAATGTATGGGAAGACTGATTCAGCTGAGAACGAAGACATTTTTTATTACTTGACTATTTATAACGAGAGATATGCAATGCCCGCGAAGCCCAGTGGCTTATCGACCGCTGATATTGTGTCCGGCCTTTACCGATGGGCCGATGCTCCAGATTCTCCGGTTCGGGCCACGATCGTGTTCTCTGGCCCTGCTCACAGTGCAGCGAGAGCCGCTGCTGAAGAGTTGATCCAAAAATGGAACGTCGGGGTTGATCTGTGGAGCGCAACTTCCTACAAGCGCCTTCGGGAAGAAGCCCTTACAGTCGAAAGGCACAATCGGCTCCACCCAGAAGATCAGCTTCGAACGCCGCTTGTCACTACTCTGTTGGCTCAGGGTTCTGGCCCCGTAGTCGCTGTCACGGACTATATGACCCTGGTTCCTGATCAGATAAGCCGCTGGGTGGGTAGACCATTTCGAACCTTAGGAACCGATGGATTCGGCCGGAGTGACACCCGTCCGGCATTGCGTAGATTCTTCGAAGTTGATACAGGTCACGTTGTGGTGGCAGTCTTGGCTGCTCTGGCAGAGGAGGGAGAAATTTCTCCTTCGGTAGTCGCTGAGGCAATAGCGTTATACGAGGTAAATCCTGAGGCACCCAACCCCGGTAACCACGACACCGTGCCGGAACCTGGCATTATTTCTGATATCTGATCTTGTCTGGATAATGCGCTTTTCAGACTAGTGAACTCTGTCAATTTGAGCAGAGCTTCCTATTGTCTGATGGAGGCAAAGTTCTTGTATTGGGCGAGTATGAAACCGGCTAGGTCTTAGGCAGTTTTACACACTGCTCATCCTCTGGCGTTCGTCTGTTCTAGGTGAGAAGATCCGGCTGTTCTCTAATAATTCGGTCGAATAGTGGTTGAGCGCTAAACCAGCCAGCGAACTTATTAGCAAGTTTGTCGTGGGTATCCTGGGCCACATCGTCCCGAATAAATATTGGGGTGCCGGCCGCTTCAGCGAGTAATTGTGCTTGGCACGTTCGTTCCATGGTTACAAATAACCACAGAGTCTCGTCAACAGATCGACCAGCGGTAAGTAGCCCATGGTTTTGGAGAATGGCTGCTTGGTGGTCTCCAAGAGCGAGCGCTATACGTTTGCCTTCTTCTGGATCGCGAACCGTTCCGGTGTAGTCGTCGAACAGAAGGTGATCTTTGTAGAAGATGCATGCATCTTGAGTAATGGGGTCGAGTTTTCGTCCAAGAGTTGACCAGGCTTTTCCATGCACTGAGTGAGAGTGGGCAACGCCGACGACTTCTGGTCGAGCCATATGGATACTGGAGTGGATGGCATAGGCGGCTTTGTTTACGGTGTAGGAACCTTCAAGGATTTCGCCGGTGTGGGACACGAGACACAGATCCGAAACCCGAATGTCGCTAAATGGTTGGCCAAAAGCGTTCACCCAGAAAGATTCGGTGTATTCGGGATCTCTCACCGTGATATGGCCTGCGACACCTTCGCTGAAACCCAGTTTGCCGAAAATGCGACAAGAAGCTGCTAGACGTTCTTTCCGATGCTGTCGTTCTTCTTCAAACGATTCAAATTTGGGAATTTCGTAATAGAGGGGAAGTTCGGGATTTAAATTCTCCCAGGTCTCTGTTGGAGCGATCTTTCCCGTTTCTGTTTCCACAAGGGCCATTTTGAATTTTCCTCCCCAACAACGATTAACTCGTTCCACTTACTATAGAGCACCGTTGTATCTTCCGAATAGTAGTCAGAAAGAATGAATCCTGCTCTGTCATGCTGGTATGGGTTTTGGCTGGACCATCTCGATAGTCGCATGTTGCTTGAATCTCTGCAAACATCGTTGGGTGCAGGAGCTAGCGCCAGTTGTTGATGTTTCGTATCTTGACGGACTCGAAAGAGTTGTTATCTGCGATGTGCGCTGGTCCCTCAACGGCCCTGTGGGCCGAGTGTCGTACGAAGCTGGACACATACCTGGAGCGATATTCGTGGATCTTGACACTGATCTTGCGGCTCAGCCAACTGTAAAAGCAGGCCGTCATCCGATGCCAAGTCCTCAGGCTTTTGCAAAGACGTTGGGTGGCCTGGGAATTAGTGAGAAGGATCCCGTCATCGCATATGACGACAGCGGCGGCTTTAGCGCCGGAAGGCTTGTTTGGATGCTGCGGACACTCGGTCATCCTGCCGCATTATTGGATGGAGGATTGAATCAGTGGGACGGGCCGTTAGAAATTGGAACAATCCAACGGTCACCTGTCACGTATCCCATTCGGTCTTGGCCCGTCGATGCATTTTTAGAGATGGATGAAGTTGAAGCGTATGCTAAAGCTGGTGTCGTTTTAGACGCCCGTGCAGAAGAACGATTCCTCGGTGAAGCTGAATACGTTGATGCACGGCCGGGTCATATCCCACACGCAGTCAACGCCCCGTCTACTGCTAATCTCGGCCCAGATCATCGGTTTCTCAGTCCAGACGCCCTCAGAGATCTGTACAGCAGATATGGCATCGAGAATGCGACGATGGTGGTTGCATATTGCGGATCGGGTGTAAGTGCTTGTCATAATCTTTTAGCAATGGAACATGCCGGGCTTGCTAAGGGTCGACTCTATGCAGGTTCGTGGTCTCAATGGAGTGCCACCGATCGTCCAGCTGTAACAAGATCTTGAACAATTAACCGACGGTGAGAGTCGGAATCCGATTATTCATCCTGAACTTTGAAATTTTGGCCTTCTTGCCAGCCGACCCGGAGACCAATGGAGATTCTGTGCCTAGCGTAGGAACGAGTTGGAACCTCGGATATGCCCATTCCTAGACATATGTGCTCCCTTTCGGAGAACCCTCATCCTTGCGAATCATCACATTGATGAGAGCAGGTTTCCCAGAGGCAAACGAGCGCTCCAATGCTGGGCGGATTTCGTCGGGTTTCTCACAGTATTCGCCGTGGCCACCAAGTGCTTCAACTACACGGTCATAACGGGTGGGGGCAAGGTCAACAGCCACTTTTCGATTAGCTCCATACATCCCAATTAGCGGACGTAGCATCTGGCCCCAAGCTGAGTCGTTACCTACAATTCCAACAATTGGTAAGCCAAACCGGACTGCTGTGTCGAATTCGAACCCGTTCAGGCCGAACGCTCCGTCGCCATAAATGATTAAAACTCGTCGATCTGGGAACGAATGTTGAGCAGCCAAAGCGAAAGGCATGCCGACACCTAGAGTCCCGAGAGGTCCGGGGTCCATCCAGCAGTTCTCTCGAATCACTGGGATCACCTTTGACGCTTGGGCCACAATGTCCCCTCCGTCTCCGATGAGGATTGTGTCCTCGTCGATGAAGTCTCGAATTTCGGCTGCGAAGCGAAGAGGATCTATGGGACTTTCGTCAGATGTCAGTTGCGATTCAAGGGCCGCTGTTGCCGCGTCCTCATCAATTCGAAGACGGTCACTCCAAGCACTAAAGTCAAGTGAAAGGCCCGTCGATTTCAAGAGATCTGTCAGTTGCTCAAGTGCAGCTCGAATATTGCCCACGACAGCTACATCGGCTGAGCGGTTTCGACCAATAAGTGTATTGTCCATATCTAGTTGGATGATTTTTGTGTCGGCAGGTACTGAGTCGCCAAATCGTAGACGGAAATCAAACGGCGTTCCGACTAAGACGAAGACATCACATTCCTTAATAGCCTGTCTGCGAGTCCGGTTGAAGAATTGTGGATGATCTGCGGGCAGCATCCCTCGGCCCATGCCGTTGAGATATATCGGCATTTTTGTTGCGGCCGCGAAGTTGGCCAGCGCCGTACCTCCTTGCGACCATTTGACTCCTGTTCCAGCAAGGAGGATGGGTTGTTGCGCAGTCGACAATACGTCGAGCACCGCAGGTAGATCCTCAGGATTTGGGTAGGTCATTACTGATTCGTGACTGAGGGCAGGAAAGCGAACATCGTCTGATGAGATGGGTGTCATAAGAATGTCCATTGGAATCTCCAGGAATGCTGGTCCTGGCACACCTGAAATAGCCGCACGTGCTGCCGCCTCTACATATTCTGGGATTCGCTCTGTTTGGTAGCAGGTGTCGGCCCACTTACTTATCGGACGTATCACACTCACATGATCCATTTCTTGAAGTGAGCCACGTCGCAGATTCGAAAAAGGCCCTTGGCCTCCGATAACCAGGATCGGACTGTTGGCTCTCCAGGCATTTGCGATACCAGTCACTCCATCGGTGACGCCTGGTCCCGCAGTCAAAACAGCACAGCCGATACGCCCTGGGTTGAGACGACTGTAGGCATCGGCCGCGTGAACCGCAGCCTGTTCGTGACGAACGTCTATCACTGGAATATCTTCGGTAAGGGCGCCGTCAAGGATCGGCATGATGTGTCCACCGGTTAGGGTGAAAATGGCACCGACGCCGACGTCCTTAAGAGCTCTAGCAGCAAGCGTTCCTCCGTGTGTCATAGGTCCTCCAGTTAGAGCGTCCAAGAAGGTGGGCGCTTGTCTAGAAAGGCTTGCGTACCTTCCTTAGCTTCGTCTCCTCGAAAAAGATTTGCGGAAAGTTCGCTGGTCCAAGAGAAGGCCTCTTCTGTTGGCATCGTCTGCACTTGGGCTAGAAGTTGTTTTGCAGTCGCAAGTGCACCGGGAGCACAAGACAGCACGTCGGCTATCACTGCATCCACTGCAGTATCTAGATGATCTGCAGGGACGGCTTCGTTGATGAGACCCATACGGACAGCCTCGACAGCTGGAAAGCGATTACCGCGCAGGAAAGCTGCCCGGGCGTCAGCCTGACGCATTTTCGGGAGACAGACAACGGAGATCATCGCTGGAGCAACCCCGATACGCGTTTCAGGGAATCCGAATGAAGCGTCTTCTACTGCGATTGATATATCCATTGCTGCAGCCAAGCCCATTCCTCCGGCTACACAATGGCCGGCAATACGACCTATGTAAACCTTTGATGATTTTGCGAAGCGAGAGAATAGTAAGGAAGGGTCTAACACCTTGAGGTTCTCTCTACCAGATTGGGAAGAACGTTCAGACAGATCAGCTCCCGCGCAGAAAACGTTGCCGGAGTTCGTAAGTACGACAACCCTTACCTCTGGGTTGTCGTCGGCAGCGTCAAGAGTTTCGTGCAATTCACTGACTAACTGGTTACTGAGGGCGTTCCGGTTTGCGTCGTCAGTCAACGTGACCGTTAAGACTCCACGGGAAAGTTCCGCCAGAACTACTGACATTAAGCTCTCCTTGGATTGGGGCCATCTGTTGGTGGTCCAGCGAAAGCCTGGGCTCGGAGTAGCCAGTCGTGTGCTACTTCTCCTTGGATCTCAAGGGTTGTGTCGTCAGTGTGGCGGCGCTGGGTGACGACAAGGCAGAAGTCTTCTGCTTGACCTCGGACAGTACTTGAGGCGGAGTCTGGCCCCCAGATCCATTCTTCGCCGGAAGGGGCAGTTAACTCGACCCGAATCTCGCCTTTGGGAACATCCATTTGACGGTTCATATAGGACCAGCTACGAGTAATTACCCCCAGTTGTGCTATATGACGTAATCGTTCACTAGGCGGTCGTTGGAGATTAAGCGCATCAACGATGTCTTGGCCATGAGCCCACACCTCCATTAGGCGGGCGGTGAGGAAAGATTTAGCACCCATCGATGGCCCATACCATATGACCCTGGAGTCATCGTCGAGCTTGTTGGCGGCGTCAGCGAGAAGGCGACAATTCGTCCGCCAGGCCTCGAAGGTTTCAGCGGGTGACATCTTCCGGGCACGTCCTATAGTGAGCTCGTCGATAGCTTCGTCACCGCCGTCAGAGACACCCATGAGGTCGTCAAGGACGGTACGGAAACGGTCAGGGTTCGTAATGGCAAGCGCAGCGGTGCCGTCGAAGTAAGTGAGATGCGCAATTTGGTCGGCGACATTCCACCTAGGGCTCGGCGTTGGTGTGGCCCATTCCGCATCGGTGATGCCATCGAGAAGGCCATCGAGGACCTGCTGTTCGGATACCAAATCAGTCGCTACTTTTGTGAGGTTCATGATGAAATCTCCAGGTATCAGACTCGGTTGGTGTTGAGACCTTTCAGGATAAGGTCGAGGATTGTATCGGCGGCTTCCTTCGGGGTGGAACGAAGGGTGGCAAGGACTTCAGAACGTGACAGATCTCGTCCCAGCGAAGCCATTACCCGGGCAATGGCCGCCGTGTCTACGTCGTTGATTTCGCCCTGTTTGACCGCTGTATCGAGTAGACAGCGTGTCACATCAACGAGGTAGTTGGAGTGCTGTTCACTAAGTTGTTGACCTGCAGGAAAGGTGGCGAGATCACGGGCGAAGACTTCGGTCGTACCAGCTACGGCGACGTTGGCAGCTTTGAGGTAGTAGCGAATTGCCTCGAGAGGATCCATATTGGAGCGAATGGCGCCACGCGCGGTTCTGCCTACTGAACGTAGATTACGGTCTATGACGGTTAGCACCAGCTCATCTCGGCTAGGAGCTAGTTCGTAGAGGGTGCGGAGGGAACAGTTCAGCTGGGCAGCTAAGTCTGCCATAGTCAAGTGGGCGAAACCCTTGTTGAAAAGTTCAACGAGTCGGTTCAGAAGGTCTCGTTGGCGATTGGTGAGTTGCCGTTCCCGCTCTCGAGAGAGCATAGGTTCTGGAGCTGGTACTCCGCGAATCAGGGTGATGAGGTTGGCCGCAGTTGCGGTGTTCACACTCATACGAGCAGCGCCTGGGGGACATCTACGACGCGTGCCCTCAACCATTCACCCAGTCCCTTGGCCTGGGCGTCCTGCCGGGTTGAAGCGGCGACACCTTCACCGAGGAGTCCATGTATGACAAAGTTGACTGATAGCAGGTTGGGGAGTGGGTGGCGGTCGATTTCCAGGTGGGCCGCTTCGGGGAGAAGAGCCCGAAGATATTCTGTGGTAAGAAAACTCTCCAGCCAAACCCAAGCGGCAGGCGTCCGGGTAAAGACACCAAGGTTGGCGTCACCTCCTTTGTCTCCCGAGCGAGTGCCGACTACATGTCCGAGAGGTGTTGGAATAGTAGGGCCCGTCGGTAAATCAGAAACGGGAGCGGGAACCGGTTCGATGATGCGATCTATCGTGATTTCGTTAGGAATTACGGATTCGATAACGGTCCGGTCTCCTCCGATTAGTACTACATGCTGAGGTACAAACTCAGCGGGTATTAGTCCGGAGCGGTGAATGCCGAATGGTTTAGGGTTGTTGCTGTTGCTGCGGGTTACGAAGAATCCAGGGATCGATGCCAGCGCTAACTCGTTTATGGCATTGAGTAAACCTCGACCTAACTTGGTGTCGTCGACATCTTTGATTGTGAGGCACCATTGGGCGACAGCCTCTTCGTTAGAGGCTGGGTCGTCTTTTCCTGTGTACACGGTCTGGCTGGTAACTTCGTCGAAATCCGATGGGTCCAAAGG
>Ga0310344_10002997_pt1 | contig 12654 bp, 10 predicted proteins | sample HC15DNA20200_MG_FD_203801 | JGI IMG/M metagenome (GOLD analysis project Ga0310344, IMG submission 203801) | Marine microbial communities from station ALOHA, North Pacific Subtropical Gyre - HC15-DNA-20-200_MG | ecosystem: Environmental > Aquatic > Marine > Oceanic | place: Pacific Ocean: North... | reverse complement strand
GTTGTAGTCGCTGTCGATTTGCTGCCCTGCGGTGAGGCCCATCAACGTGAAGCTCGCATCGCCCGGGGCGGTTTTCACCGTTCGCACCATCGTGCCGTCAGGGTGCCACACCGTGGTGCGGTGGACCCGCTCCCGGTCTATCTGCACGATAGTGCTCCTGAGCCAGTCCGTCGCAACGCGGTGTTTCGGAATGAGCCCTTCGACTAACCATGCCTGGTTCTCCGAGGGTATCCGCACATAGTACTGGTCGCTCGTCACTGAGGAGCTGATGAGGCGGCGTTTACCCACGATGAGCTTGGCGATCGGGGTATCGTTCGCGTCCTTCATCGTATAGCCGATGGATTCCTTGCCCTCGCCTGGATCCGAAAGCTCGAGCTTTGCGAAGAGCGCCGCTTTCGTTGTCTTCGGCTCGACTCTTTTGAGCTCCGCTGCGCCCACAAGCAAGGCGCGGACCTCGTCGATTTGCGCTGGGTAGGCGGCCTTTTCGGCAACCACCCAGCCGTCGCCCTTCGCTTCGATTGTCAATGCGGCATCCGCGCTGCGCACCGCGATGGTCTTGACGTCGTTCACTTTGTCGATGAGCCCCGGGAACAGCAAGTCGCCCTTCGCAGCGACCGGCGTGTCGGGGCGTTGGCTCCACATCGCCGCGGCGACTGCCGCTGCGGTAATGACGACCAACGCGATAAAGGCCTTCGTTTGTCGCATGCCGTTCTCTCCCTCAAACGCCCTTGGCGGTGACGCGCCGGCGCCGCACCCGGTACGCCCCAATCAAGACGCCGCCAATGGCGATCAAAATGGGTACCAAACCGATATTGCTGAACTTGAGCCACGCTTCGAGGGTTTCGATGTCTTTGCGCAGCTCGCGACGCACCTCCCGAAGCTCGCCTCGGATGCGGACCTTCTCGTTACGGAAGTTTTCGATCTCCTGGCGTTGGGCGGCGGAGATGACGAGCCCGCCCTCGCCCTCTGATCGCTGAAGTGCTTGGAGATTCTTTTCGGTGGTTTCCAGCCGTTCAAGGAGCTGTGTCTCTTTCTCCCGGAACTTAAGCTCGGCTTCTTGGCGCAACGCGTTAACCCGGGTAAACGGACGCAAGAATCGGCCCCGGCTGCGCACGCTGATGAGCTCCGCGCTGCCGCTCAGATTCTCGAGCGCGTTGATCACGAAGTTCGCGTTCGCGGCAATAGGCACGGCCAGCCGCTGACCCATGAAGTTTTGTGCTTGCACCCAGAACTGGTCCTGCAGCATATCGGCATCGGCCACGACGATGATGTTGATGTCCTCTTTCGACTTTGCAATGTGCGTGTGAGGGGTCTCGTTCGCGGCTTTAGCTGCCGCGTCCTCTGTGCCTTTGGCCTTCGGGTCGGGCTTCTCCTTCGGCGGTGCGTCGAACGCGCTCTTCGCCGGTCCGCGCAACCGCACCGCAAGCACGAAGGGCTCGCCGGCGGGTTTGAAGATGCGCTTCAAGTGCGCCATGTCGGCCATCGGGCCAATGAGCTCGTTCTTGATCAACATCGCACTATCGGTGGTGCGCACGAGATCGGTCATCGTCGTTGACGACCCGTCGAGCTTTTGTATCGCGCCGGCGCTCGCAAACGTCAAGTTGCCGAGCTTGCCGGTGACGATGTCGTTGGGGTTCTGCAACCGCTGGGGAATGTTGATCCACGGTGGGTATTCCGACGTCACCACCCGCTCCGCCTGTTGCGAACGCACGCGCAGCGCGAGCTGCAGATCGCCGACCGATTTTGTCGTGTCGATGTCGATCCCCCACGCATTGAGCAGTGTGCCCAGATTTGACGAGGTAGGCAGTGGGGGCATGCCGCGCATGGCTTGCGCGCGGTCGGCCTCCGCGTTGGGGTCGATGAACGCGAGCACCCGGCCGCCGTCCATGGTGAACTGATCGATGGCGTAGAGCGTGGCCTCCGAGAGATTCTTGGGGTGAACAATCATGAGGACGTCGACGTCAGCGGGGATCCGCTTCGCGCTCGCAGCAATCATCTTGGTTTCGAAGAGCCCTTGGATTTGCTCCAAGATCAGCCATGCGGTGCCTTGCTGGCCCCTCATTGCCGCCTGCGGGCTCATTCCGTCCAAGGGTAGCGAGGAGAGAATGCCGACCACCTTGCGTGTGGGGTTGCCGAGGGTATAGATGAGCTGGGTGATGTCGTATTCGAGGAACTCCTCGCGCTCCGTGGTCAAGTAGGGGATGTTCTTCACGTCGTCGAGCGAATTGGTGCCCACAATGCCGAAATAGAACGTTGACTCGCCGTCGGACAGTGGGACGCCCTGCAGCCCGAAGCTGACAGCCCGGTCTTCTTCTTCGGAGAACGGCTCGGGATCGACGATTGTCAGGTTAATCTTGCCCTGGGATGCGAGCGCATATTCGCTGAGCAGTTCCCGCACCCGCGCGGCATAGCTCGATACGCTAGGCAGGCGGGTCGCGAGCTTCATCGACAAATACAGACGCAAGTTCACCGGCTCATCGAGGCTTTGCAACGTCTTGATGGTCCCCTCGGACAGGGTGAAGAGTCGGTGGTCGGTGAGATCGAGCCGGGCGCCGGTGAGCTTCGTGTTGGACACGATGTTGACGGCGAGAAACAGGACGAGGCCAAGTAGCAAAGCCCCGATGGTGAGTGCGCGGTTGTTCATACCGGTAGGCCTCAGTCTGCTTTCTTGAGATCGACCAACAGGACGTTGGCGAAGAGCCAGAACCCGATCAAGGACAGGAAGAAGATGACGTCTCGGATATCGATGACGCCCTTGCTGATGCCCTCGAAGTGCGTGAGAAAGCTAAATGAGCTGATAGCGCTGATCACCACCTCGGGGGCGAACAAGCTGAAGAAGTTGAGCACGACGGGGAAGCCAGCAAGTACGAAAATCAAGCACACCACCGCGCTCAGCACGAAAGCGATCACCTGATTCTTGGTGAGGGCGGAGATGCACGAGCCGATGGAGAGAAATGCCCCTGCCATCAGGAGGCTCCCGATATAGCTCGCCGCGATGACCCCGTTGTCCGGCTCACCGAGGTAGTTCACCGAGACCCACATCGGGAAGGTCAAGGCGAGGGCGATGCCGGTGAATGCCCATGCCGCCAGAAATTTTCCGATCACGGTTTGCGACATCGTGAGCGGTAACGTGAGGAGGAGCTCTATCGTTCCCCCGCGGCGCTCCTCGGCCCACAGGCGCATCGCTAGCGCGGGTATGAGGAAGAGATAGAGCCAGGGATGAAAGTTGAAGAACGCTTGAAGATCCGCCTGGCCGCGAGAGAAGAAGCCGCCGATGTAGAACGCGAAGATCCCACTTAGGAAGACGAAGATTGCAATGAACACGTACGCGATGGGTGTGATGAAGTACCCCCGGAACTCGCGCTTGAAGATTACCCAGGTATTGGCCACGGTCGTTCTCCTTGCGATCTAGCTGCGCGTCGTCGACAGGGTCAGAGCGCGGAAGACCTCGTCGAGCCTGCCGCGCTCCACGTGCAGCTCTTCGATTTCCCAGCCGCGGTCGCGTGCGAGTCGGCTGACTTCGGCCACGATAGAGCGGCCCGCCTCGGGCAGGACCTCGAAATGCTCGAGGCCGTCGGTGTCGCGTACTAGGCTCGCGGCGCTCGCGACACCGGGGACGGCGCCGAGCGCGTCGCAGATCGCCTCGCCGGTCAGCTCCGCGCGCAGCGTCAGCCGTACGGCGTTGTGATTCGGTGCCTGGGCTTCGAATTCGGCCGGCGTACCGTCGCTAATCACTTTTCCTCCCGCGATGATTACCGCGCGTGAGCAGACCGCCTCGACCTCCTCGAGAATGTGCGTGGACAGCACGATGACTTTGTTGGCGGCCATCGACTGGATTAACGAGCGCACCTCGTGTTTCTGATTGGGGTCAAGGCCATCGGTGGGCTCGTCTAGGATGAGGACTTCCGGGTCGTGAAGAATGGCCTGGGCGAGGCCGACCCGGCGCTTGAATCCTTTCGATAAGGTTTCGATGGGCTGGTTGACGACGCCGCCTAGGTTGACCTGCTCGATGGTATCGCCCACTTTTGCCTTCTTTTGAGCGCCTCGCAGGCCACGGACCTCTGCGATGAACTCGAGCAAGGCACCGCAGGTCATGTCACCGTACAGCGGTGCCCCCTCGGGGAGATAGCCCAGGCGTCGTTTCGCCTCGATGGGCCGCTGTGTAATCGGGTCGCCGCCGATCGTGATATTGCCGCTATCCGGTGTCAGGAACCCGGTGATCATCTTCATAGTGGTCGATTTGCCGGCGCCATTCGGTCCGAGAAACCCGAGCACCTCGCCACGATCGACCTTGAAGCTGACATCGTCAACCGCGGTTATGGGGCCGAACCGCTTCACCAACCGACTAATTTCCAAGTGCGCCACTGATTCCTCCTGCCCTCCCGGGGGTGGGGCTGAGACACCACATGCCTATCCGACCGCAACCGCTCGCAGACGTTCTGTTTCACGTCACGATTGGTTGTTTCGGGGCAATGCAAACGGACCGCCCACGCCTTGCGTGGACGGTGTCGAGCTCGCGGCCGTTCTTCGGTCACCCCTGAGGCGAAGCCGAGCAGGCGATGAACGCAGGGTAAGCCGCGACTCGGTCGAATCGCAGACGCAGATCTTGAGCGCTTCGCGGGCGATTTCAAGCCCTGAATCCACTAAAAGGCCGTTTGAGGCGCTTGAACGGGTAAAAAAAGGGCTTCTGCGCGAGCGCCGGGACCGTCGGAGCGGATATGATCTCCGCTGCGACTCGTCTTACCCCGAGAGGTACTGTAGGCATGAGGCGATTTTTCAGCACTGTGGCGATCGCGGTGGGACTGTGGCTTGGCGCGTCCTTCTCCGCGTCGGGGTTCTTTGAAAGCGCAGAAAGCCTGGCGGTGAGCTGCGATGGAGAAGTGCTTCAGTTCTCGAAATGCATCGCTTTTCTCGAAGGAGTGTCAGACGGTCTCAAGACGTTGGCTGCACGCGAGCAGGTAAAGGGGCTGGCGTGTGTGCCCGGTGGTGCTCGGGCCGGTGACTTGCGGTCGGCGTTTCTCGAGTACCTCGCCGCAAATCCCCATTTGGCGGACATTGCCGCGAGCAGTGTTGCCATCGATGCCTTCGCGCACAGGTGGCCGTGTAAGTGACGGGGGCGAAAGCGATGCGGGCGGCGTGGATGGTATCAGGTCGGGCTGGGAGGTTGTCCCAGCCGCTGAAGGTGGCGCAAGCAGCGAATCCCGTCAGAGGATTGGCCAGGGGCGGGCCTGTGGTGGGGGAAGTAGCAGCTTGAGCGACGGTTTCGCCAGGGAGAGCCATTCGCACAGCGCAGGGCGAGTCTCTCGAGGGTCTAACAGCTCCTGGACCGAAAACGATTCAGCGCGCGGAAACGGCGACTGACCCGCCGCGAGGCGTTCTTCGAGCTCTCGCCGTTTCGTGTCAGGGTCCTCGGCGGCAGCAATCTCGCGTCCGAAGGCGACTGCAACGCCGCCTTCGATGGGTAACGGTCCCTGCTCGACGGAAGGCCAGCTGAATACCGTCGCGTAAGGTCCGAAGTGTGCGACCGCGGCAACGCCGTAAGATTTCCTCACCATAACGGATACCCAAGGCACCCGGGTTCGCATCACCGCCACGATGACCTCGGCCCCGTAGCGAATGGTGCCGGACTTCTCCGAGGCGGACCCGATCATGAACCCTGGCTCATCGACGAAGCTCACGATGGGCAAGTGGAACTGATCACACATCTCTACGAACCGGCGTACCTTCTGTGCCCCGTCGGCATCCATCGAGCCCGCGTAGAATTTGCCGTCGTTTGCCAGCACCCCGACGGGGTGTCCGTCTAGGCGGGCGAGCGCGGTAATCTGGCCACGGCCATAGAGCGGTGACATCTCGAAGACTGAGTCGCGATCGAGGATGAGCCGCAGCGCTTTGCGCATATCGAATGGTTTGCGGCGGTCTCGCGGCACGATATTGAGTAGGGCCTCCTCGGTGCGGCCGGGATCGTCGTCGCTCACGATCTCCGGCGGCAGCTCCCAAATGTTCTGCGGCATATAGCTCAGAAACTGACCCATCAGCTCGAATGCCTGGGCTTCGTCTTTGGCGCCGTTGTTCACCACGCCGTTGCGCAAGTGGATCTGAGGTCCCCCGAGCTCTTGCTTGGTGAGCTTCTCCCCGAGTGCCCGCTCGACGATTGCGGGGCCGCCGATCAGCACCTGGGTGGTAGGTTCCACCATGACGGAAAAGTGCGCTGCGCAGAGCCTAGCCGCGGGTAAGCCAGCCACTGGGCCGATGCCGCAAGTCACCACGGGCACGGTGCTCATGGTTTGCGCAAGTGAGATGAACCGGGGGCGGGAGAGCACCGGGTCGCCGCTCGGTCCCCGATTGCGCTTGCCGCTCGGTCCGGCGACGGAGCCGCCGCCGCCTTCGTGGAAACGAATGAGTGGGAGCTTGAACTTGAGAGAGATGTCTTCCACGTAGATGCTTTTGCGCAAGCCTGAGGGATTCGGCGAGCCGCCGCGAAGGGAGAAATCTTCGCCACCGACGACGACCGGCCGCCCATTGATCTTACCGACGCCTACCACGTAGTTCGGCGCGGTAAGCGAGACCAAGTTCCCCTCGTCGTCGTACTCCGGCTCGCCCGCCCCTTCGCCATGCTCGCGAAACGAGTGTTCGTCGAGCAGACCGTCGATGCGCTCGCGGATCGTCGACACGCCTTTGTGCCGTTGCCGTTCGATCCCTGCTTCGCCGCCCATGGCCTTTGCCAACGCGCGGCGCTCGTGGATCTCTTTGACTTCAGCGTCCCAGCTCATGCTGCATCTCCTTCGCTCGGTCCGTTCTCAGCTTTGCCCGGCACGGGCACCGTTTTCCGTTGGCGGTCCCTTCAGTTCCACGGTATTCCCATCAGGGTCTTGTATGTAGATCGAAGGCCCGTTGCCTTCCGCGCCATAGCGTACCGACGTTTCGTCCGCATCGATGCCGTGTTGGCGCAACTGCGCTCGAATGGCCGGCTCATCGAATGGTTCGATGCGCACGCAGAAGTGATCCATATTTCGGGCGCCCGCATCGGGTGCGTCACCGCCTCGACGACCCAGTTCGCTATCGCTTGGCACGATATCGATCATCGACCGGCCTGCCCGCAGTTGCACGAGCCCGATGTCGAGCGAGCGCTCGACCGGACAACCGAGCACCTCGGTGTAGAAGCGAACCATCGTGTCTGGTTGCGCGGTACGTAACACCACGTGGTCGAGGTCGCGAATGGTAATTGCAGACATGCATCGCCTCGTTGGTCGCTGGGGTCAGGGTCTCATGTTAGGCCAATTGGCGGGGCACCCGGCGCAGGTAACCCGCCGGCAGCCCGACGAATGTTCCTCGCGGGCTAATTGCGCGCTTTGGTGGTGTTGTCTGGCGGCTCGGTCTGCAGAGCCGGTTCGGCAACGAAATCAAATCGGCCGGGCACGTCGCGAGCCCGAATGTAGGACACGGGCACTGCACAGCCGTTCCAATGCAGCACGACGCCGCTCGCGGTGCCGTGAGCGAGCGATTCGAGCGCGGCTTGCGTCTCGTCGTCGTCGAGCTTGTTGCCGTCGGCATCGTAGAAAGCTTCTGTGAGTGGGGTCAGGTCGTGATCGTGTATCAGGCCGATACCGTGCTCGGTCTCGAGTAGCAGGTTCATTGCATCATCTACCCAGCATCGATCGAGGGTCTCGACGGACAGGCGAGTGTGCGTGTGAAAGCGGCCCTCTGCATCGAGCACGAGGACCCATGGGGTGTAGCTCAGAGAAACGAAAACGCGCTGTGGGCCGTTTTGGAAATACCACTGGCCGTGCCCGTCGCGCGCGTAATTGCGCGAGATGAACTCGTTTGCCGCGCGATTGCCAATCCGTTCGCCCCGAAGCAGCCAATGGCCACGCCGGTCAAGGGCCAGCCACCCCAAGACCGACGGGACATTCGGCCACTTGGCCATGGCACGGAGAACGATGTCGTCCATTGTGTTGCTGTTGCGGCCGTAGCCCTTGTCGCGCGGGGCCCGTCCCGGGCCCGGGGATCCCCGAGGCGCTTCGAAACATCCTCAGGCGTAAAGTTTGGTACGTCCTTGTACCTTTCGGCGTCCCCTTATCTGGAGACTGCCAGCTTCCCCCTCATCGAGCGATGTCGCTTGCGGTAAGCGAGCACTGTCGCTGATCTCACCATGATTGAGTACCGAATGGTAGCGGGGCAGTGAAAGCCGAAATTGTTCGGGCGTCCGAGGGCGTGGGGCTTGGCGGGAGATTGACGGCGTTTGCTCGGGGCCGGCCGCTTGCGACTATCCCTCGTTGAGGAGCAACCCGACGGTTTCGGTAAACTCGATCCCGGCGGCGCCGATGATTTCCTCGGTGTCGACCCCGTCGGGGGTCAAGCCAACGGCGTGCCACGCCGCAGGGTGCGGACCCGCGCCGGCCTGTGTCTCCTCGCAAAATCCGCCGATGTCCGATTGGTTTGCAAGCGATTCGGCGATGTGAACAATCGCGATCTCGCGTGCGGCGCTGGGCGCCTGAGCGGGGCAATGGTGGAAACGCACGGCTTCTTGCAGCGGTTGGGGGATCTTCCATAGCTCGAGCAGCAAAGCGCCGAGCTCGGGGTGCCCGAATCCTAGCGCCTTGTGCTCCGCTTCATAGAGGGCATTCTCGTCGCCGTCGGCGATGAGTAGGAACTCGCGCGAGCGCTCCGGCATGCGGTTGTAGAGTACGAGCGAGCCGATATCGTGTAGAAGTCCCGCCACAAATAGCCGTTCGGGGTGCAAGACCCCGCACCGCTTGGCGAAGGTGCGCGCGATGAGGGCGGTGAACAGATTGTGACGCCAGAAGGTGTCCATGTTCACGAGGTCGCTCGAGATGTTTGAGAAGGAGCGAACGGCGGAGATTGCGACGACCAAATTGTAGAGGTCGCGCATACCAACGATGGCGATTGCACGGGACACCGTATCGATACGATGGGCGAAGTTGTAGAAGGAGCTGTTGACGATTTTCAGCAGCCGTGCGGTGAGGTTTGGGTCTTGAATGATGACCTTGCCAATGTCCTTAGCTGAGCTGTCGGGAGACTGAAGCAGCTCGAAGATGCGCATGCACACGTCGGGCGGTGAAACCAACCCCGAGACGTCTTTGACGAGGGCTGACGGAGCGAGTGAGACCCCAGGGTCGATGCGTGCCGCGCTGTCTTGCATGTCTGGTTCTCCCCGCCGTCCCGTGCAACGGCCTAGCTGCTGTTAGCGGCCGATTCCCGGTGGCGCTTGAGTGTTCTGTAACCTCGCGTCGCTGCTTCCCCCCGCGCCCGGCTCACGATCCGCGGGGGCCCCGAAAGCGGCTCCCGCCGCAGACGATAAGGACTACTGCGCCGGCCCCGCGGTGTCATCGGCTTATTTAGCGATAGCAACAGGTACCGTCGTGCGCACAACTCAACCGTCTCCGCCCGGCCTCTTCGGTGATGCCGCGATCATGCGTCGGCGCGGTTGGGCGACATGGTGTCCGAGATGATGGCGAAGGTTGACGATGCCTCGTTCGATCTCGCGGACAAAGGCGCCAGCGGCGTGCAGCAAACCCTGCACTTCAATGCGATGCGCGAGGTGAGGTTGTGCTGTGCAACTACCGAGGCGGAGTTTCGGGCCGTGTTCGCGCAAGTGGTGAACGAGAAGACCGAGCGGGCCGGCCGCTGATGCTCGAGGACAAGGGCGTGCTTGGGGGATACCAAGTCGTGGTGCAGCTGAGCCACGGCACCGCCTGAGTGGTAGGCGTGGGCCGGAGGCGGTTCCCCGATCGACGCGAGGCGATCGGGCCGTCGTCGAATGCCGAACGCCCCGCAGGCGTGCTCAGTGACCTTGCTCGCGCGTCGCGCGGAACTCGATGTCGGGCCAGCGTTCCATCGTCAGGGAAAGATTGACCATCGTAGGCGCGATGTACACCAGGCCTTGCTTGTGGTCTAGGGCCAGGTTCTCCATGTGCCGGCCTTTGAACTGTTCCACCAAGGCCGCGTCTTCGCAATGGACCCAGCGTGCGGTCGCGACATCGATACGGTCGAACCCACACTCGACCTTGTATTCGGTCTTCAGTCGGTGGGCGACCACGTCGAACTGGAGCATCCCCACGGCGCCCAGGATAACGGTGTTCCCGAGCAAGGGCCGGAAGACCTGGGTGGCGCCTTCTTCGCACAGCTGGTCTAGCCCCTTGTTCAGCGCCTTCATTCGCATCGGGTCGTCGAGCCGCGCGCGGCGAAAGAGCTCGGGTGCGAAGTTGGGGATGCCGACGAACTCGAGATCTTCGCCTTCAGTGAAGGTATCTCCAATGCTGATCGTGCCGTGGTTGTGCAACCCGATGATGTCGCCCGCGTAGGCGAGCTCGGCCCGCTCACGCTCCGACGCGAAGAATGTCAGTGCATCCGAGATGCGGACCGCTTTCCCCGTTCGCACGTGGGTTAGGCGCATGCCTTGACGAAAGGCGCCCGAGCAAACCCGCAAGAACGCGATTCGATCATGGTGGGCTGGATCCATGTTCGCTTGGATCTTGAACACAAATCCGCTCATCTTGGACTCATCTGGGCGCACTTCCCGGCTGGCCGAGGTGCGGGCGCGGGGATCCGGCGCGTGATCGACGAAGTCGTCGAGCATCTCGGTTACCCCGAAATTCGACAACGCGGAGCCAAAAAACACGGGCGTTTGTTCGCCCTTCAGATAGCGCTCGGCATCGAACTCGTGGCTTGCGCCCTGCACCAGCTCGATTTCCTCTCGCAGCGCATCGGCTTGTGGCCCAAGCACCTTGTCCAATGCAGAGGACTGCAAGCTCGTGCCGTGCGTTTCGGCAATCGTCTCCTCGTCGAACTTGACCGGATTCAAGTGCACCTCGTCGCGGGTGAGGTGGTAGATACCCTTGAACCCTGCCCCCATGCCGATCGGCCAAGTGACGGGCGCACACTCGATCTTCAAGACGTCTTCGATCTCATCGAGAATCTCGATGGGTTCGCGGCCGTCGCGGTCGAGCTTATTCACGAACGTGAAAATGGGCGTGTCGCGCATGCGGCACACGTCCATGAGCTTGATGGTTCGCTCTTCGACCCCCTTCCCGCTGTCGATAACCATCAGGGCCGAATCGACCGCAGTGAGCGTTCGGTAGGTGTCCTCTGAGAAGTCCGCATGGCCGGGCGTATCGAGCAGATTGACCACTCGGTCGTGGTAGTTGAATTGCATGACCGAGGAGGTCACGGAGATCCCCCGCTGCTTCTCAAGCTCCATCCAGTCGGAGGTCGCATGGCGGGCCGATTTGCGCGCCTTTACCGTGCCCGCAAGCTGAATTACGCCGCCGAAGAGCAACAGCTGCTCGGTCAGCGTGGTCTTGCCGGCGTCGGGGTGAGAGATGATTGCGAACGTGCGGCGCCGTTCGACCTCGGTGGTCGCGGGGTCGTTCATTCTAATCGTTAGCTCCGAGTTGGCGTCGAACCGCGACCAGCTCGGCGCAGGTCACGAATATCTGCATGGCTTTGTCGAGCTCTGGCAAGGTCGCAAACGTGGGGGCCAAGCGAATATGTGCGTCGTCCGGATCGTATCCATAGGGGAACGCTGCGCCCGCGGGCGTGAGTGCTACCCCGGTCTCGGCCGCGAGCGCGATGATCCGGCGGGCGGTTCCGGGCAGTCCATTGAAGGACACGAAGTAGCCGCCCTCGGGCACCGACCAGGTTCCCGCCGCCCTGTTCCCGAGCGCTCTGTCCAGATGCTCGAGGGTGCAGACAAACTTGGGACGCAATATGTCAGCGTGCTTGCGCATGTGCGCACGAATGCCGTCCATGTCCTTGAAGTAGCGAACGTGCCGCAGCTGATTGACTTTGTCCGGCCCGAGCGTCATCAAGGAGAGCCGGTCGCGGTAAGCATCGAGGTTGACCGCAGTGGCGCCCATGAACGCGATCCCTGCGCCGGCGAGCGATATCTTCGACGTGGAGCCGAAGCAGATGATCGTATCGGCAGTGCCGGCGGCTTTCGCCAGATCCATCACGTTCGCAAGCGAGGGCGGGGCATCGGTGAGATCGTGCACGGCATACGCGTTGTCCCACAGCACCCGGAACGTGCGCGCGGCACGTTTACCGAGCGCCGCGATCCGAGAGACGACCGCATCACTGTAGGTCACGCCGGTGGGGTTTGAGTACTTGGGGACGCACCATAACCCGCGGATGTCGGGGTCTTCCTCAATATGGCGCTCGACGACGTCCATGTCGGGGCCGGAGTTGGTCATCGGCACGGGGATCATTTCGATGCCGAGCTCCTCGCACAGCGCGAAGTGGCGGTCGTACCCCGGCACGGGGCAGAGGAATTTCGCTTGTCGGCATTCGTCCGCCCACGGATGCTGCCCGTCAGGACCGAACCGCAGAGCCCAAAGGACGAACTGGTACATGAGCTGCAGGCTCGAGTTCCCGTCCGCGAGCACCTCGCTAGGGTCAATTCCCAGATAGCTCGCGCACAAACGCTTCATCTCCGGTATGCCGTCGAGCGGCCCGTAGTTCCGTGCGTCTGAGCCGTCCTCGCAAAGAAAATTTCCCGCGAGCACGCCATCGAGGGTGTTCAGCAAATCGAGCTGGGCAGCTGACGGCTTGCCGCGTGTAAGGTCGAGGGCCAGACCTTCCTCGCGAAACCGGGCGAGCGCGGTTTCGAGCGCGTCGGCGCGCGCACGCAGATCATCG
>Ga0310344_10002996_pt1 | contig 12656 bp, 14 predicted proteins | sample HC15DNA20200_MG_FD_203801 | JGI IMG/M metagenome (GOLD analysis project Ga0310344, IMG submission 203801) | Marine microbial communities from station ALOHA, North Pacific Subtropical Gyre - HC15-DNA-20-200_MG | ecosystem: Environmental > Aquatic > Marine > Oceanic | place: Pacific Ocean: North... | reverse complement strand
TCCCGGTGGCGCCAATCAGTGACCCGCTTCTCTGCATTTACGGCGTATTCCGCGATTTGCAGGCGCGAGCTCCGGAGCTTGTTCATCTCTCCGCTCGCATGGCTTGTGCTGTCCCTCGTCCAGCTCGTTCTCGGCGTGGTCTTTGTCATCCAGCTACAAATCTTTCTCGACCCCCCCAAGGTGTCTGCGCTTTCCCAGACCTGGGGGGTAACACGGGTAATCGCTGCGCCCGTCGCAACCTGGGGGGCGTTCATGCTCCTACTCGTTATACCGGTTATCACCATGCGCGGGTTCAGCGGCGAGTGGCGAACGGGAACGATGACGCTGCTGCTCGCCTCCCCGGCCTCAAGCGCAACCATTGTGCTCGCCAAATTCTCAGCGTTGGCGGTCTTCGTCGCGGTGCAGGTAACCTGCATCGCACTGCTCCCCCTACTTCTTCTCATTGGCAGCAAGCTCGACAGTGGGCTGCTGCTCTCGCAGTGCTTGGGGCTAACGCTGGCAGGGAGCTTATTTGCGGCCTTCGGACTGCTCATATCCAGCCTGACAAGACAGCCTGCAGTAGCCGCGGCCGGCACTTTTGGTCTGCTCTTCGTCTCGTGGCTACTCAGCTGGCGAGGCCCCAATACGGGCACATCAGCGCAAGAGTGGGTGCACCGCATGTCCTGGCAGTTACATCTCGATCCGCTCGTTCGAGGGCTGGTGGACAGTGCCGACGTGCTCTACTTCGTCATCTTCGCCTGCACGGCGCTCATCCTTTGCATCTGGCGGGTGAGCTGCTTGCGTCGAGCAGGTTAGGCGGCTGGTGCCCACCCCTGTGACGTCGCGACGGTGGGAGCAAGCCCGTGCGGTGACAGGCGTGGCGCTGATTGCGCTTGTCGTGGTGGTCGCGCTGTGGCTCAGCAATCGCTACCGGCTAGTGAGCGACTGGACACATGCGAGCGCAAACGAATTGTCGCCGCCGACTAGAGCGCTGCTGGCGGGGCTCGCAGATCGCGTGTCCATCTCGATTTCCGCCCCATCGCGTGGGCTCCCCCGGGCCCAACTCGAAGCCCGGCGAGACGCCTTCGAACGTGCACTACCGAACATTCGCTTTCGCATCATCGACCCGCGCGTTGAGCCGGATCTTGCGCAGCGCCTTGATGTGAGTCCGCTCTACCACGGTCGGGTCGAGTACAACGGGCGGGCCGAGGTAACGAAGGATATCTCAGAGCAAGGGCTGGTCAACGCGCTGCTGCGAGTGAGCCAACCGGGACGCCGCTGGGTGGCTTATCTCGAGGGCCATCGCGAGCGCGACCTCCTAGGTCGAGCAAATCACGATCTCGGCCTGTTTGGCGCCGAGCTCGAGAAACGCGGGCTCTCCGCTCGACCGGTTAACCTCGCGCAAGGGGCCGCAATCCCCGCAAACGCAGCGGCCCTTGTTGTCGCCGCCCCCGCGACCCCGTTACTCGAACTGGAGCGAGCCGCCATCGAGCGTTATCTCGACGCCGGCGGAAACTTGCTGTGGTTAGCCGAGCCCGGAGCATCAGAGACCGGACTGTTAGCCGAACGGTTCGGCGTTGGCCTCATTGACGGCACCGTGGTCACGCCACCCAGCGCGAGCTTTCCAGGGCTGGCCCCGAGTGTGACGCTAGTATCTCGATATACAGATCACGCCATTACCAGCGATTTTCGCCAGATCACATTGTTTCCAACCGCCACCGGCCTCGAAGCCCCCAACGTTCGCAGTGGATTTACCGTCACTGCGCTACTTACCACCGACAAGCGAAGCTGGGTCGAAGCCGAGCTCACCGATGCAGCGCCGGCCTACGATCTGGGCGTCGATGTGGCGGGCCCCGTGGTCCTTGGCATTGCGCTCGAAGGCGTCGAGCGGAGTTCCAACGGTCCGGTACCCAAACAAACGCCGCAACGCGTCATCATCCTTGCCGACGCTGACTTTCTGTCGAACCGTTATCTCGCAAACCAGGGGAACCTCCCGCTCGGCCTGCGCACGATCGACTGGCTTGCACCCCGCCGCGACACTGTTGCTTTAACCGCCATCACGCCGCCTGATGCGAGCCTCGCCCTTCGCGGCTGGGCGCTGCAAAGCGTGGCGTTCTTCGCCTTACTGGGGTTCCCGGCACTATTGGCCATTGCGGGGTTCGTGATCCACTGGCGTCGCCGCCGTCTGTAGACGGCGGCCGCCCTATTTCCTTTCACGGATCAGGACGACGAGTTGGCGGGCTCTTCTTCAGGCTTCACATAGAATCGCGACGCCAACAATCCTACCTCGAACAGTACCCACATCGGCAGTGCCAGTAGCGTTTGGGAAATCATGTCCGGCGGGGTGAGCAACATCCCCAGCACGAACGCAGCAACGATGACATAAGGACGCTTCTGCCGCAGTTCATCGGCCGTGGTGACGCCCGCCCAAACACACAGAATCGTCGCGATCGGCACCTCGAACGCGAGGCCAAATGCAAAGAAGAGTTTCAATACAAAATCCAGATACCGCCCAATATCCGTCATGACCGTCACCCCATCGGGAGCGTAGGAGATCAAGAAGGAGAAGACGAGCGGAAACACCACGTAGTAGGCAAACGCAACCCCGAGATAAAACAGCACGCTGCTCGTGGCCAGCAGCGGAAAGACTAGGCGTCGTTCGTGCTTATACAGCCCAGGAGCAATGAAGCCCCACGCTTGGTACAGGACCACTGGCATGCACAGGAAGATTGACGTGACTAAGGTGAGCTTGAAGGGAGTCAGGAACGGAGACGCAACCTCCGTAGCGATCATCGACGTGTTGGCGGGCAGCCGTGCCAATAAGGGCTCGGCGAGAAGCAAATAGAGCTCACTCGCAAAGGGGAACAAGCACAACAAAACGATGAGCACGGCCAGAAGCACCCGCAGCAAGCGATCGCGTAGCTCGACGAGGTGGTCGACGAATGACATCTCCGCTCCCGCACCGTCGTTTTCTTCCTGCTCAGGATTTCGCTCGTCGCTCATGATCTTCGGCGCTCGAATGCGCGTTTGCCCCGTCCCCGTCGGTGGTGGAAGTCGGCCCCGATGTTTTCGTCTCCGCCGGCGCTTCGTCGTCTCGCCAGGTCTCGTAGTCGCGCCGGGTCTCTTCGATCTGCTCGTTCAACCCAGATGAGGCGTCGCGGCTCACCGACTCAATGTCTTCCCGGGCAGCATCGACATGCTTGAAGGCGGCGTCTCGAAGCGCTTTCGCCTCATCCATCGAGCGTCGTAGCTCATCGGCCTGGACCTCACGCTCGATGTCGTCCTTAACCTGAGCCACCATGCGCCGAATCTTGCCGACGTAGAGCCCTACCGTTCGCGCCAGGGAAGGTAGCTTCTCCGGGCCAACGACCAGCAAGGCAACCACGGCGATGATCGCCAGTTCCCAAAAGCCAACTTCGAACACCGTTCAATACGCCTCAGCGACCCGAAACTCGGGCGTTCTACCCTCCACCTCTCAAGCCAGCGTTCAAACCTTGTCGGTTTCCTTTTTGGTTACCTCACCGTCGATGACCGTGCCCGCCTGCTCAAGCTGATCCGGGTCCGAGTCCGGACGCTCCTCACGCTCGTCTATTGACGAGCGGAACCCTTTGATCGCATTTCCGAGATCGGCCCCGAGATTCTTCAATCGCTTTGTCCCGAATAACAGAACGACGATCACCAGTACGATAAGCAGCTGCCAGATACTGATTCCCATGGGATGTATTCTCCTAATCTTGGCTCAGCGCGAGCAGGGTGCGGACGCTCCGCGCGGGGTTGCCCTGCAACGTCAGGTCGTGCGTGCCGCCTTTTCAACGAGACCGGATCGCCCTTCCCGCCGGCGAAGCTCATTCAAAACATCATCCGGATGCAGATCCAACTTGGCAAGCATCACAAGAGAATGAAACCACAGATCTGCCGTCTCTCTGACGACGTGTTGCGGGTCCCCACTCTTCGCCGCGAGAAGCACCTCGGTGCATTCCTCGCCGACTTTCTTCAGCACTGCATCCAGACCTTCGGCAAGTAGACTCGCCACGTAAGACTCTTTGGGATCGTTGCGCTTGCGCGCCTCCAACGTCTGTGCAAGACGGCCGAGCACCGCGCACGGCAGCTGCGTCTCGCCAGACGCCGGCGATGGGGATTCAGACGACACTTGCGAACCTCCGCGTCTTGCAAGGCGGCGAATGATACACCGAGCCCACCGGCTAACCCCATATTTCCAAAGTAACCTTGACCGGGCAATCCGCGCTCGCGAGAATCGTATCGGGCGAGCGCGTGCGCTGGCGAGCCCACCACCTTCCCTGCGCACTTGCCTTCCACGAGAAACAGATCATCATGCCCCTTAGCACAGTCTGCTTGATCGGAGGCACCGGTTTCGTCGGCCGCCACCTCGCTACGGAGCTCGCGCGGCGCGGGCATCACTTGAAGCTGCTCACCAGGCGACGCGAACGGCACCGGGAGTTTCTCGTGTTTCCCCACGTCAGCGTGGTGCAGACCGATGTACACGATCCTCGAGCGCTGGCCGACGCGGTTGCCGGGAGTGATGTCGTCATCAGCTTAGCGGGTATTCTCAATCCCGAGGGCGGCGAGCGCTTTGCCCGGGTTCACCGCGACCTTCCCATCAACATTGCATCGGCTTGTGCTGCACACGGCATCGAGCGCCTGGTACACGTAAGTGCTTTGGGGGCAAGGGAAGACGCGCCAAGCGAGTATTTGCGGACAAAATGGGCCGGTGAGCAAGCGTTGCTCGACGAGTCGAAGAATCGCGCCGCTACGACCATCCTCCGCCCCAGCGTCATCTTCGGGCTGGGCGACAGCTTCTTCAATCGGTTCGCGCAACTTTTGCGCATGACGCCGCTGGTGTTCCCCCTCGCCGCGGCCGACGCTCGGATGCAGCCAGTCTACGTCGGAGACGTTGTGGATGGGATCTGCGCTTGCCTGGAACAACGCAGCACGTGGGGCGAGATCTACGATGTCGCGGGCCCGCACACCTACACATTGCGCGAGATCGTCGAGTACAGCGCCGAGCTCATCGGCGAGCGGGTTTGGGTCTTCCCACTGCCATCGTCGCTGGCGCTTTTGCAAGCGAAGCTCATGGAGCACCTCCCGGGAAAGCCGTTTAGCGTCGACAATCTTCGCTCACTCAGCGTGGACAGCGTTACCGCCAACAATCGCCTGAACGAGCTCGGCATCTCGCCAACGGGCGTCGACGCCGTCGTCCCGCGCTACTTGGGACGAGCGAATCGCAGCCGGCGCAATCGTGCCTTGCGACGGCTCGCGGGGCGGTAGCCTCCTTACCAGAAGGCCCCGAACAGCATGGCGCCGAGCACCAGACGGTAGATAATGAACGGCATCATTCCCACCACCGCGAGCAACTTCAAGAACCAGTGAATGCATCCGTAGGCAGTGAGACCGGCTATTAGGGCGCCGAGCAGCATCGGACCCCAGTCAATCGGCGTGCCCACCAATTCGACCGCCTTGGAGGCTCCGGCCAGCGCAATAACCGGGATCGAGAGCAGAAACGAGTAGCGCGCCGCAGCCGAGTCGGTGAGCCCTAGCGCGAGACCGGCCGTGATAGTCATTCCCGAGCGTGAGGCGCCAGGAATTAGCGCCAATGCCTGCGCGCACCCGATGAGTAGGCAGTCACGTAAGGTGAGGGTGCCCTCGGCACGCTCTTGTCGACCCCACACGTGAGCAACCCATAACAACCCACCGAACCCCAACGTCGCACCCGCGATGACGAGCGGTGAACGCAAGTAGAGTTCTATCAGCTCCCCTGCGGCGAGGGCAGCAACACCGACCGGTATCGTGCCGATGAGCACCCCCCATGCCAGCGCCGATTCGCCGACGAGCCGCCGGGTTCGCGTCGAGTGGTACCAGTCGATGCCTAACTTGATCACTTCGGCGCGGAAATACCAAACGACCGCGGTCAAGCTGCCTACGTGGACCGCGACGTCGAAGGCAAGCCCTTGATCGGGCCAGCCAAAAACGACCGGCGCGAGAATCAAATGTGCGGAACTCGATACCGGAAGAAACTCGGTCAACCCTTGAACGAGCGCAAGCACGACGACGGACTCAAGGCTCATAGGCGAGACCGAAGGTCACGTGCCTGATCGAAGACGCCATCGCATTCCGAACCCTTTGCAAGGGCCAGAAGCTTGACCCGCTCACCCATTTCCCCAGGCATGGTCAGCATTCGAACCTCATGGGCACGCGCCACGTACGCACTGGTGCCCGGCGTCTCGGCCGCTATCCATCCCTCGAGGTCATTCCCCATCAAGAACCAGGCTTGGGTTGTATAAGCGGCGACGGATAAGCCCGCTCGACCAGCCGATCGCGCGAGCGCCGAGAAATCGACACTCGCCGTGACATCCTGCAAACCCGGCAAGTAATACGGATCAGCGTGCACACGATGGCGGTAATGACACAGCAGCGTTCCTTCGGCGCGCTCGGGGTGGTAGAACTCTCGTTCTTCGTAGCCATAGTCGAACACGAAAACTGCACCCACGTGTAACACGTCTGCCAGGCTTGCTATCCAAGCATCAGCCAGTGGGTTGCGCTCGCTCGTGTAGCCAGGCGGAAACTCCCATCCGAGGCGGGCTTCTAGCGCGGCGAGCCAATTGCCGAGCTCGCGAGGACGAGGCCCCAAGCGCTCTTCAAAGCCCGCTTCACCGAACGCCACGTGCACCGGGCGAGGTCCATTCGTGGTGACTTGAAATCGCTCGACCGGAAACGCATCTACGACCTCGTTCGCGACGATCACGCCGGTTATGGGGTGGCGGGGCAGCCGCTCCAGCCACCTCACGTCTACCCCGAGCTGACCCGCAAGTGGCGCAAGCCGTTCGCGCTGCATCGCGCCCAAGACCGGACTGGGCTCCAGTATCGTGTAGTGCGCGGGCAACGCCGAGCGTCTCGCAAGAGACTCGAGGAGGCTTTCAGCGAGCACGCCGGAACCCGCGCCTAGCTCGAGCACGCCCGCGCGGGGCCCGAGCGCTGCCAGCACCGGGGCAAGCGCGTGGGCAAGCGAGTGCGCAAAGGCGTCGGAAAGCTCCGGCGCCGTGACGAAATCCGCCGCCGGACCGAATCCCTGCACGTTCGCCGCGTAGTACCCGAGGCTTGGCTCGTTCAGAACTGCATTCATGTAGTCCTGGAAGGGAATCGAACCGCCGGCGGTCGAAATCCGGTCCGCAATAAGGGCTCTCAGCCGATCCGAGATCGCTAGTGCGGCTGCGGGGGGCTCGGGGAAGCCACCGCGATCTGGCGGGTTCGTGATCACGTCGTGCGAGGGCCGGTGTCTTTGATTAAAGTGCCGAGCATAGTTGGAAACGAGGCACGTTCACCATGCCCCAGGATCTCGAGTCCACAGAGGCCTCCGCCGCCGCGCTCGCCGGTAAGGTAGCGCTGGTCACTGGCGGCGCCCGGCGCATCGGCGCGTCGATCGTAACCGAGCTGCACCGCTCGGGAATGAATGTGGTCATTCACTACTACCATTCCGGTGATGATGCACAGACCCTTGCCGGGGCGCTGAACGCCCTTCGGTGCGGCTCCGCGTCCCTGGTTCGCGGAAACCTCCTCGACGATGCCGGACCCAGTGCCATCATCGACGAGGCACAAGCACGCTGGGGCCGACTCGATCTTCTCGTGAACAATGCTTCAAGCTTCTACCCCACCCCGGTTGGGAGCATCGATGTTTCGGCATGGGATGACCTCGTCGGTACCAATCTAAAAGCACCACTTTTTCTTTCCCAAGCCGCCCGAGAGCCTCTGCGTCAACACCGGGGCGCCATTGTGAACATTGCTGATATTCACGCCGACCGGCCCCTCACAGAGCACGCCGTGTACTGCGCGGCCAAAGCAGGGCTATTGATGCTCACCCGAGCCCTTGCCCGGGATCTCGCACCCGACATTCGAGTCAACGCCATCTCCCCCGGTGCGATCCTGTGGCCGGGAACCGCCCACGATTCACCCGACGAGCAAGGGAAAAGCCAAGCGGAGGTGCTCCGAGCCACACCGCTCGGCCGACAGGGCGAACCGAGAGACATCGCGCGCACCGTGCTCTTCTTGATGCGCGACGCACCGTACATCACGGGCGAGAACATCTCCGTAGACGGAGGCCGGTCACTCGGCTTTCGTTGACGCAGAGGCGCGCTCGGAGTGCACTCCGACGTTTCCCGGCGTCACCCAAATTGTAGACGCTCCACGCATACCAACCCGCTGCGATGGTGGAGGCACTTTGCAGGTCGCCAATCAGACCGAGGTGATATCGAACGCTGCCGTCGTCGACGGGTCGCCGTGGCGGCGTATCTCTCCGGTGTGCGTCCGGAGCCGGCCTTCACGGCGGTCTTCGAAATACAGCTCCAGCGTCTTGTGAACCGCCGGAAAGGCGATGGTGTCCCAAGGGATCTCCTCCTCGAAGTAGAGCGCCGTCTCCAAGCTCTCCTCCCCGGGCGCAAAATCGAGATCGACGAGTCTCACGTGAAAGATGGCGTAAACCTGTGAGATGTGGGGCACGCTGAAAAGCGCATACAAGCGCCCGATCTCCACCTTGGCATACGCTTCCTCCCAAGCCTCACGGCTGGCTCCTTCGGCCAGCGTCTCGCCCATCTCGAGGAAACCTGCGGGCAGCGTCCACAGCCCGTAGCGCGGCTCGATGGCCCGCTTGCACATCAGCACCTGGTCATTCCATACCGGCAGGCATCCGGCAATCACCTTGGGGTTAACGTAGTGGATATAGCCGCAGGATCCGCAAACGTGCCGCGGCATGTTGTCGCCGGCCGGGATCCGATGCTCCACCTCAGATGAGCCGCACTCGAGACAGTACTTCAACGTTCGCCCCGCTCGATCACGATCCCGACGTCGCCAGCGCCCGTGATCGCGCCGCGCTTGTTTAACCGCAAGCGCACCCACGACACACCGAACTCCGAGCGAATGACCTCCGTGATGCGCTCGGCGAGTGTCTCGACGAGTTGGAACTCGCTCGTCGCCACCAGCTCGGTCACCCGTTTTGCCACGCTTTTATAGTTCAAGGTGTCCTCGATCGAATCACTCGCCGCGGCCGATCGGATGTCAGTACCCATCTCTAAGTCCAGGACCAACGTTTGCTTGATGCGGCGCTCCCAGTCATAGATGCCGATGGTAACGGGAATCCGCAGATCGGAAAGAAATACGATATCCATACAAAATGTCGCGTCTTACCTGGCGCTCGAAAAAGAGCGCCATGTTAAGTTCTCTGCCCCCTCCCCTGCACCTCCGATCGGTCGCCCTCGCGCCCCGGCCGAGCGCCGGTAGTTTTAGCTGGGGTGTTCCCCGCCCCAATCACCGACGGCGCGATCGCGTTGCCAGCAACGAGGCAACATCGGACATTTCGCCGGAGCGCAAGTGACCGGCAACCCGCCCTAGGGCGCACAAATTCAGATGCCAGCGCGCGCTGCGCCAGGCAGCAGGTCCTCGAGGTCCCACCGGGGTGACACCTTGAAAGAGAGCGGGCAGTCATCGGCACCACCAGCAACACGGCATGCGCCGGCGTAAGCGATCATCGCCCCGTTGTCGGTGCAGAGCTCCAGTCGCGGAAAGTACGTTTGCCCTCCCAACGCTTCCATCGACGCCTTCAGACGCGCGCGGAGCGCGCGATTTGCCCCAACGCCCCCTGAGACCACCAGGCGTTTGACACCAGTGTCCCGCACCGCACGCTCGCATTTGATGCGGAGGGTATCCACAACCGCATCCTCGAACGCCCGGGCAATGTCCGCATGGAGCTCGGCGATATCGACGCCGGGCGCCGCCTCCTCACGCCGCAGCGTATTCATGGCAAAGGTCTTGAGCCCACTGAAGCTGAAATCGAGCCCGGGGCGATCGGTCATCGGCCGAGGAAAACGGAAGCGATCGGAATTGCCCTCAGCGCTCAGGCGCGCGATCTCCGGTCCCCCGGGGTATCTCAGGCCGAGCAACTTGGCCGTCTTGTCGAATGCCTCACCGGCCGCATCATCCACTGATTCACCAAGCACTTCATACCGGCCGATCCCGACAACATGCACCAGCATCGTATGGCCGCCCGAGACCAAGAGTGCAACGAACGGAAACGGGGGCTCGTCATCCTCGAGCGCAGGAGAGAGCAAATGCCCTTCCATGTGGTGTACGGGGATTGCCGTTACCCCCCACGCATACGCGAGGCTGCGACCGAAGGCCGCCCCGACGAGCAACGCACCGACTAAGCCGGGGCCCGCGGTGAATGCCACCGCGTCGATCGCCGTACGCGGACACGCCGCGCGGGAAAGCACCTCTTTCACGAGCGGCACCAAGCGGCGAATGTGATCTCGCGAAGCGAGCTCCGGAACGACGCCGCCGTACACACGATGCAGCTCGACTTGCGAGTGCAACGCATGGGCGAGCAAGCCCTCGTCGGTGCAGTAGACGGCCACACCGGTCTCGTCGCAGGACGTTTCAATCCCCAAAACGCGCATGGCGCTTCCTCTTCAATCCACGACCGATCCCTCGATCCCATACGTTTGGCCGGCTTTTCGAGCAGGCAGCCGCAGCAGCGGGTCTCCCACAAGGGGGCGTCGCATTGCCCAAATCGCGGCTTCACCCTACACTATCCGGTCCCCGTGACGCCTCATTTGAAGGTAAGGATCAGAATGCCGAACGTAAAGGTTAAAGAGAACGAGCCTTTCGACGTCGCCATGCGCCGCTTCAAGCGCTCTTGCGAGAAAGCGGGCGTGCTCACCGAAGTGCGGCGGCGCGAGTACTACGAGAAGCCGACGTCAGTGCGCAAGCGCAAGGCGGCCGCAGCAGTCAAGCGTCATCTCAAAAAGCTCGCTCGCGAAAACGCCCGTCGAACCCAGCGCCGTTACTAGACCCGATCGATGTGCCGCTTCCGCGGCGCATCCCTTCGCCCGAGGTGTCACTCGTGTCTGAAGGCCTCCCCCTGAAAGAGCGCATCCAAGAGGATGTAAAGCACGCGATGCGTGCTCGCGAGAAAGACCGGCTCTTGGTCTTGCGGCTCATCGGCGCAGCGCTTAAGCAGAAGGAAGTCGACGAGCGGATCGTGCTCGCCGATGCTGATGTTGTGGGCATCCTGGACAAGATGGCGAAGCAGCGGAAGGATTCGCTGACCCACTACCGAAGGGCGGGTCGCGACGACCTAGCCGACCAGGAATCCTACGAGCTCGAAATTATCGAGACGTATTTGCCAAGCGCGCTTGGAGAGAGCGAGCTCTCGCAGCTCATCGACGACGCATTCTCGGCGGTTGCCCCAGTATCCATTCGGGACATGGGAAGAGTAATGACGGCCCTTCGCCCAAATGTTCAAGGCCGCGTGGACATGGGCGAGGTCAGCCAGCGCGTAAAATCGCGTCTCGGCGAGATCGACGGCTGAACCTGCGTCCGGAAACAGCGTACGAAGCCTCGGTTCGATCCCAATCAGCGCCGACGCTACACTCTGAAATATTGCCTCCGCGCGCCGCCTCGGTAGGCGCCCGGCACCCACTCGGTTCGCGATGGCGAGCCGGTTACGCTGCACCAACAAGCCACGGAAGCGGGTTATGCGGGGCCGCATTCCCCAAACCTTCGTAGACGAGCTGCTCGCGCGCACCGACATCGTCGATCTCATCGACGAATACGTGCCGTTGAAGCGGCAAGGCAAAGATCACGCCGCGTGCTGCCCGTTCCACGACGAGAAGACCGCTTCGTTCACGGTCAGCGGTGAAAAACAGTTCTATTACTGCTTCGGCTGCCAAGCGAGCGGCAGCGCGCTTGGTTTCATGATGGAGTACAAGGCGCTCGGGTTCCCCGAGGCGGTTGAGGAGCTAGCCGAGCGTATGGGACTCGAAGTGCCCCGCGAGGGGGGCACGGAGAGCGGTCCGCGCATCGACACCGGCCCTCTCTACGGTATTCTCGAAGAGGCTAATACCTACTATCGCGGCCAGCTCCGCACCCACCCGGACGCCGACCGGGCCGTGGCGTATTTGAAAGGTAGAGGGCTAACGGGGGAAGTGGCCGGACGATTCCAGCTCGGCTTTGCGCCCCCGGGCTGGGACGGGCTCGCCACCGCGCTCAGCTCCGGCGAGGGCCGGCGCGCAGCCCTAGTGCAAGCTGGACTCACCGCCGAACGGGGCGCGGGTGGTCACACGAGCCAATACGACCGTTTACGGGACCGGATTGTCTTCCCCATTCGGGATTCACGCGGGCGCGTAATCGGTTTCGGGGGCCGGATCCTCGAAGGTGAAGGGCCGAAATACCTGAACTCTCCCGAAACGCCCCTGTTTCACAAGGGCCGGGAGCTTTACGGCCTCTATCAGGCGCGTCAAGCCAATCCTAAGCCGCCCCGCCTTCTCGTGGTCGAAGGCTACATGGACGTGGTCGCCCTGACTCAGTTCGGGATCAACTATGCTGTAGCCACACTTGGCACCGCAGTCACCCGCGACCATCTCGAGCAGCTGTTCAAGGTCAGCCGCGACGTCGTGTTCTCATTCGACGGCGATGCCGCCGGGCGCCGCGCAGCCTGGCGAGCGGTAGAGACCTCGTTACCCTTCATGCGTGAAGGGCGCAGCGCCTCCTTCTTATTCATGCCAGAGGGGATGGATCCGGACGACTACGTCCGGGAGCGCGGCGCCGAGTCGCTCACCGCTGCGATAGAAGGCGCGACTCCGCTCTCGGAGTATCTGTTTCAACATGCCGCACAG
>Ga0310344_10002994_pt1 | contig 12660 bp, 8 predicted proteins | sample HC15DNA20200_MG_FD_203801 | JGI IMG/M metagenome (GOLD analysis project Ga0310344, IMG submission 203801) | Marine microbial communities from station ALOHA, North Pacific Subtropical Gyre - HC15-DNA-20-200_MG | ecosystem: Environmental > Aquatic > Marine > Oceanic | place: Pacific Ocean: North... | reverse complement strand
ATGGGTAATTGGATATTTGGTTGTGATATTTGCCAAGACGTTTGCCCAGTAAATCGTAAACAATCACTAGGTAATGCATACAATAATTTTTCACAGGAAGATAACGAACGAGTTTCTCCTAATTTAATATCTTTGTTAAAAATGTCTGAATCGGATTTCAGAAAACAATTTGCTAAAAGCCCAGTATTAAGAGCTAAAATCGATGGGTTGAAAAGAAATGTATGCGTTGCGCTAGGTAACATTAAGGACCCCTCAACCGTAGAGGATCTTTCTGAAGCATTAGTATCAGAAGCTCCGCTTGTCAGGGGTCATGCTGCTTGGGCGCTCGGACAAATAAAAACAGATCCAGCAGTAAAAGCTCTAAAACTAAGGAGCAAGATGGAAAAAGACGTTTGGGTTCTGGAAGAAATAAAAGTAGCTTTAGACAAATAAAATCATTAACTAATATGTATTGCTTCCCTAAGTTTTAGTATTTGAGTTTTTATATCTTTTGATTTATCAAATATTGCTGAACCGCACACAAATCTTGTAGCTCCTGCGAGATGAGCGGCCCTTATGGTACTCTCGTTTATGCCACCATCAACTTCAAGTTTTGTCAGTAGATTCCCTTGTTCAATTAATTCACGAAGACGCTTTATCTTTGGCTCAACAGCTTCCATATATTTCTGGCCTCCGTATCCAGGTTCGACGGTCATCGCTAAAACAATATCCAATCGATCCAATATTCCCTCTACTGCATCAACTTGAGTATCAGGTTTAATCGCTACTCCTGATTGCATCCCATGTGATTTAATGGAGAGCAAAGTAGCTTCAAGATCCAAGCAAGATTCTGAATGTACGATCACTGAGTCAACTCCAATTTCAGATAATTCCTTAACCATTTTAATTGGTTCATGTACCATCAAATGAACCTCCATAGGAACCTGTGCAATATAAGGCTTTATATCTTTAATCATTTGGGAACCAAAAGTTATTGGAGGTACAAACTGCCCATCCATAATATCGATGTGCAAGCCGTCTGCTCCACCTTGTGCTGCAGCTAAAACTTCCTCTCCCATTTTTGAAAAGTCCGCAGCTAAAATTGAGGGTAATATTTCGACGCCGTTAACCGTTTTCATCGTCTTTAAAACCTAATCTTGCTTCATTAATGCGTCGCTTTACTTGTAACTTAGAGGTGGCTCCTACAACGTCACGAGCCGCTATCGCTGTTTCACTAGAAATGGATTTTATGTCTTCCTCAAAATACGGTGAGAAGGATTTATAATAATCTATATCTAAATCATATAGGCTTACACCATCTTCAATAATTTTTGCGAATAATTCTTTAACTACACCATGCGATTCACGAAATGGGACACCTTTTCTTGTAAGGTAATCTGCGATCTCTGTAGCAAGCAAAAAGCCGTCCTGAGAATTTGTATTCATTCGATCTTTATTGAACTGAAGAGATTCGACCATTCCGGCCATCATATCTAAGGAATCTTCTACCGTCTTTACGGCATCAAATAATGGTTCTTTATCTTCTTGAAGATCCCGATTATATGCTAAAGGAAGTCCTTTAAGTGTCACTATGGTCGAAATTAGAGACCCAGCCACCCGACCAACTTTCCCTCGAATCAATTCAGCAATGTCAGGGTTTCGTTTTTGAGGCATTATACTGGAACCTGAGGTGTAAGCGTCACCAGCAATTGCATACCCAAATTCTTCGCTGGACCACAGAATAATCTCTTCGGATAATCGAGATAAATGTACCATCGTCATAGAGGCTGCAAATTCGATGTCTGTTACAAAATCCCTATCTGAAACAGCGTCCATACTGTTCATACTAATATTCTCAAAGCCTAGCTCTTTTGCTAAAGATTCGCGATCGATTCTATACGGGGTTCCGGATAGTGCTGCACTTCCTAGAGGTAATACATTTACCCTGTCAAAAGCACGATTAAATCGATCCACATCTCTCTCTGCCATCTCGAAATACGAAAGCAAATGATGAGCAAGCAGTACAGGTTGAGCACGTTGAAGATGCGTGTAACCTGGTAATATAACATCCATGTTCGATTCAGCTTTATCTACAAGAGTTTTCTGTAACCTCTTTAACAAAACTAAAATGTTATTTATCGCATCTTTACAAAATAAACGGGTATCTGTTGCTATCTGGTCGTTACGAGAACGCCCAGAATGTAATTTCCCGCCCAGAGGACCTATAAGCTCGATGAGGCGTCTCTCTATGTTGAAATGAATATCCTCTAATTCGATACGAAAAGGAAACGCCCCCTGATTAAGCTCTTCAGTTATAGTATCCAACCCATTTACAATCGTCTTCAATTCATCATTTGATAAAACATCAGCTTTGAACAAAGCTTGTGCCCAAGCCATCGATCCTCGAATGTCATAGTGAGCTAACTTCTTGTCAAAATCTAGAGAAGCTAAGAACTCTGCTGGATCTCCGAAACTACTCATAAAATTTCCTATCGAAAACTTCTATCCCTAAAGGTTGTCATTTTGAGAACGAGCTTGGGTTCTTACGGGAAGACCCCAAAGATCTATAAATCCAGGTGCAGACGACTGATCAAACGAATCCCCTGTATCATATGTAGCCAACTCCGTATTGTACAAAGGTGTATCAGCCTCTCGACCAACGACAATAAAATTCCCTTTATGCATTTTAATTTTAACACTCCCATTTACATAGCGCTGTGTACTATCAATATAAGCTTGTAAATTATCACGAAGGTGGCTAAACCATAGTCCGTCATAAACTAGATTCGAGTATTCCGTTGCAACAATTTCACTAAATCTTCCTTGAGCACGGCTAAGAACCATATTTTCCAGTGCTTTGTGCGCGGTTACCAACACCACAGCTGCAGGTGCTTCATATATTTCACGAGATTTTATTCCTACGAGACGATCTTCTATATGGTCGATTCGGCCAATACCGTGAGTCCCTGCAATATTCGATAAAAATTCCACCAAAGCCAAAGAGTCCATTCGTTCATCATTGATAGCAACCGGGTTTCCTTTTTCAAACCTTATGTTTAAATACAACGGATCTTCTGGGCAGTCTGCAACATCTGAGGTCCATTCATAGACATCAGCAGGAGGTTCAACAGAAGGATCTTCTAAAACGCCGGCTTCGATGCTTCTTCCCCATACGTTATCATCAGTGGAGTACGGTTTATCTGCCGTATTGGGAACTTCAATGTTATGTTTCCGGGCGTAATCAATTTCCTCTAGGCGTGTCATGCCCCACTCACGAGCAGGTGCTATGACTTTAAGATCAGGTGCTAGCGCTCCTACAGAAACGTCAAGCCTTACTTGATCATTACCTTTACCAGTACACCCATGGGCCACAGCGGATGCTCCTTCTTTTCGTGCTGCCTCCACCATCAACCTCGCAATCAATGGACGGCCCAAAGCAGTAGCTAGAGGATAAACCCCTTGATACATCGCATTAGCCCTTAAAGCGGGAAAGACAAAATCTGTAACAAATTCAGATCTAACATCGGCTACATGTGCAGCTACAGCTCCCACATCGATAGCTCTCTGCTTAATAGAGGGTAGGTCACTTACGTTCCCCAAATCCGCAGTTAAAGTTACAACTTCATAGCCATAATTCTCTTGTATCCATTTAATTGCGACAGAGGTATCAAGCCCTCCGCTATACGCCAAAATAATCTTTTCTGACATCAAACCTCCAACCAATATATTACATGAAATTCATTTCTCTTTAGAAACTGCATGTACCGCCTCGGATATAATTGCACTCCCCTTATCAATATCCTCGTCTGAAACAATCAACGGCGGCATAAGCCTAACAGTATCAGGTCTAACCCTATTAACCAAAAGCCCTCTATTGAAGCATTCTTGCATCACTTCCAAACCAATCTCTGTTTCAAATTGAATGGCTATCAACAAACCTTCACCTCTTACCTCAGTAATATTAGAATAATCAGCTTTGGCTAAATTTAGTAAGTTATTTTTTAGCTTTTGTCCCGATGCTCTTACTTTTTCAGGCAAATTTTCGTTAATTGCAAATTCAACGACGGATCTTGCTGCAGCAGTAGTTAATGCATTACCACCAAATGTTGATCCATGATCACCAAAAGTCAAAGAGTTCGCTCTTTCTGTGACCATAAAAGCACCTATTGGAACTCCGCCACCCAAACCTTTAGCCAAAGTAATAACATCAGGCTCTACATCAAATTTTTGGTACCCAAAAAGAGTACCAAGCCTCCCGATACCTGTTTGAACTTCATCTAATATCAATAACAAATCATTTCGGTCACACCAATCGCGAACTTTAGTAAAAAATTCTGGATCAGGGATATTTACACCTCCTTCACCTTGAACGGGTTCCAAAAGGATAGCAACTGTATTATCGGTTGTGGCTTCTTTTATTTTTTCAAAATCATTGTATGGAACGTGCACGAATCCGGGTAACAAAGGTTTAAAGTTTTCTTGGTAGTCAGGTTGGCCGGTTGCAGCAACAGTTCCAAGTGTCCGGCCATGGAAAGAGTTTAAAGCGGTGATGATTTCACCGGCACCATTCTTGTTTAATTTTCCGTATCTTCGAGCAACTTTAATAGCCCCTTCAACCGCCTCAGCTCCACTATTACAAAAAAAGACTCTATCCATACATGAATTATCAACTAATAGTTGAGCTAATTCTATTTGGGGGATCGTATAGAAAGCATTAGAAACTTGTATTAATAATTTTGACTGCTCGACAATAGCGTCAATCATCGTCTGATGGGAATGCCCTAAAGTTGCTGTCGCCCAACCGCCAACAAAATCCAGATAAGAACGACCTTTATCATCCCAGACGGTACTCTCTTTACCCCTAACAATTGTCACAGGAACTCGATTAACTGTCTGTATATAGTATTTAGACTCTAGTGATTGCCAATCAATATTACCAACCATAATCTCTAAGCTCCTTTAGTTAATAACTATTCAACTTCCAAGTATCAACTATTACAAAATTTACGTAAATCTCCAAAAATACTTACTCGTTGTTATTAGACTTCATTGTCCCGGAATTTGCTATCTCACCTAAAGTATCTAGAAGGTCGCTAAATTGTTTTTGTAAATCTGATAAAGAAACTCTAGCTCGCTCTATTTGTCCCTTTATAGCACTTAGAGAGTCACCATCGTCCGTTCTCTTTGGTTTCTCTACCTCAAGCTGGACAGCCTTACCTAAAATCTCACTTAAACTTTTATTCAATGAAGGTTCCATAACAGGTTCTTGGCCTTGCTGTACTAGAACCACTCTTGTTAGTTGTGGATACTCTATGTCCTCTGCTTGTAGGTAAACTGGTTCAGCGTAAAGAATATTATCGCCAACAGGAATCACTAATAAATTACCCCTCAAAACCTTGGACCCAGATTGGCTCCACAAAGTAAACGACTCGGAGATCTCCGGGTTAACGTCGATACGAGCATCAACCTGTTGAGGGCCATCAATTTGCCGTTCGTTAGCAAATGTGAATGCAACTAATTTACCGTAATTCTCTCCGTCATTCCTAGCCGCGAGCCACCCTACTAAATTCGGTTTGTTTAAAGGGGTAAATGGCATAATTAGCACAAATTCCTCTTTTTCTTGGTCAGGTAATTTCATAATCAAGTAGTAAGGTTCCATGGTTTGAGCGCTTTCCCCAAAGAAAATTTCCCTTGGGAATTCCCACAAGTCTTCTTGATTATAAAAAATTTGCGGGTCGGTCATATGAAATTTCAGATATTTATTAGCTTGAACCGCGAAAAAATTCTCTGGATATCTTATATGATCTTTGAGATTTTGAGGCATTTCATTCATGCCTTTGAACAAACTCGGGAACACGTCCACATATGTATTTATTATCGCATCATCTGGATCGGTAACATAAAATGTCATAGACCCATCGTATGCGTTAACAGCAATCTTTGCGCTGTTCCTAATATAATTTATTTCTTTAGCGTCCATTGCATCAGGTTCTGAATACGGATAACGATCACTTATTGTATACGCATCTTGAATCCAATACAGTTGCCCATCATCACTTGAAACAATATACGGATCAGAATCTAAATAAAGAAAAGGAGCAACTCGATTTACTCTCTCAGCAATATTTCTGTAGTACAAAATTTGGCTTTCTGGGGTAACCTCACTGGTTATCAGTAAGTTCAAATCACCAAACTTAATCGCGAAAATAAGTTTTCTCAACAATGTGTCTAGAAAAATGCCTGGACCAGAGTAACTTTTGTACACTGCTCCATCTCTCGCAGGATGATCAAATTCTGGAGTCTTACTTCCAACAATCACCCAATCATTTGTGGCTTCACCAAAATATATTTGCGGATTATCAACCGTCGGAGCCCCATTCGCGGACTCAGGAGGGATGTCTTTTATAATAAAAACTGGTAATCCATCGGTGGTAAATTCTGTAACTGGACTCATTGCAATGCCATATCCATGAGTATACTGCAGCTTACGGTTAACCCAAGTTTGAGCTGTCTCTGGAAGCTGCTCTTGAACCAGCTCTCTGGAGCCAACCATTACCTGCCGATAATCATCATTTATCATATAACGATCAATGTCGATATCTAAAAATGAGTACTGCAAACGGAAAAATTGTATTTGATTATAGACGTCTCTCAAAGGGCGATCGTCCCATAAACGGATATTTTCAATAGTCGCCTTATTATCTTCGATAAGTTTTTCGTCCAGTTTAGCTCCTTCTTGAGTAACAAACGGTTGCTCCGAAACTCTTGAAGAATCAATTGCAAAACCGTTTCGTGTCATTTCAATGGAACGTTCTATATATGGACGTTCGAGCGCATATTCGTTTGGATCGACTTGAAATCGTTGAACAGCCGAGGGGATCGCAAAAGTTCCCAAAACTAACACCACTAACCAAATAGACCCAGCTACAACAGGTAGTGACGCACGCCTCAAAAAGACATTAGCAATCATCAACAATGATCCACCTAGGGAAACTGCCGTAAGTAATTGAAAGGCAGGTACTTTGATATTAACATCAGCGTATCCTGCACCATAAGCAGCAGAGCTACTAGAAAAAACCAACTCTTGCAAATTTAACCAATAACCAAATGACAAAACCAATAAAAATATTGCAGCAAGACCAGACAAATGAGATCTGATCGGTCCGGTCAACCTTAACTGAAACCCACCTATCGCAAAATTCGCAGCATATATTCCGGAAACTATTAGTGAATTTACTACTACCATGCCTATCAGCCAACTATGCAAGAATCTATAAAGAGGCAAATTAAATATATAAAAAGATACATCTTTATTGAATAGGGGATCAGATACGCTAAAAAGGTTTGAGTTTGTAAAGCGTAAAGTTGTTTCCCACGCACCAAGCGCAGTGGAGCCAAAAATCACGCTGAAAATAGCTACTCCGAGAAGGGTCGCAATCAGCAGTGCCCTACGAATTTGGTCCATAGTTTCAAGAGATAGATTTAATGCCGCTTCTGGGGACACTCCTTTCGGAGAAAATTTATTCGCAATAAAAATGTTAACCGCTGAAAAAATAGCAAAAACAATAACGCCTAGAGTAAATAAAATAGCTTTGGCTTGAATAATAGTCGTAAATACAGATAAAAATCCAAGATTCTCAAACCAAATCCAATCTACATACAAAGTTGCGAAAATATTTAGCGCAACGTAAAAAGCAACCAAGACAGCGAAAGCATACAAGAATTTTCGAAATCCTCCGGGCCTTGGAATACCCGCTCCTTGAAGTTCATCAAGAATACTCATTAAGTTAAACTCCTTTTGTTCATCGTTTCTTTATTATCGTTCCAATATCGGCGTTTATAGCAGAAATAAGAGAGTGCTCAGCACGCCCATCAATGATTTGGGCAGACCCAACGTGTTCAATAGCATTCAAACAAGCTTCAACTTTAGGTATCATGCCACCAACAATAACATTGTCTTCTATCAACCCGGGAACTTCATCTCCATAGATTAACGGAATAACTTTTCCGGCACCATCCATAACGCCGGGAACATCCGTCAAAAATATAACTTTCTCTGATTTCAGTGAACCAGCCACTGCACCAGCAACACTATCCGCATTAACATTTACAACTGAGAAGGTTGGACTGGGAGTCATAGATATTGAGGAAATTACCGGAATTATCCTATTTTCTATAGCAGTCAATACTAGGTTAGGATTTACCTGTTTTACGACTCCAACTTTACCAAGTTCTGGATCTTGAATTTCTGCAACTACCATAGCATCATCAATCCCAGAAATGCCAATTGCCCTGCCTCCACTCCTGTGAATACCCGCGACAATGTTTTTATTAACTAGACCAGTCAATACTGCAGTGGCAACTCTAAGTACATTCTCATCGGTTACTCTTAGCCCGCTTATAAAATCTGTTTGGATACCAAGGTCACTCAACCATTCTGTTACAGCAGATCCGCCACCATGAACCAGGACCGGGAAAACCTCTGACTTAGATAAGGTAACAATGTCTTCCATTGTTGTATCAGTGGCCCCTATGGTACCTCCACCCATCTTAATAACTATACTTTTACCCATTTAACTCTTAGACATCTTTCTATTCATGTTGTGTATGCACTATTAATGTGAACATACTCTTCCGTAAGATCACTTGTCCAGGATATCGCTGAATAATTTCCACTATTTAATTGGATATATATTTCAACCTTTTCGGTATCCATACTTTGGGCTGCAAACTCTTTTGAGAATTTAACTGGTGTTCCTTCTTTGAGCATTTCAATACCATTGATTGAAAGAGAAAGAGTTTGTTCATTAATCTTTATCCCGCTCCTACCAAGAGCGGCCACAGCGCGTCCCCAATTAGGATCATTACCATACACAGCAGCTTTCATTAAAGTAGAAGACGCCACAGTTCTTGCAGCAACTCTCGCTTCATCCAAAGTTGCCCCACCTTCTACTATCACTTCTATAAGTTTTGTGGCTCCTTCCCCGTCTAGAGCTATCTCCTTCGCAAGGTGGGCACAAACATAATCGACTGCCTCTTGGAATATTTTTTCTTCTTCTCCACCATTTATTTCTTGTATGGACGATTCATTGCTTGCTAAAAAAATAACGCTGTCGTTAGTTGAGCCATCTCCATCAATTGTCACCATGTTAAAACTGTTATCAACAGATTGACGTAAAACTCTATCTAAACATTCTTTTGAAATATTAGCGTCCGTAGTTAAAAATGCCAACATTGTAGCCATGTCCGGATGAATCATGCCGGAACCTTTTGCGGTGCCCGCGATTATAATCTCCGTGCCTGCAATATCAACAGAAATAGTAAATTCTTTAGTTCTGGTATCAGTAGTTAATATAGCACTAGCGAATTCATGATCTCTTTGTTTTAACTCAATAGCCTTAATGCCATTAGATATTAAATCCATTGGTAGCGGAACACCAATAACGCCTGTGCTGCAAACCAGTACCTGCGATACTTCTATGCCTAATTGCGCAGCAGTACTAGATGCCATTGTTTCAGCATCTTCAACTCCTTGTTGACCTACTACAGCATTAGCTATCGCACTATTCACAATTATTGCTCTCGGATCATCCAAAGCAAGGTGACGTTGACTAAGAGTTACAGGCGGCGCTACAATCTGATTTTTTGTGAATACTCCTGCTGCTTTGGTCTTTTCACCACCTAAAAGTATTGCCAAATCTGTGCCAGGTTGATCTCTAAGACCTGCACTTACAGAGCCTGCTACAAATCCCTTAGGTGAAGTTAAAGATCCACCTTCAATCTCTTTAAAGAACATAAAAAATATAACCTCTAATAATTCTATTCATTCCTCTCTCTTACTATAGCGTATAGTTAATCATAATGATTACCAAAAAATAGCTAATAATAAAAACTTTGATTGGAATTAAAGTCCGAAAATAGTACCATTTCAATATCGAATGACCTAAACCTTGAGACTAAAGGAATTTTACATTGGTAAGTAAAAGTGATCCATCAAATCCGACAAGAATTGTTGGAAAAGGGGTACAACGTATAGATGGCGCCGAAAGGGTCATGGGAACTGCTAAATACGGTGCAGATCTCAGTTTGCCAAGCACACTTCACGCAAAAATTAAAAGAAGCCCTTATGCCAATGCACGTATAAGCAAAATAAGTGTCGAAAAAGCAATCGCAATACCAGGTGTCGTTGCAATAGTCACTTCTAAAGACTTCCCAATAATCGAGTTTAGCGATCAAGTGGTTGGTGGAGAGATAACTATGACTCCACGGGATCAAAGAAGAATGCAACTTGCTGAAGACAAGGTTTTTTATCATGGCCAAGCCGTTGCAGCAGTTGCAGCGACAAGTCTGGAAATAGCTGAACTCGCGACAGAAAGCATAGATGTTGAATACGAAACCTTTGATCCTGTTGTAAATGTAGAAGATGCCGTAAAAGAAAATGCGCCCTTAGTTCACGATGATTTATATACATGGGAGTTCGCTGGATCGCTTTCTGATAAGCCTAGTAATATAGCCAGGCGTGTGGAACTCAGTAGAGGTGATCCTGCAAAAGCTTTCAAAAAATCTGACATAATTATCGAACGCCGTTTTGAAGGAGGTACAGTCCACCAAGGGTACATAGAACCCCAAGCTTGCACAGTAGATGTAGTTGATGATCATTTAACTGTGCATACTTCAAGCCAAATTAATTTCAATCTCAGAGACACCCTTGCGACAATACTAGGAAGAGATAAGGAAGCAATCACAGTGATACCTCTGGAGATCGGAGGAGGTTTTGGAGGTAAAGCAGGGTTAGGAATTGAATTCATCACAGCATTATTAGCTATAAAAGCAAATACCGCCGTCAAATTAGTGCTTTCAAGAGAAGAAGTATTTCGGTCTACAGGACCAACTTGCGCCCACGTAATAAATATTAAAATCGGAGCAAACAAAGATGGAACTCTAACCGCGTTTCAGGGAGAATATTTATTAGATACAGGAGCAATGACAGGATTCACCCACTCTGCCACCGCAGCAATGACAGGCTCCTCACACTATAAATTTAGTGACTTATACATAGATGCGTATGATGTTGTAACAAATAAACCAGTTGCAATGGCCTATAGGGCACCCAGTGGCCCCATAGGAAACTATCCCACTGAAGTAGTAATCGATGAGATCGCTGAAATCGTCGGTATGGATCCAATTGAGTTTAGAATAAAAAATGTAACAGAAGATGGAGACCCCTTACCTAACGGATTGACCATGCCTGTTTGGGGCCTTAAAAAAATATTGCAAGCAGCCAGAAATCATCCAGCTTGGACAGACCCTTTACCGAAATCTAGGGGAAGAGGTTTTGCTTCAGCGTATTGGGGAGGCGCAACCCTTACTTCTAACGCAGAAATATATGCGAACCAAGATGCGACGTTTACTGTCCTAACGGGTTCTGTAGACCTTACGGGCACTAGAACCACAATGGCACAATTTGCTGCAGAAGAATTACAGGTAGAGTTAGATCAGGTGAAAGTTGGCATAGGTGACACTGATTCCGTAGGACACACAGACGGATCCTTCGGAAGCAGAACAACTTTAGCAACAGGTACCGCGGTAATAATTGCTGCTCGGGATACGCTGGATAAACTTCAAACCGTCGCAGGCAAATTGTTAAGAATCGATCCAAAATATGTCGAGTATAAAAATCAAATTTTTTCGGCAAAAGATAATACTGATCATTACATTAAACTATCTGAAGTCTGTAAGAGTCTAGCCGAGCCAATAAGAGGAATCGGCCTTAGTACTGGACTACCTGGTGCGCCAACCGCTGCAGCATCAATCGCTGAAGTAGAAGTGGATAATATGACCGGCAGGTCAGAAATAAAAAGGTTCACAATATTCCAAGACCCTGGAAACGCCATAAATCCCCTTGCTGTCGAAGGACAAATGCAAGGGGGGGCTGCACAAGGTATAGGCTGGGCTCTATGGGAAGTCTATGACATAGATCAAAAAACAGGCATCATAGAAAATCCAAATTTTCTAGACTATAAGATGCCGACTGCGATGGACGTTCCTTCAATAGAGACTGTTATAGTTGCCACCCCAAACCCAAATGGACCTCACGGAGCACGGGGAGTAGGAGAAATACCTCTCGTTACCCCGGTAGGAGCAATAGGTAACGCTATATATAACGCAACGGGAGTTAGGTTAACAAAAACACCATTTAAATCAGAAACATTATTAAGAGCAATAAAAGCTAAAGATGAATAACGGATAAAACTATTACTTCTTCTTCTTCTTTGCCTTTGTCTTTGTCTTTGCCTTAGTTGTTTTCTTTGTAGACTCTTCTTCTTCAAGGTTTCCTGAGTCTTCGAAAGGTGCAATAGCGGCCACTTCGTCATCCGAGTCTAATCGCATCACTCGCACACCCCCGGTGACTTTCCCTTGGACAGGTACTTGGCCTAAAGTTGTCCTAATAACGATACCTTTGCGTGACACTAAAATAATCTCTTGATCACGTTTGACCATTGCAAGACCATTCAATAAGCCCGTTCGACTGAGAGATGTATTAAAGGTTTTCTGTCCATTAGTACCCCGACCGTGCGGCATATAAAGCTCAGTCTTACTCATCTTTCCGTAGCCTTTTTTAGATATCACAAAAACGAATCGCTCAGGATCAGATAGCGTAACTACTCCTATCACATTATC
>Ga0310344_10002990_pt1 | contig 12667 bp, 9 predicted proteins | sample HC15DNA20200_MG_FD_203801 | JGI IMG/M metagenome (GOLD analysis project Ga0310344, IMG submission 203801) | Marine microbial communities from station ALOHA, North Pacific Subtropical Gyre - HC15-DNA-20-200_MG | ecosystem: Environmental > Aquatic > Marine > Oceanic | place: Pacific Ocean: North... | reverse complement strand
TTCCGTCAATGATTAATCGCTGCCCGTCAATTACGGCAATTATCGGAACTGATTGCGTATTCATGTCGGCAACGTTCCCACCAGGCGTGGATACCCATCGGACTCTACCGTTACGTTTGTCGAATGCTGCATAGCGATGACGTGGGGGGCCGCCGAGCCTGCCCCAGGCAGATCCGATTACTCCCAGAATTAAACGGTCTTCATCGATGATAGGCGTGGATGTACGACCGCCGTACCCGGATGCACGACCTAAGTCTTCGGCGAGTCGCCAGTTCCAAACAATGTTGCCATCTCGGTCGAAACAATGGAGATGACCATCGACATTCATTGCGTAGAGGTAGCCGGTCTCAGGGTCTCCAGTGACACTTCCCCAACCGACTCTGTTGAACGGTACGGTCGTATTAAGGATGCTGAACGTATGTTCCCAAAGTTTAGTGCCGTCTTCCGCGTTCCAACACGTGACGATCTCTTTCTTGGCAACATCTTCACCAGTACGCCCGTTGGCACAGACTCGTCCGTCGAAAACTGCAGGAGTAGACCTTGCAATATATTCTTGGAACCAAATGAGGTTTTCACCATCCACGGACCAGTTAGAAACGAGGTTCGTGAGTTCAGAGACACCGTTTTGGCTGCGTCCACGCCAACTCGGCCAGTCTTGCGCCTGTAGGGTGCTAGTGGCGACGAGTCCAAAGCCTCCAAGCGCGAGGCTGATACGCAATACAGAACGAAAAACAAACTTATTCATCTCGTATATCCCTCTGATGAGATGGAATGTGTTTACAGGGTCCGGCATCAAAATTCTAGCATGTTGCCTAGCGGTTCCCGCACAATACTCGTTAGATGGCTTGACCGGTTCGAATCAGCAAAGATACCCTCCTCTGCGATTCTCGTGAGTTTTGTTGATAAATTACGTGGGCGTTGGAATGTCACCCTTTGGGGTGTAGTGGCCATTCTTGTGTCGTTTTCCCTTGCTGGTATGACCGTTGTGACTCTACGGACACCCATTCTTGGCTTACTCTTGCCAGCGGACGCACCATCCTGGCTCCGTTGGGTTGTCTATTTGGCCATTATTTTTCCGCTGTATCAGATCTTGTTGCTCGGATATGGTGCTCTCCTGGGTCAGTTTCATTTTTTTTGGGGTCGCTTGCGGATAGTGCTTCGTTTTATTGCGCGGCGGTTTGCTGGTGCGCCGAAGTGAGCGGATTCTAAAGCGTTCGCTCGACGAACCAGGCTAACCCTATTAAGGCTATGAAGATGGACGCCGGGACGACGATTCTAGTTCGGTACCAATCGTAATTTTTGAACCAACCAATACAGCCAGCGGCAATAGCGATTACCGCGATTTGTCCGAACTCAATGCCAGCATTAAAGGCTAAGAGGGCAACGAGACGCTCTTGGTTGGGGAGTCCAACCATGTTCAATGCATTCGCAAAACCCAATCCGTGTAATAGGCCGAAGCAAAATATGATCACCGTTCGCCATGGTGTGAGTCGTTCGATGATGGTGTTTTCTACTGCGACATATACGATGGAAGCAGCGATAAGTGGTTCGACGATATTTGCATCGACGGAAATAGTACCGAACGTAGCTGCAGTCAATGTGCAAGCGTGGGCAATGGTAAAAGCAGTTACCTGCCATATGAGAGGACGCAACTTTGGACTTAGTAAGAACAGGCCAAGTACGAACAGAATGTGGTCGAGTCCTTGAGGAATAATGTGGCTAATGCCGAGCCAGACGTACATTGTGGTAGCAGTTGTGGGTGTAGTTGCTGCCATCAAATCATAGGGAGCACTGCGGGCACCGCGTTCTAGCACCAAATGCGTTTCCACGTCACGTGGAAGGTCCATGATGGTCAGTTGGACGTTGGCGAATGCCCTAGAAGCAAAGAACTCAACTGTGTTCGCCCCGGCAGGTATGGTGCCCTCAAGGTGCGCTGTTAATCCGAGGACTGTTGGGATGGCCGCTTCAGTAGCTTTCGGTGTTCCATGATCTGGAAAGGTGACCTCAAACGGTGCTGGCTGACCATCAAATCTCACCCTGATGCGTCGCTCAAACAAGCGCTTGAGTCTATTGATGTGATTATCTAGTTCAGCGGGTGTTAGCTGTCCAAGTGCAGCCACTAGTGCCGAGTCGTCTGTGTCGATTGGGGCACCAAGGGCGAGTGCGTCGAGATCGTACAGAAGGTCGACATCGAACGAGCCGTCGGCTTGGATGATGAGAGTAACGTCGGTAAACGTGAGTGGGTGACCGTTGACTTCCTTTGTGGTTATCGCAATGGTCACAAGGGTTGTGGCGAAAACGAACAACGATAGCGATTGGCGTAAACAGGCCACACTGAGAATTCTAACGTTTGTAACTTGACGGCACCGCGTTAAAGCGGACCTCGCGCCCACGGACCGGTAACAGCGAAGCTGATTCCAGGTGATTGTGCGTTGAAAAACAGCCAGCGTCCATCGGGACTAAACGTGGCACCCGCAAACTCCCGCTCTCGGAAATCTCCTTCGAAGCCGTTCTGTTCGCCATTTAAGACCACATTATTTTTTGCGAATGGAAATATGGTTCCGTCCATCGTCAGCCCACGTACGAAACTTTGGTTGCTGCCGTCTTCACAAAGAATTAATCCTCCGCGTGGACTCACGCAAAGGTTGTCGGGCATATCAAGTACGTCGAAACTTGGTGATTCGAAGACTAGGCGTAGACGATTACCGGTTGGGTCGTATTCCCAGATCTGTCCTGCTTCAGCCTCCCCACCGTCGGTTGACACAATGAAGATCCGGCCTTCGCCGTACCAGGCTCCTTCGAGACGCGCGAAAGTGGCTCCACCGGAATCGGCACCTTGCAGAAATATGCTGTTGACTTCAATGCTGCTCGGGTCCGGGTCGTCAATCGGTAGCCAGGTGACGGGATGCCAGACGTTTACTTGCTGGTCTGTCCGAAGGTCAGCTTTCGGCACACCCGTGAGAGACAGTATCTCTAGCTTTCCGCCCAACATCAGTCGGTCTGCTTGCGCAGGTATAAATCGATACAGACCGGCGAGAGGCCGGTCTTCCGTTTCGTAAATGATCCCTGTTGTGGGGTCAACAGCAACGGCTTCATGGACGAAGCGACCCATCGCGCGAAGGGGGAGGGCCGTTGCTGTCCCTTCTAGCGGGACTTCGAAGATATATCCATGAGGCTTCTGGTAGTTGTTGTCTCCACCTGGACCGGCCACCGTTTCTTCGCACGTCAACCATGAGCCCCAAGGGGTTGGACCACCTGCACAGTTAACGGCAGTTCCCGCCAAACTGGCCCATGCGCCGGTCGTAACGCCCCGAACTGGATCGAACTCAATAGTGGTTGTGCCTCCACCGGCATTGGGGTCGTAGACCGTGTTGTTAGAGAAGGATGTGCCGCTGCGAAGTTCGTGGTTACGGATTAATCGGGTAAGACCGTTGCTTGTCTGAAAAGCCGCCATGCCATCATGCGATCCTGGCGTTTCAGAATCATCGTTTAACGGATCACCTGCCCAGCCAAATGAGAGGTAACGAAACCCCGTCGGCAAGTGCAAAAGTGGCAAACCAGTTGTTTCGTCTTGTGTTGGCTGTAATGGTCCGTAGCCAGCCGTGACATCCTGACTGAAGCCAGATGTTGTTCGTCGTATGTTTGTACCGGCTCGTAGCCCGAGGGCCTGGAACGGGACAGCGCTGAGTGCGAGGCCGGTTGCACTTAAGAAGTGACGTCGCGTGAGGTCAACGGTACGATAACCCACAGATCCACTGTAACAGAATGTCTTTGCGGGGCTGCAAACAAGTTTTATCGACGAAGTTTGATTCGGTAGGGACGCCCAAGCCGGAGAAAATTGACGACTGTGTCCGCTGAGGTTCCCACCAAGTCAAGTTGCTGCGCCGCGGTATCCGCGTCGTCAACGTCGGTGCCCCCAACACGATAGATAACATCTCCGACCGCTAGGCCACCTAGTGCTGCTGTGCCCCGTGTTTCGACGCGGGAGACCAGTGCACCAGCTCTTACTTGGAGATTGTCCACTTCGGCTCGGTCGGTTAAGTTTTCTGTTGGTTCTGCGTCGCAGAGAGCGAGACCAGTAATTGCAGACGTTTGGTCTCTGCCTTCTATGCAGACATACAACTGCGTCTCGGGTTCTTGTGCGACACTCGTTATCGTCGACAGAGTAACGAGTATGCCCGCCAACGCCGTTGCGATTATTCGTGTTTGAATCGAAAGAGGGCGACGTTGGCGGGATGTGTACATTTCGTGATTACGCCTCAAGTACGGCAGTCATGGAGATGTCCGCATTCATGAGTTTTGAAATCGGGCAGCCCGTTTTGGCGTTGTTTGCAGCTGTATCGAACGCAGACTGGTCTGCACCCGGGACCTTTGCAGAGACATCAAGGTGTATTTTGGTTACCGCCGGGCCGCCGTCCGTTATTTCTAAGGTAACCGTAGCAGTTGTACTAATCGATTCCGGTTTAAGGTCAGCTTCACCGAGTTGCGCGGATAATGCCATCGAAAAACAACCCGCATGTGCTGCAGCGATGAGTTCTTCAGGGTTGGTTCCAGCACTTCCCTCAAACCGTGTTGCGAAAGTGTATTGGGTGTCCGATAACGCGCTACTTGTGGTAGAGATTGAGCCGCTACCGTCTTTGAGGCCGCCATTCCAGACTGCCGATGCCTTACTGTCCATGTATCCTCCTGAGTCGACGGGCCAGCCGCGAGGGTGGTCCGCGTGTCTTAAGGGTCTATCCGCACGGATTCTTGATCAAATGCGAACAGGACTCTAGCGTGTTCTATTGGTACGGTGCAACTGTAACAGCCGAGAACAGTGCGTTCAGAGGCGATTTTCCGCTATACCCGCCCGTCAACGAGAGATTCCACAACGCTTGGATCCGCAAGTGTTGAGGTGTCTCCGAGATCCTGCACGTCACCCTCGGCAATCTTGCGCAGAATTCGACGCATGATTTTTCCAGAACGTGTTTTAGGTACTCCTTCAGTGAATTGGATCTTGTCGGGTGACGCGTGCGGACCGATATCACCACGAACAGTATTGATGATTTCAGTTTTCATATTTTCAGTCGGCGTTTGACCTGTTTTTAATGTGACAAAGGCATAGACAGCATTGCCTTTAATGTCATGCGGGTAGCCAACGACTGCAGCCTCAGCTACCGATGGGTGTCTGCCGATGGCGCCTTCTATCTCAGCGGTGCCTAGGTTATGTCCGGACACGATGATGACGTCGTCAACTCGTCCCGTGATGAAGTAATAGCCATCCTTGTCGCGTAGGCACCCGTCGCCGGGAAAATATTTCCCAGGAAATCTTGCGAAGTATGTGTCGTAGAATCGTTGTTTGTCGCCGTACACTCCGCGCATCTGGCCAGGCCACGACTCCAACAAGCAGAGGTTGCCTCGAATGTCGTTACCCTCCAAAATATTGCCATCGTCATCCACGAGAGCCGGTTTGATACCGAAGAGTGGAAAGGTCGCAGAACCTGGTTTGGTGGGCGTTGCTCCCGGTACAGGTGAAATGAGAATGCCGCCCGTTTCGGTTTGCCACCAGGTATCAACGATGGGACATTTTTCTTTGCCGATAACGGCGTGATACCAGGTCCACTCTGGCGATTTAATTGGTTCCCCGACGGTACCAAGTAAGCGCAGTTGGCTTAGGTCGTATTTTGAGGGCCAGTCGTCACCTTCTTTCATTAGTGCGCGCAATGCCGTCGGTGCCGTATAAAAAATATTAACTTTGTGCTTCTCGCACGCCTGCCAAAATCGTCCCCAATCAGGGTAATTCGGCACACCTTCAAACATCATCGTGATCGCGCCGTTTGCGAGAGGGCCGTAGGTGATGTAGCTGTGTCCAGTAACCCAACCGATATCGGCAGTGCACCAGAAGACATCGCCTTGGCGATAGTCGAAGACGTAATTAAAGGTGGTTGCGACGTAAGTAAGATAGCCCCCTGTCGTATGCAGGACGCCCTTAGGTTTTCCGGTAGACCCAGAGGTGTAGAGAATAAAAAGTGGGTCCTCCGAGTCCATCGGCTCGGCCGTGCAGATGCTGTCAGCCTCAGAGAGTGCTTCGTGCCACCACACATCACGTCCGCTGGTCATCTGGACCGGCGCGCCCGTGCGTTGGACAACGATGATTTTTTCAATGCTCGGCGTGTTCTTGACGGCGTTGTCAGCATTCGCCTTCATTGCGACATCCTGTTTCGAACCGCGTACGCCCGTATCCTGCGTAATGATTGCCTTACACTCAGAATCATTGATTCTGGTGACTAGGCTGTCTGCCGTGAACGCGCCAAATACGATCGAGTGGACGGCCCCGATTCGTGCGCAGGCAAGCATTGCGATTAGCAACTCGGGGATCATCTGCATGTAGATGCAGACACGGTCGCCCTTGGTGATACCGAGGTGTTTGAGGGCGTTACCTGCCTTCTGTACTTCATCGAGGAGCTCACCGTAACTGAAGGTTTTGCTTTCAGTCGGGTCATTGCCTTCCCATATCAGTGCGATGTCATCTCCGCGACCATTTTCAACGTGACGGTCAACACAGTTGTAACAAGCATTAAGTTTTCCACCGAGGTACCAGGCGATTTCGGCTTTGTGGTAATCACACTGCTGTACGGTGTGCCACTTTTCAAACCACGTAATCCGCTGTTCGGCTTGGTCTGCCCAAAAACTTTCCGGGTCACGAATAGAACGCTCATAGATTTGGCGGTACTCGTCGAGTGACTTAACGTTGGCACCGGCGGAAAACTCTGCCGGCGGGTTATAAACTTTGTCAGCGTTTGATCTTTCGTCAGCCACGAGATCCTCCTCATTGAAAATCAAAGTGTTTGGTCCGTGTTTCTACGGACGCAAACAATCACAAACGTTTTGTTGCAACTAACAGGTTTCGGGTTTTACCATCTGCCGTTATTACGTAATCCCACAATACAGCTTCCCGCTGGAATCCCAGCTGTCGAAAAACTTTTTGTGCTGCTTCTTGGTCTAGCGTCATGCGCGCAGTTAACATTTGGAGATTAAGCTCTCTGGCATACCACTCAATTTCAGCCACGAGTGTTCGAGCCAGTCCAAACTGTCGAACCTGTGGCGCAACCTGCATGCGAATCTCTCCAAGATGGCGTGTCCAACTCGTCGTGCTGTGTAGCAGGGTTGCTTCTCCGACAACTCGATCTCCGTTGAGCGCGAGGATGGTAAATGTACGCTCATCCTCAATATTTTGTGCCCAAGCTTCGACGACCGCCCTTTCGGTGATATTGAAACGGAGATAAAGGAGGTCATCTGGGTCTAGGTTGCTGGCAAAGGCAAGAACGGACTCAATGTCAGCTCGAGACATCGGTCGCAGCTGGCATTCTCGGCCATTGCGAAGAGTGGCCGGCTTAGGGTAACGACTAGCGAGGACACCTGCTTGCTCAGACATAGCTTCAGTCCCAATGGTAGGCGCGAATCATAGCTTCTTCCATGCTGCCATTCAACGAATACAGTTATTGAAAGCCCGGATGTAGCAATTGACGCCGAAAGGGATTCTGTGGGTGCCAAGGCACGTCCTTATTTGCCGAACTTTGCTTTTGCTTCCTGCCTACGTGCATGGAGGATTGGTTCCGTGTAACCACTTGGTTGATCGCATCCTTTAAACACCAGGTCACACGCTGCTTGGAAGGCGATGCTTTCATTGAAATTATCGGCCATGGGTTGATAATCTGGGTCACCGGCGTTTTGGCCATCCACGACGGCGGCCATTCTCTGAAGGGTTTCTCGTACCTGGTCCTCACTACAGATGCCGTGGTGAAGCCAGTTGGCAATATGCTGGCTAGAGATGCGAAGAGTGGCACGGTCTTCCATTAGTGCGACATTATTTATATCCGGCACTTTTGAGCAGCCGACTCCTTGGTCTATCCACCGTACGACGTAGCCAAGGATGCCTTGCGCGTTATTGTCCAGTTCTTGCTGGATTTCCTCAGCAGTCCACTTCGGGTGGTCAGCTCTCGGAATGGTCAATATTTTGTCAAGATCGGCTAGGGGTCTCGACCGTAGGGCTACTTGTTCTTTCTCCACGTTAACAGAGTGGTAGTGTGTTGCGTGTAAGGTCGCAGCCGTTGGAGAAGGAACCCAAGCGGTATTCGCTCCAGACTTCGGGTGACCAATTTTCACCTCTAGCATGTCTGCCATCAGGTCGGGCATGGCCCACATGCCCTTTCCGATTTGCGCATGGCCAGGCAACCCGCAAGCCAAACCCACGTCAACGTTCCAATCTTCGTAGGTCACCATCCAGTCTGAGGTTTTCATTTCCTTTTTCCGGATCATTGGTCCGGCTTCCATAGCGGTGTGCATTTCATCGCCGGTGCGATCGAGAAAGCCTGTGTTAATAAAGAACACGCGCTCTTTTGCGGCCCTGATGCATTCCTTTAAGTTGACCGTTGTCCGTCGTTCCTCGTCCATGATGCCGATTTTCAGAGTGTGGCGTTCAAGTCCGAGAATATCTTCTACGTCACTCAGGATCTGGTCGGTAAAGGCCACTTCTTCGGGTCCGTGCATCTTCGGCTTGACGATATAGACGGAGCCGGCGCGACTATTCCTGGGAGATTTTAGGTCATGAATAGCAATCACTGATGAAATGATTGCATCGAGGATCCCTTCGGGCGCTTCACGCCCATCACCGTCGAGGACCGCAGGATTTGTCATCAGGTGACCAACGTTTCTGATCAACATCAAACTGAGTCCGGACAGTTGAACATCTGCGCCGTCAGGAGCCATATAGACCCGGTCAGGGTTTAGCGATCGGTCGACCATTCGACCACCCTTTTCAAAGCTGTCCGTCAAGTCCCCCTTCATTAAGCCAAGCCAATTCCGGTAAGCGACAACCTTATCGTCAGCGTCAACCGTGGAGACCGAATCCTCAAGATCCATAATGGTCGTTGTCGCTGCCTCTACAACCACATCTTTTATACCGGCTGCGTCAGCTCGGCCTACGGGATGGCTTCTATCGATGCTGATTTCGATATGAAGGCCGTTATTACGAAAAAGAACAGCTGAAGGGGCACTGGGGTCTCCAGAATATCCAGCAAACTTTGATGGCTCCGCGAGTCCGACAACGTCACTATTCTCAAGGGAGATGGCGAGCTGGCCGTTGACAACGGCATACGTTTTGGCCTCGGAATGACTGCCGCTCGTAAGGCTGACTGCCTGGTCAAGGAAGTCGCGAGCGGCTGCGATTACACGAGCACCACGGACCGAGTTGTAGGCGTCAGTACGTTCCGCCCCCTCATCTTCCGCGATAGCATCGGTTCCGTAGAGTGCGTCGTATAGGCTACCCCACCGCGCGTTGGCAGCGTTCAATGCGTATCTCGGGTTAGTCACCGGTACGACAAGTTGGGGGCCGGCGACCGTCGAGATTTCAGGGTCGACATTTGCCGTAGTCACAGAGAAATCGTCGCCCTCGGGCACGAGATACCCGATTTCTTTGAGGACCGATTTGTATTCCTCTAGGTCAATAGGACGGTCACGATTCTCCCTGTACCACGCATCTAGATGCCGTTGGAGCATGTCGCGTTTAGCTAGCAGCTCACGGTTTCTTGGCGCTAACTTGTGAATCAGTTGGTCAACCCCAGACCAGAACGTGTCTGGAGAGATATCTGTTCCAGGCAAGGCCTCGTCGTTTATGAAGTCATAGAGTGTTTTATCGACTTGGAGCTTTCCAGTTTCGATACGGTCCGTCATGCTATCTCCCTGTTCTCGTTCGGTCGGCACTTACGCACCAATTGCAGGTCCTGTTGTCTCGACACATATTACTTGTCCGTGTGATTTTACTCCTGCTGGTCCGACTCGGCTAATCTCTGGGCACAGTGTGGTTGTCAGGCTACTCGGTTAACACCCACAAACGTTCACAACAGTACCGGGAGCGGGAACACGCATGCTATGCTGCGGCGGCAAATGGTTACTGAGGGATTTCCAGATTTACGGGTGTTCATTGACCAGCTGAGGCGAGATAATGACGTGGCGATCATTGATGCCCCCGTTGATCCCAATCTTGAAGTTGCTGAAATTCATCGTCGGGTCATCGCGTCCGGTGGTCCAGCGCTTCTCTTTACCAATGTTACTGGCGCCTCGTTTCCCCTTGTTACGAATTTATTTGGTACCGCTAGACGGGCTGAACTTGCTTTCGGCACTCGACCACTGCGTTTCGTTAAACGGTTGGTCGAGCTTGCCGAAACGTTGTTGCCGCCGACCCCAGGCAAGCTGTGGGACGCCCGCGATGTTGCTGGTTCACTTGTTGGTATTGGTACATCTTTAAAAACAAGAGGTCCGGTTACTGAGGTTGTTACAAACAACGTGGACCTGGGCCGTCTTCCCGCACTTACGTGTTGGCCTGAGGATGGTGGACCGTTTGTGACGCTACCGCTGGTTTATACCGAACATCCAGAACGACCTGGACACAATCTCGGCATGTACCGTTTACAGGTCCATGACCGTCGTACGACCGGTATGCATTGGCAAATTGGTAAAGGTGGTGGTTTTCATTACGCTGTAGCGGAGGGCAAGGATCAAGAACTTGCGGCGACTGTGTTTTTGGGTGGACCTCCAGCGCTGATGCTTGCCGCGATTGCGCCTTTACCGGAAAATGTGCCGGAGTTGATGCTTGCGTCGCTGCTGGCTGGGCAACGGCTTCCGATGGTTGGTGGGGAGGGGCCGCATCGGCTCGTTGGGTCCGCCGAGTTCGCGTTGATGGGGGCAGTGGCGCCCCATGTCCGTAAGGCGGAAGGTCCCTTTGGCGATCATTACGGCTATTACTCATTAGCGCATGACTATCCCGTGTTTACTGTCGACAAAATCGCGCACCGCAAGGACGCGATTTTTCCAGCAACTGTGGTAGGTAAACCCCGACAGGAAGATTTTTTTATCGGAGATCTTCTGCAGGAATTGTTGTCGCCGCTTTTTCCACTTGTTATGCCAGGCGTGGTCGACCTCTGGTCTTATGGAGAAACCGGTTACCACTCGCTTGGGGCGGCTGTTGTACGCCAACGTTATGCCCGAGAAGCGATGGCAAGCGCATTTCGGATACTTGGCGAAGGGCAACTATCACTAACAAAGTTTCTCTTAGTTATGGACCAGCCAGTCGATTTAAAGAACTTTAAACAAACGTTAGAGCATCTTCTGGAACGGACTCGCCCGGAAACCGACCTTTATGTGTTTTCAAATTTGTCAATGGATACTCTGGATTACACGGGACCAGAGGTGAACAAGGGGTCCAAGGGTGTGTGGTTGGGACTCGGAGACCCGGTCCGAAAGTTGCCGCGAAACTTTCAAACGGCTGAACTGCCACGGGGCGTTTCGACAGTCCGAGTGTTTTGCCCGGGATGTCTTGTGGTTAATGCGCCAACGTATACGGCGGAGCCCGGCGTCGCTGCGCGCTTGGCTCAGGATTCAACATTCAAAGACTGGCCATTGATCGTGGTGTCAGACGAACCGGATCGTGCCGTGGCGTCTGAGATCAACTTTCTATGGACAACGTTTACTCGTTTTGAGCCAGCCGCTGATATTTATGCATCAGAAGCCAGAATTGCACGTCACCATGTGTCGTATACACCGCCGGTAGTTATCGATGCGAGAATGAAACCATCGTATCCATCTGAACTAACTTGTCGACCTGATGTGGCACAGCGAGTTACGGACCGGTGGTGTGATTACTTTCCTGGTGGAGGCGTGGAAATGGGGGACTCCGAAAATGCATCGTTGGCCTAAGACGCTGGCCGCTCTATTTTCTTCGATGCCCACACAGAACCATTAGCGATGAGATGTCTTTCTTGGCGCGTCTGTTTGATGGTTGTTGCCTGCGTTGGACAGCTTGCTTGTTGGACCGCGATGAACGACGACGCGAGTTTCACCTTTACTGCTGTTGTACCGGATGCAGGGAGCCCTGCAACTCAAACGATTGGTCCAGAGAGCTTTGTGAATTTGTTCGAAGGCCTTACCGCCGGTGAGGTTGTCTTCGATCTTGTGCCCGTCGGTCAACACTGCCGGGACTCGGCAGATTGTCTCGACCGTCTGCAGGGCGGAGATATCGATCTCTTTCGGGCAACGGTCGCTGATCTTGCCGGACTATTCCCAGAGCTACAGGTGTTAGCGATTCCCTATCTGGTTGAAAGTGCGGCGGTGGCAGAATTGGTTTATAGCGGAGCATTCTTTGCCAGGATGCGGGATGCGCTGCTCGAGCGTACGGGACTTCGTCTCATGGCAGTTTCGAGCGTGCGGGGCTGGCGACATATTGCGAACGATGTACGTGTTGTCCGGGGACCAGAAGATCTTGAGGGAATACAGATTGCGACGCTCGATGTGCCAGTCCATTTCGAAACGACGCGCGCCATTGGAGCTGAGCCATCCGTCATGCGGTCGAGCAACACCGGCCAAATCCAGTTGGGCGAGTCTACTGGGCTACGTGGTAGCGTTACCGATTTGTTGGCTCTTGAAGATTCTGCCCGACCAATGTTTTTGACACTTGACCGACACGATTACATTGTTGAATTGTGGTTGATGAACGAAAGATCCTACCGAAACATGCCTCTCGATTTACAGCAAATTGTCCAGTTAGGCTTTGACGAGTTGAGGCGGTTAACGTTGAGGTTTAGCGACGAAGCCGAAGACGATGCGCTTACCGCGTACAGAGCAGCTGGTGGAG
>Ga0310344_10002988_pt1 | contig 12668 bp, 8 predicted proteins | sample HC15DNA20200_MG_FD_203801 | JGI IMG/M metagenome (GOLD analysis project Ga0310344, IMG submission 203801) | Marine microbial communities from station ALOHA, North Pacific Subtropical Gyre - HC15-DNA-20-200_MG | ecosystem: Environmental > Aquatic > Marine > Oceanic | place: Pacific Ocean: North... | reverse complement strand
TCATCAAATTCGTCGTCTGGGTTAGGTAACAGTATTTACCTTGCATAGCTTATTATAGTATAACATCATGAATGAATACGATCAATTTGAATATGATAAGACTCCAGATTACCTACCCCGTATGAAGGAGATTCATAAAGAACAGAATGAAGCTTTAGCTAGAGCTGAGCAGATGCATAAAATCAATGATGCTCAACGTCTAGATAATGCTAAACAGTTTGATAAAACTATTAATAATGTAGCTAAATTTTCTAAAACTTTAGGCACAATATTAGAGGAAAGGCGAGATAAAAAAGATAGGGAATATGCGAATGAATCTGCTCAAATATCCCATGATACAGGTATCACACGTCATGGTATGAAGACAGCTATATCAGAGGGTGAGTATCTTGATGAAGTTTCTTATTTAAATGGTAAAGCTGCAGAGTTTGAAGCAGAAGGAAAACACGATTTAGCTGAACAATTACGTAATTTACATGGTCATAAATTAGTAATTTTTAAAGAAACATTAGCTAAAAAAGCAGCTATAAATTTATCAACAAATTGGGACGCTGAAAAAGACACTTTTAAAACTGATGATGGTGTAGGCTGGAATGATGAGGATATTACTCAAGAAAAGAGAGGAGAAATATTTAGACAATGGATGGTAAAAAGAGGTCTTACAGACGTTAGTTCTTTAAGTCCAGAATTCCTAGAGAAAAACTTTTGGCCAACTGTTGAGAAGAATAAGTCAGTAATAATGGCGCAGAGTCAAGACCAATTAAAAACAATCAAAAAGAATGAACGTATAGCTTCTATAAAAGATCAGATGCTAACAGCTGCAGAAACTCAACCACCAACACTTGGCCCTAAATTAATAGAATTAATAAAGGTACATGGTATAGAGTTAGGTGGTAAATCTGAAGCTAGAAAACAATTAATAAACCAATTAGATGATATGCTAGCTAATGATTTAATATCAGAACAAGCATATAGAGAATTATTACAGTATGAGTTTAAGGCTGATGATGGTAGTAAACAAACTATTGGTAAGTATTGGGAAAAAGATTTCGGTAATATTGAAGATAGAATTAATGCAGCTAAAGCGAAAGGTGCTGAACGTTTAAATGATAAAAATAAAGCATTAACTTTAGATTTTATAAAAAGAGTAGAAAATGCTATAAGCGTTAATGACGGTATATTTACAGAAAATGATGTAGCATTCTTTGAGAAAGAGTGGAAACAAAATCCTGAAACAGCACATTTACCAGTACCTGATATATTAAATCGAATGGGTGCTAATACTGTGGAAGATCGTGATGATAACGATTACGTAGCAGAAATGAAGGAGAATGTCCGACAGGGTCGACCAGTTGGTAATGCTTGGGTAAGAATTCAAGATCCTACGTTGAGAGAAGAATGGCGAAAGATATCAGCTAGTGCTTCTGGTCAGGGTATGACCGATGAAATTAAAACTGATCGAGACACAATGCTAGGTAGATGGACTGACGAATACCTACAGGAAACTGTTGTTGGTAATAAATCATCTTCTCTACAAGGTAATATACTTAGAAGAGCTAAAGCTAGTTATGCTATGCATTATGCAAATGCTGAAGGTAAGTTCGAAGATGAGCCACCTGGAAATGCAATGAAACAGCGTCATGAGTATGCTAAAAGTTTAGTTAAAGTGGAAATTGAGACTGGTTTACATACACAAGATCCGCCACTACCTGATACTAAATCCCATGCTTTTAAATTAAAAGGTGCTATTAATGATATTAAAAAAGGTAAAGAAAATAATCAAGATATCATACGCACACAAATTATAGCAGGAACTGAAACTGAGTTTAAACGATTAGAAAAAGATCCAACAAAAGTACCAGCTATATATTTCCAAATAGCTAAAAAAGCAAAAATACGTGGAACAAACGGTGCACTTTTAACTGGATGGGATATCGCTAATTACCAATATAAATCACAAACAGGTAAAGAGTTACCAAAACCAGGAGAAATTGCAGGTTTGCAAGAGAAATCTCCTGTTCAACAAAATTATTTGTTACATAAACCTACTTATAATAGAAAAGTCCGAGCACGGGAATTAGATTCAAAAGACTCACAACCAGATTACACACCCTATATTACACCCGGTCTGAGCCCAGGTCTCGATAACACCATTGTCAGTTAATGTAAGCTAAGGCTTCTTTAGACACTCAAATAAACATAATTTACTAAGGTAAACCATGGGTTATAACCTAGAAGATATTGATGTAAATCAATTAGACCAAGCTGTGAATGAAACACAGCAATGGATAGATAACGAAACTAAACGAGAAAACGAACAAAAAGATCTAACAGAAAAAGCTGAAGCTGAAACTGCTAAATTAGAAGCTGAACAAGCTGACCCTAGAAACAAAGAGAACTGGGGTGTAGGTGGAGTTGTTAAAGAACTTCAATCTGCATTTACTGGTGGTGCACAAGACACAGCTTCATCTATTGTTACCTTACCAGAACGTATTCTTGATCTTACTACAGGTGAGGTTGTAGAAGAATCTAAAGATGGTGGTAAATATGATACTGAATGGGATAATTGGTTTGTAGACGATCGAAACCCTATAGAAACTAAAACCTGGTGGGGAGGACTTATACGTAGTGCTACTCACTTTGGTACAATGGGTCTTGCTATTGTTAAAGCAGCTCCTGTTATAGGAGTCGGTGCAACAGCTGTAGGCGCAGGTCGTTTAGTTACAGCCGCAGGTAATCTTGTAGCTGGTAATTGGGCAAGAGCCGCTGCAGTCGGTGCCGCTACAGACTTAGTATCTAAGTATTCACAAGATGCTAACGGATTACAAGTACTAAGAGATAGATATGGTTTCATTGATACACCTTTAACTACAAATGACTGGGATCATCCAGTTGTTAAAACCTTCAAAAATGTGGTTGAAGGTATGGGTATTGGTGAACTAACTGGAGGATTATTCCGAGTTATGGGTAAAGGTATGAAACGACTAAGACCTGTTAAAGGTGGTCAGGAAGTACTAGAAGATGCCGCAGACTTAGGAATTGGTAGAGAGACTCAACGTTCTAAAACTGTCAATAATCAAACCATTGAAAAGGGACAATTAGAATTATTTGAATCGAATGGCGACTTTCGTGGTCATTCTCATAAAGGCCTCGCTGATACATGGCAAGGGTCTCCAACTTCAAAAGATAATGCTTATGATGTAAGAACTTCACAAAAGAAAATACGTACCGATTATGGTGCTGAAGAAGGTTCACCAGGTTCTGTTACTACTCCTGTAGGATTAGAACGTGCCGTTAAAACCAGTGGTCTTAGTGAAGAGACTGTTAATGAAATTTATAGAGATTTAGTTAGTGAACCCAGATATGCTGCAGAAATTGAAGCAGTAAGAGCTGGTAGAACAACTATGAAAGAAGTCTGGGGTGATGCTATTGAACAATGGCAGAGAACTGGATTAGGTAGAGAAGCGTCAGATTTATCACCAGAAGAATACCTTACAGAGTATTTTGAAGGTGCTCATAAGTATTTTGCTGATACTCCAGATGAGATGATAGCTTGGACATCTAAAAATGTAGTTGCTGGAGATCTTTTAATTGGATCTTTATTACGTGAAATACGTGATTTAGGTTTGGTAGGCCGTGAAATTGCTGATATAGCTGACCTTGGTGATATAGATGGAACTGGTAAAGCTCTATTTGATAAACTTATAACTGCTACAACTGAAGTTAAACGATCAAGATTAATTCAATCTGATGAATTTAGGCGGTTAGGAGCTGGTTCTGATAGGCAGAGTTTTGTTAAAGCTAATTTAGAGTCTCAAGTTAAAGAATCTATAGATGGGTTCAGGTTAGCATTAAAGATAGCTGGTGATAATAAGGATGATGATCTATTTAAGGCTATATTCGAAACAGTTTCAATGTCTAAAGATCTACATAATTTAACTGATTTCGATGCATTTATTCGTAGAAAATTAGTAGGAGGTGACTTAGATGGTAAACCTAAGACTGGTTTATTAATTAAAGAGCTTCAAGGTGTTATGGTAAATAGTATCTTAAGTGGACCTAAAACATCTGCAAGAGCTATTATCGGTACATCTACTGCTACTTTCTTACGTCCTCTATCAACAGCAATAGGTTCCGCACTACAATACCCATTCACTGGTGATGCTACAACAGTAAGAGCTAGTTTAGCTGCTGTTAATGCTATGCGTGAAGCTATACCTGAAGCATGGACATTATTTAAATCTAGACTTAACTCATACTGGGCTGGTGATATAACTACTGTTAAATCCCGCTTCTCTGAATATACACGAGGAGATGATCAGTGGGCAATGTTTGGAGATTGGGTTGAAAATAGTGGTAGAGCTACTGCTGGTGATCAAGCTGCTTATTATATGGCTAACATGGCAAGGCAACTTAATGATAATAAGTTCCTTACCTACTCAACTAAGATCATGGCAGCTACTGATGATACCTTTGGGTATATTTTAAGTAGAGCTAGAGCTAAAGAGAAAGCAGTAAGGCAAGCATTAGATGCACACAACAAAGGTGCTTTTACTGAAATAACTCCTGATTTATTAAAAGATGCTGAGAATAGATTTCTTGGTGAAATTATAGATGCTGAGGGTAATATATTAGATAGTGCTACAGAATTTGCAAAAAGAGAAGCTACTTTAACTACAGATCTTACTGGATTTGCAAAAGGTTTGAATTCAGTTTTTGAACAAACCCCTTGGGCAAAACCATTCTTCCTATTTGCTAGAACTGGTGTCAATGGATTAGCTTTAACAGCTAAACATACTCCAGGATTCAATTTTTTAGTTAAAGAATTCAATGATATAGCTAGAGCCACACCTGATAATTTAGCAGATGTAGCTAAATATGGTATTAATAGCGCTGATGATCTTGCTAATGCTAAGGCATTGCAAACTGGTCGATTAGCTATTGGTGGTTCAGTTATTTCAATGGCTGGGATTCACTTCATGAATGGTGGATTAACTGGTAATGGACCTACAGATAGGCAGAAAAGACAGGTATGGTTAGATGCAGGTTGGGTACCACGGAGTATAAATATTGGAGGAGTATGGGTCAGTTATGATTCATTAGAACCATTTAACCAAATTCTCGCAGGTGTAGCTGATGTGGGTGACCACTTAGAGCTTATGGGAGAAGAATGGACGCAGGATCAATTCCAAAAATTATCTCTAGTGGTAGGACAAGCTGCTACAAGTAAAACATATCTAACTGGTTTACAGCAAATGGTAGACCTTTTCGCAGGTAAACCAGGTCAACATCAGAGAATTCTAGCTGGTATAATGAATAACACAGTACCACTAGCTGGACTTAGAAACGATTTAGGTAAATTATTCACTCCTCATATGAAAGAATTAGGTTCTGGATTTGGGGATGCTTTTAGAAATAGAAATTTAATTACTGAAAGTATTTCACCTGAGCCATTACCTATTAAATATGACTTATTAACTGGTAAACCGATTAGAGAACATGATTTTATGACTAGACTATATAATATGTTTAGTCCTATACAATTAAATCTCGATCAAAGCCCAGGCAGAAAAATGTTATTTGATAGTGGTTATGATTTAAGAACATCAACGTACTATGGTCCTGATGGAACTGATCTCACTAACTCACCTGGACTAAGGTCTAAATTTCAACAATACATTGGCTCACAAAATCTTGAATTAAAACTTAATAAATTAGCTGACGATCCTAGAATTCAAGAATCTATTGCAATGATGAATGAGGATCTACGTGCTGGTCGGAGAGAAATGGAACCAATGAAAGCGTATTACCATACTGCTAAAATAAAGCAGATTTTCGAAAGAGCACGTAAACAAGCTTGGTTAGAAATGATGAAAGAGGTTGAGGTTCAAACAATGGTTGCAGAGCAAAATAGAATAGAATTACAAAACAGAAGACGGCGTAGAGAAAGTACTCAATTAGAGTCCTTAATACAAATGAATAAATAACAACACTAATCAACCATAACTATGGCTACAACTTTTAACGAAGCAACAGGCGACGGTTCCAATAAAGTCTTTACATTCACTTTTCAATATCTAAAAGATGCTGATGTTAAAGTATCTATTGATGGAGTCGTGCAAGCATCAACTAAGTATGCTATTACAACTTCACCCTCTACCCGAATCACTTTTAATAATACTAGTATAACCGCAACATTACAAGAAAGTGATGGAGCACCTAAAGATACTTTACCTGTTAGAGTATTTAGAGAGACCGAAGTAGATACTGCTAAAATAGTATTTGCTGCAGGATCTGCTATACGTGCGCAAGATTTAAACAATGTCTTTGAACAGAGTTTATTTGCAGCACAAGAAGGACAAGGACCAACTATTGTAAAAACACGTATAGCTGATAACTCTGTAACAACAGAAAAAATTAAAGATAGAACAATAAAGGCTGAAGATATAGAAGCAAATACTATCACAGCTAATGAATTAGCCCAAAATTCTGTAGGTGCTAGTGAATTAGATAATAATTCTGTAGCCTCTGCTAATATTATTAATGGTAGTATAGTAGATGAAGATATATCAACAGGAGCAGAAATCCAAGTTAATAAGTTAGATGATGGTAGTGCAAGACAGTTACTACAGACAGCTGCTAATGGGTCTGATGTAGAATGGACCAGTAATGTAGATATACCTGGTACGTTAGATGTATCTTCAAGTGCTCAATTTGATAACGATACTAATGTAGATGGTAATTTTACTGTAAATACTAATAAATTTACCGTTAACAACAGTTCAGGTAATACTAGTACTGCTGGTACCTTGTATGTTAGTGGAACTAGTACAATTGTTGGGCATTTGTATGGCCCTTCTGGTGGACGTTTCAATAATATTCAAATCGGTAGTAGTGGTACGCAAGAAATAGATACTACAATTGGTAATCTAATATTAGATTCAACTGGTGGCACTGTACAAGTTACAGATAACTTCAATGTAACAGGTGACGCTGATATTGATAATAATTTAAATGTTGATGGTACATTAACAGTTGATGGAACCTCAACACTTACAGGTAATGTTACCTTCGGTTCTAATATCACAGGTAATTTAATAGGTAATGCTTCTACAGCAACTACATTACAAAATGCACGGACTATAGGTGGTGTATCCTTTAACGGCTCTGCAAATATAAATCTTCCTGGTGTTAATGCTGTAGGTAACCAGAATACAACTGGTAGTGCAGCTAAATTAACTACTGCTAGAACAATCGGTGGAGTCTCATTCGACGGTTCTGCTAATATTAACTTACCTGGTGTTAATGCTGCAGGTACTCAAGATACTTCTGGTAATGCAGCTACAGCAACATCTTTGGCAGCTGCCTCTGTAATTACAAATGCTGAGCAAGCTGCACATACTGTAAATGATACTACATTCTTTACTACTTCAGCAGCAGAAGCTAGATATTTCAATGCAAGTACAAGTGAAACCATTAAAGATGGAGATACATTCCCTGATAACGATACAACAATAGCAACAACAGCAGCTATTAATGATAGAATTATAGATCTTGTTGATGGGGTCGGTGGATTCCATCCTGTCGCCAATGAAGCAGCGATACCTGGAACGAACGTTGATGTAGATAATAATGCAGGTACTATAGTATCTATAGGTGTATTAAGTAATACCTATACCCCTAGTGGTGGTACAGCTACTATACCAGCTGCTAACCTAACCAATCTTAGTAATAATTTAACTATTACAGGATGTGGAAGTACAGTACTTGAGGCTGGGTATGGTTTACTATTAGAGACTAAAGCTTTATCTGATACAGCTTATGCTGCTAACCCCTCATATACCTTCCATAGATTAGTCCCTAAAGCTACTGAAGTAACAACTGTTGCTAGTAAAGCTACAGAGATAGGACGTCTTGGTACAGCTGATGCTGTAGCAGATATGAACATACTGGGTACTACTGATGTCGTTGCAGACATGAATCTGCTAGGCACTACTGCCTGTGTTGCAGATATGGCATTACTTGGTACTACAGCTTGTATTGCAGACATGGCAACTATTGCTGATACAAGTAACCTTATTTCGAATATAGGCACTGTTGCAGGTATACACGCTAATGTAACTACTGTTGCTGGTAATAACTCAAATGTAACAACAGTTGCAACTAATATAGCTGATGTTAATAACTTTGCTGATCTATATCAAATAGCATCTTCTAACCCATCTACAGATGGTGGTGGTAATGCTTTAGCTGAAGGTGATTTATATTTCAACACTTCTGCAGATGAACTTAAGATCTATAATGGAACCTCTTGGCAAGGTGGTGTAACAGCTACAGGTAACTTTGCAACCGTTACTGGTAATACATTTACTGGTGATAATAAATATAATGATGGAGTTAAAGCACTAATTGGTACTGGATCTGATTTAGAAATTTTCCATACTAGTGATGTTAATAATATCAAAAGTGTTAACGGTAAGATAGTTTTAGCAACAACGGCTGGTAATGCTGATATTGAAGTCACACCTCATGGGACTGGTAAAGTCAAATTGGATGGTCTTAGCTGGCCAACAGCTGATGGCTCACCATCACAGTACTTAAAAACAAATGGATCAGGAGTTTTATCTTGGGGAACTATATCTTCAGATGTAGTTTCTGATACATCTCCACAACTAGGTGGTAACTTAGATGTAAATGCTAAGAATATTATTTTAGCAGATAGTGCAGGTGCATCAGATGATAGAATAATCTTTGGTGATAATTCAGAATTCAGTATTTATTATGATACTAATGCTAATATAGTAAATACACTTGGTAATTTAATCCTTTCAGATTCAAGTGGTTCAATACACCTTCAATCAACAGCAATTCAGTTTGATAATGCAGCTGGTAATGAGGTTCTGGCTAAATTTACTCAAGGTGGAGCCGCTGAACTGTACCATGCTGATGACAAGAAATTCTATACAAACGCTACAGGTGTTTATGTAGAAGGAGGTATAACTAGTACACAGGGTTATGATATTGTTGGAGATTCTAAAAAACTTAGAATCGGTGTGAGTCAAGATATTGAACTCTACCATGATGGAAGCCACAGTTATTTCAAAAGTAAAACAGGAGATACTTATTTACAAACTTCTGGTGATAAGAATGCAATTGAATATAATCAAAATGGTGCTGTAAAATTATATCATAATGGACTTAAGAAGTTCGAGACAGCTAGTCATGGCATAAATGTTTTAGATGATCTTGTCTTTGATAATGGAACGAACGCAGGTAAAGATGTTAATTGGAATGAAGCTAGTAATACTATGCGTTGGCAAGATAGTGTTATTGCAGCGTTTGGTACTGGTGATGATCTAAAAATATATCATGACGGATCCAATGCTTACTTAAAAAATACTACTGGTAATATAGCTATTGAAGCTAAAGCTGGTGATATGAGTATTAAGTGTGTACCGGATGGAAAGGTCGAATTATATTTTAATGATGCTGTAAAACTTCAAACTGATAGTACAGGTGTTTTCGTAAGAGGAGCTCTTTGGGCTGAAGGTATTTTCTACCCTTGGGCGAATAATACTTATGACCTAGGATCGGATTCATATCGTTGGAAAGATTTATATATATCTAATGATATAGATATTAAAGATAATGGTGAGTTGAGAATTGGAGATTCGGATGATCTCAAACTTTATCATGATACCAGTCATAGTTACATTAACCATAGTGGAACAGGTCATTTATATCTCTATGGTAATGGCTCAAATAATATTGTAATAAGAGCTAATAGTGCTAAAGAAAGTATAATTGCAAGGCCAAACACTAGTGTAGAACTGTATTATAATAATGCTAAAGAATTCCAGACAGTTGAGAATGGAGTTGAACTAACTAGTGATACTAATGCAAACGGTACAACACAAACAATCTACTTAACTCCTACTACTACTGGAAGTCAAGCCAGATCTTGTAGTATTGCTGCTGTGAATACTGATGGTAATAATAATAACGCTTTAATATTTAAAACTTGTGCAGCAGATACACCGGCAGAAAGATTACGTATAACTCCAGCTGGATTAGTAAGAGTACCTGATGGAGGTAAGTTTGTTGCTGGTAATTCAGATGATCTTCAAATGCATCATACTGGTGGACATTCGTACCTAAGTAATAAAATAGGTGATCTCTATCTAACACAAAGCGCAGACCAAGGTAATGGTATCTTCTTAGAGCCTAAACCATCACAAGCTGGTGTAAAAATATTTAGAAATGGAGCCGTAGAATTAAATCACAGCGGCAATAAGAAGTTTGAAACTGTCTCAGGTGGAGCTACATGTACTGGTTGGCTACAAGGCGATCAAGTCTATGCCACTGATTATATAAAAGTTTCTGATAACGATAAGATTTATTGTGGTAGCGATAATGATCTAGATTTGTACCACACTGGTAGTGCTGGGTTTATAAGAAGCGGCACAGGAGATATGCATGTTGCGGCTGCAGGTACAACATACTTCGCGCAGGGTGGTACTTCCAGCTGGCGCTACATGATGACCTCTTCAGCATTATCACCTTATGCAAATAATACTTATGATTTAGGAACTTCTAGTTATCGTTGGAGAAACTTATACATTAATGACTTGCAATTATCTAATGAAGGGTCTCAAAACTCCGTTGATGGAACATGGGGTGATTGGACATTACAAGAAGGTGAGAATGATATCTTTATGTTAAACAATCGCTCAGGTAAGAAATACAAAATGAATCTCACGGAGGTTAACTAAATGACAATTTATTTTGGAGATGGTTCTAGTCAATCAGCTGCAGGCATTACATCAGGAGGAAAAATCCTGCAAGTAAAGATGGGAGATAAAACTGGACAGAGTTTTTACAACAGTTGGACTTGGCAGGATATTAGTTTGAGCTGTTCTATAACCCCAGCTTCTAGTTCTAACAAGATACTAGTAATGTTCAGTGTGGGTAACTCAACTAGTGGAACAGCTCACTTAAGACTCCTTAGAGGTAGCACTGTTATCTATAAGGGAACTGGTGGTGAACCTTGTTTCATGGGTGGATATGGTGGTACTGGTGGAGGCGGTAAACGATATAGAGCAGATCAATCTGCAGGTCATTACTTAGATTCTCCTAGTACTACTTCCAGCACTACGTATAAAGTTCAAACTAGAGGAAACGGAGAGTACATTAACTATGGTTCTTACGAAGAAGGCACTTGGTATAACGCTCGCACGGCTAGTTCAATTGTTTTAATGGAGGTAGATTAATGCCATATGATATAGAAGCTATCATAAGACACTACGGAGAAGATAAACTTTCTAAAGTAGACTCTGAAGATGGAGCTTGGGATGAAAAAGGTGTTAAAATCACTTTAGATGATACAGCTATAGCTGCAGCTAGAACAGCAATTAATACTGAAAATGCAGCTAATACCCACGCCTTTCCTAGAATACAAGAATACCCAGAAATTGGGGACCAATTAGATGATTTGTACCATAAAGGTGCATTCTCAGATACCATGGCTGCTAAATTAAAAGCAGTAAAAGATAAATACCCTAAACCTTAATTTAAAATAATGGCAACTAAAATTTGGCAAGTAAACACCCTAGAACGCGAATTAGCTGATGGGTACGTAAAAAAAGCAGTATACCGTGTTATTGGTACAGATGGTTCTTATAAATTTACAGCTACTGGTGCAGTAGATCTACCAAAACCAGATACTCTTGTACCTTATGCTGATCTAACTGAAACTGGTGTAATTACTTGGATTAAAGCACGTATCGAGGAACTTAATAAAGCTGATCCAGCCAACCCTACAGTAGCACAAATTGAAGGAGCTGTAGAGAACGGTGTAACCGAACAAAAGACCCCAACAACTGGTGTCGGAATACCCTGGTAGTATAAAGCTACCGACACCGAGACTTCCTAAGCCCCTAGACCTGCCTGTAATACACCTGAAGGAGCCTTCAGCCCTTATACCATCATATAAGCCTATGGTGATTCCTCCGGCTGATCTAGAGGCTCCTGAGGAGGTAGAGAAGGAAGAGAAAACAGAAGAGAAACCTGAACCACCTAAACTAAAGATTCCGGTTATTGACATACAAATGCCATTACCGGAAGCAGCGGTGGTAGTAACGGCTGTAACAACAGCTGTCATAGCAGTAGCAACAACTACTGTAACTCAATCCTTATTTGAACCAATCAAGAAAAAGGTTCAAAAACAACTCCAATCCAAAGTTGACGCATGGAAGAAAAAAAGGAAGGAAAAAGCCTCCTCGATAAAATCAAAGGAAAGCGAGGAGAGTTCGAAGAAGAGCAAATAGCTCTCCTTTCAACTATGGTTAGACTTGGCGTAGTTGTTTGGGCAGGGTTTATAATAACTCTCAACTATGTTGAACTACCTGGGAATATTATTAAGAAATCTGGAAGCTCCGATATCACGTTCGTAGCTTCGATATTTACTGGTGCACTTGCGTCCTTCGGCTTGAACACAGCCAATCAAAAAGGTAAGTCAACTCCAGTCAACTGTCCTATGGTCAAGAAAAAAGAAGAATGAAGAAATGGCTATTACTCTTAATGCTGTTGACACCCTCAGTAGTGAGAGCAGAATTAGTAACCCCGAAATTCACTCAGGGTTCAATGAACTCCACCACGACAACGACTCA
>Ga0310344_10002987_pt1 | contig 12673 bp, 8 predicted proteins | sample HC15DNA20200_MG_FD_203801 | JGI IMG/M metagenome (GOLD analysis project Ga0310344, IMG submission 203801) | Marine microbial communities from station ALOHA, North Pacific Subtropical Gyre - HC15-DNA-20-200_MG | ecosystem: Environmental > Aquatic > Marine > Oceanic | place: Pacific Ocean: North... | reverse complement strand
CCGCCACTGAGCACCATCATCAAAAGAAACATAGACGCCATGCTGCGTCCCAGCGTACAGTAGTCCCGGTCGGGTCGGATCTTCTCGAATAGTGTGGACGTAGGCGTCCTTGCGGATACCAGTAACGATCTTTGTCCAGGTCTCGCCAAAGTCGTTGGTTTTGAAAATATACGGCGCCAGGTCGTTGAGAAGAGGACGTCGGACCGAGATGTACGCGGCACCTGAATCAAATGAGGAAGCATCGATTTGGCTCACCCGCCCGAAGTCTGGCATGGCTGCTGGCGTGATGTTTGTCCATGTGGCCCCACCATTTTTCGTTACATGAACAAGCCCGTCATCAGAACCGACCCAGATGACGTTAATGTCGATTTTGCTTGGCCCCACAGAAAAGATCGTTCCGTAGACCTCCGGCCCATTCATATCACCTGTAATTGGACCGCCGGAACGCCCTTGCGTGATCGGGTCAGCTCGAGTCAGATCACCACTGAGTGCGGTCCAGTTAGCCCCACCATCTGTTGTCCTCCATAGTCGCTGCGAAGAAACGTATAGGTGTGTCGGGTCTACGGGAGAGAAAATGATGGGAAACGTCCACTGCCACCGCTCCCGGATATCCTGAGATGGTTCTCCGGAATAGAACCATGGATATGGATTTACTTCGCGTGAAGTCCCGGTTCGTCGGTTGTATTTGTCGACGTAACGGCCGTTGTTGGTGCCTGAATAAAAGATGTCTGGGTCCAGGGGGTCTGGAGCTATGTATCCAGGCTCTCCACCGCCAGCGCCATAGGATAATGCGGTTGATCCAGCGGTGATATCTCGGTGTTGCTCAACGTCGTCGTTTCCTGCATCCGCGAATTCTGCGTAATTCCAGTCAGAAGGTGTGCATAGCGTAACACCGTAGTCCTGTTGTGATCCACACACATGGAAGGGAATGTGGTTTGTCGTAATGACGTGGTAAAACTGTCCGGTGGAGAACTCCTGATCCGTCCAGCTGCCGCCTGTGTTTTTGGACACCGCACCTCCACCATCATTAGCTACAAGGAGGTGGGTAGGTTCATCAGGATCAATCCAAAAGTCGTGAAAGTCTCCGTGAGTTCCGTTGTCGATGACCTCAGTGGTTTTGCCCCCATCTTCCGAGCGGAAAAGCCGGGTGTTCTGTAGGTATACGACATCTTGATTGTGTGGATCAGCGAAAACATGTGAGTAGTAGAACGCTCGCTGTCGAATCGAACGCTCTGAGTTAACCAAGGTCCACGTATTGCCCGCGTCATCACTTGAGAATAATCCGCCATTGTCATTTTCGATTAAAGCGTAGACGCGGCCCGAGTTGGCGCGGGAAACGGATACGCCTATTCGGCCAACAAGTCCGTCGGTGGGCAGCCCCGAATTTCGGGTGATCTCATCCCATGTCTCACCTCCATCGACACTTTTGAATAGACCGCTCCCGGGCCCTCCGCTCGACATCTGGTATTCTTTACGATAGGCCTCCCAGAGCGAAGCGTAGATGACATCTGGGTTGTTTCGGTCGATGGAGATATCAATCGCACCAGTCAGGTCGTTCCGGTAGAGAACTCGACGCCAAGTGTCTCCACCATCGCTGCTCTTGAAGACTCCGCGTTCTGAGCTTGGTCCTCCGTATTGACCAAAAGAGGCGACAAAAACTACGCTGGGATCAGTCGGGTGGATACGAATTTTGGAAATCCCATGCGAATCGCTGAATCCTAAATGCTGCCACGTTTCCCCTGCGTCACGGCTTCGGTAAACGCCATCACCGGGCATGATGTTGCCTCTGATGCACGTTTCACCCGTACCGATGAACACGAGGTCAGGATTCGTTTCACTTACCGCTACCGCACCAACAGATGCGGCTGTGATTTTGAAATCGGTGATCGAGGACCAGTTCTGCCCTCCATCGGTTGTTTTCCAAAGCCCTCCTCCGGTAGCACCGAAGTAGCCTTCATCAGGTCGTCCACGGACCCCTGTTATCGCAATTGAACGCCCCCCGCGATCTGGCCCAATGTTGCGCCATTGGTAAGACTCCATAAAGGTGGGGTTAAGAACTATGCTGTTATCCGACGTTTGTTGCGCGGCGAGTGTGGAGATTGTGCTAAGGCTGGTAGCCAAGGACACTATAGCGAATTTAGTAACGAGTCTCATGGTTAGTTTCCGGTAGTTCATGTGGGGCGCTCTAACTCAATTGGGCTAGGTATTGACCAACAAAGTCGCAGTCGACCAGCTGCGAGAACGCTTCCGTCAATTTCTGTGTTATAGGTCCGGGAATCGCTTCATCCTGAAGCGGTTTCTTGCTGAATGATCTCACGGGGCAAACACACAAGCTTGTCGAAGTGATGAAAGCCTCATCGGCTCTGTACGCATCGAATGGTGTGATATCGTCTTCCACGACTGGAATCTTGAGCTTGTTTGCTAGTTCGATCACCGTTTGGCGACTAATCCCCTCTAATACGTATTGACCCTTCGGCGTATAAATTTTTCCGTTTCGGACTAAGAACGGATTGCTGCCTAAGCCCTCGCAGATAAAACCGCGAGTGTCGAGTAGGACGGCCCAGGCCCCCGGACTGTGTTCCTGAACTTCGTTGTGTGCAATCGTCAGATTTAGATAGTTGCTGCTCTTTACGTTTGGGCTCAGGCATTCCGGCGGGATGCGTCGAACTGACGGGAACGCTACGTCCATCCCATCTCGATAAAGAGGTGCACGTGCTTTCAAGGGTAGGGGAGTGCACTCGATAACTACTGTCGGTGACGTCATTGCAGCTAAAGGATCATTCGGACCTCCGGAAACACGGTGGAAGACCCAATAGTCCTCGTTAGGACCGAGGAGAGGGAGATTTTGTTCGGTTACTTCTAGTGTCAGCTGAATGACTTCATCGGGCGAAAGGCCGATGTCCAGGTCCACGTACTTGAGTGAGTGGAAGAGTCGGTTTACATGTTCGGTCAATTTAAAGATCTGGCCGTTGAACGTCCGAGCTGCGTCAAATACCCCGTTTCCGTAGGTGAACCCTGTGTCCCGAATCGAGATACAAGCCTGACTTTCCGGGATGATCTGTCCATTAAAATAGGCGACGCGTTCGTTGGTTGTCATCGATTCTTAGCTGTTTAGGGTGACTGTGACCCCAAGGCTTGGGGTTTCCAGGTTTCCGGTGTCATCCACTGCACGGCTTAGTAGGGTGCTGGATTTACCGTCTGGAACAGGTGACCATTCAAAGCTCCATTTTTCTCGACCATGAGCGGGATGCCAAGTGGCGCCGCCATCGGTCGATATCTCGACGCCAGCAACGATGCCGCCGCCGCTATCCGATGCGCTTCCGCGAATCGTGATGCTTCCGTTTACAGGGGAACCTTCTGACGGAAATTCAATCGAAGATCTTGGCGTAGTCGCGTCCGTCGACGCCGTAGCCGGAATTAGATCAGACTGTATAGTGGTGGGCTGAACCCCCATGTCGGCGAACAGGTTCAACGTTGCCTGTTGAATGTTTCGGTCTGGACCGTTGGGATCCTCACCGACTCGAGTGGAAAACCCGTTTTGTCGTTCTGGAGGAACTCCTGTTTCTGTATCGTGATTAGCATCTAACCCCCACGCCCATTGCAGCGTGCCAGATCCAAATACTAGTGCTCCACTCTCATGGCGGTACAAGACAGCGTTGTGGGTCGCCGTTGCCGCTTGGCACGCGTCCATGGCCGGATAACCGCACCAGTTAGTGTTTGTCACAGTCGTAGATGAGACTTGAAACAGTCCTGGCGGACGGAAGTTGTTGTCTATGTCCGAATCCCATTCATGGCCAAGAATGCCCTTGATAGAAACAAAGCGTTCCCCAGGGCCAAGATTGGCTACCTCGGTATTTCGCCAAAAACGGAGTTTTGAGAATTGTTCGTCGGCGATTAACGGATCATTCCGCCAGGCGTTTACGGTGAAGAGTGTGCCGATTAGCGCATTTTCTGGCCACGGGCCCTCTGGATTCATGGATCGATGATCACGGAATGTTCCCGTCCAGATGCCAGGCTCCGGGTCCATCTTCGTTGCGCCGTCCGGTTCCTTATAGGTGACGAGGGTCCGGTACGGTTGGCCTGATCCGTCAATGCTTTCTTCCCATCGCACTTTCCAGAAGACCGCATTTGAGCTAAAGAATGCTAGGTGGATGCCGGCATCTCGTGCTGCTTCAACATTTCGGCGTTGTTTTCCCGTCCAATACTCATCGTGTCCGACAGCCATGAAAACTTTATGCTCGAGGAGTTCGTCACCAAGACGTTCTACATCCACACCAGTTATATAACTTACATCGTACCCATTTCGTTCGAGCCATCGTACCATGGGGTATTCTGAGTTGAATACTGCATTTACGGCCCGATAGTGGCGTGTCTCAAACGGTCGGTTGTAGCTGACCTTGTAGGCGCGCGGCTCACCACCGTGTAACCGGTCTCGCACCGGATTGTACTGGCCGTACACGCTGTGTCCGCCGAACCGGTTGTATGCCTGCCATGTTATGTCCGAAGTCTGAAATAGCATTTCAGATGCCCCCTCATCGTCTCGGACGATGAAGTAGATATGGCTAGCGCGAGGTTCTACCAGGGCGTTTTCCGAGCTTCCTCTTAACCGGTCCCAGAGTGGGTCACCTTCTGCACCCAAGGGAAGGTTTTGTGGTGCAAAAGCATCATTGGGCCACCATTCACCCTCTAATGGGTCCTCGCGAACCAGTCGTGCAAAATAGATGCCTGAAGTCGCGTCAGTCGGCGTATCCCAAGATGCTGAAACAGCCCAGTTACCACAGTCGAAGAGGGGGGCCTCCGCGGTTACCACAGCACCGGCCTCGTTCAACACGGGAATGGGGGCGTTCAAACAATCGGGCTGAACCTGTGGGAGTGTCGCAGAGGGCTCAATTGTGTCAATTCGCCGAGCCCCCATGCCTCCATAGTAACCCATACGGTAGATGTCGATTCGATAATCATCGGAATCAGTATCAATCTTAAAATGGATGGTCTCTCCTTGAGCGATACCGATCTCATGACCAAAGCCTTGGATGCTTGGGTCACCATACCCATTGATGTCCCATTCCGTCGATGGTGCCCCAGGTAGGCAGTTTTCCGCGACAATTTCATTGGCTGGTGCCAAGCAGTCGTTTGCTTCTGATACTGTGGTGGCACAGGCAAAAAAGAGTGGTGTCAGCACAATGGCGGAGATAGTAGGCTTTGTAGTCATCTGAAAAACATCCTGTTGGACGAAGGAAGGTTGGTCCACATTGACTCAGTATCCAGAACCCGAGGCGAGCCCCGCAAGACTCGAATCCTGATGGGTAGGTGGTTCGCCCGAAACCAGACCGCGGAAATATACTTCAACAGGAAGCTCGATTGTCCATGAACAAGGATAGGTTGGTGTGACAGAGTCCCGCACAGCGAATCAAGCAATGCTCGCGCCGCGTTATATGAACATCCCCACGTTCATGCGTGCGCCCATTATCGAAGATCCGAAAGATTTCGACATTGCCATGGTTGGAGTCCCCTATGATGGCGCAGTCACTAACCGGCCAGGGGCGCGACATGGTCCACGCGAAGTCCGGAATGCGTCAAGCATGATGCGCACAATCCACCCAACGACTCGCGTGAATCCATTTGACGCATGCCGGATTGGTGATGCTGGCGACGTTCCGTTCACACGTGTTTACGAACCTGAGGCTGCGCACGGGGACATTGGTCAGTTTTTCGGTTGCCTCGCCGACGCCGGAGTGGTTCCGCTCGCGATTGGTGGTGACCACTCTATCACGCTTCCAATCTTGCGTACCATTGAGGCAAAGGAGCCAATCGCATTGATCCATATCGATGCACACACAGATACGTGGGACGAATGGATGGGTTCTCGCTACAACCATGGAACCCCCTTTCGTCGAGCTATAGAGGAGGGGCTGATTGATCCGTTGCGGACGATTCAGATCGGCATTCGGGGCGCACAGACTTCCAGTGAAGGTTGGGCGTACTCGGAATCGAATGGCTTACGTGTCGTCTATATGGATGAGGTCATCAGTTTGGGTATTGAATCGGTAGCAGAGGAGGCCAGAAGTCTAGTAGGGAGTCATCCAACCTACATCTCTTTCGATATCGATAGTCTGGATCCGGCTTTCGCGCCTGGTACAGGTACTCCCGAGGTGGGCGGGTTCACTTCGCGCGAGGCTCTCACACTCATTCGGAGCCTCAAAGGACTTCAGTTGGTCGGTGCAGACATGGTTGAGGTGGCCCCTCCGTTTGATCCGACAGGGAATACGGCACTTGTTGGGGCGACGATCACTTACGAACTGCTCTGTCTTCTGGCGGCCGCAGCGTCTTCGTGATTAAACCGCAGTCCGAAGTCGATGTTCAGGTTGAAAGGGGTCAACTGAAAGGTTGGCCTGTGCAGGCTTATAGGGAGCTGTTGAGTAAAGTGGGAGATGAGTCATTTCCATGTACATTCGGTACACTCGCGGCCAAGAAAAAACAGATCTTTTTGGCTTTCATCGAATCAACTGATCCACGTGTGGTAACGGATCGGTTAGTGGAGGTGCTTACCGAATTCGCAGAGTTTATTCGACCGTTGCCTCTAGTCGAGGCCTCGATGCGTCCGCTCGCGATTCTCCTCCTGCCACCGCCGGAGTGGCTGACGATCGAAGATTATTATCATCACAGTTGGCGTCTGGTCGCAGAGGTTATGCATCGGGATCCTGACCCTTGGCCGGACCGGATTCCCTCTGATCCTGAATTGCCAGATTGGTCGTTTTGTTTTGGTGGGGTGCCGTTTTTTATCAATTTCAAGACGCCGTATCACGAACGTCGGCGAAGTCGTCGTTCGCTGCATGCGTACACTTGGTTGGTCCAGGCAAGAGAAGGTTTTGATCTTATTGCAGGAGACACAGTTCAGGGCCGTGCAGCAAGGCACGTGATTCGTAAGAAGCTTTCCTCGTACGATCAAATGCCAATTTTCCCGGCCTTGAATCATTATGGGCGTCCGGACAACCTCGAATGGAAACAATATTTTGTGCCCGAGGGTCACCAGCCGATAACTGACAAGTGTCCGTTGAGCATGGATTCCCGGACTGCGTTGCGCGGATAATCAGTAGCTAAGACACTCTGGTTCTTCGCCTCGAACCCACGCGGCAAGCATCTGCCACTCCGGATCATCCCTTGAAGCCCAGCGACGAGGCCCGCCGTGAAAACCATCGCCACCATCTTCAGAGGAAAGAGGGTGGGTAAGGAATCGGCTGAGCATTGGATGGCCGGGTTCGATATATCGTCTAGCAATTGCAAAGTTCCCTCGAGACTCCTCTTGATTCCAGAAGTCTCGATCTTCGGGTATCCTACGTGCGAAGTTCCGCGACCCACTGTCGTGGCAGTGAACACACTCAACGTCACCCGGTCGCTTATCTAGGAAAATCCTTTGTACACACTCCTGAAAGAACTGAAAATCTAACCGCGGCGGGATATCATTGGGGTTGGGATCGACTGGGTCCGCTGCCTGAACCCATTCAGCCATCGTCCGCCATTCCGGGTCAGTTTGAGACTCGAAAAACTTGCCGCCTATATGGAAAGGAGCCCCTCCGGCAGATACGGCCAGTGCCTTTCGGAGAAGCCTACTTCGTGCTGGGTTGCCGGGGGTCACGAGTCTTGAGACGATCTGAAAGTTTTGGCGCGATTGCTCTTCGGACCAAAACACTGTTCCATCAGGGTTCTCGTTAAGTGCTTGGAGCCTAAGAGGGGTGCCTTGTTCTGCATGGCAGGTAACACATGGAGCCCGTCCAGGCCCATAACCGCCACGTGGTGCAAGGAAGATTGGCTCGACCACCTCTCGGTACCGTTCAAAGCTTAGTGGTTCTTGGGCCGTTCCATTGTCGACTGTGCTGCACACAAATAAAACCAGAGTGCCGCAGAAGAGCTTGTTGGCATTCCTGATCATGGGACTACCACCGTGTGGTTACGCTTCGGAGTTTGGCCAACTTTAATGCGAGCGATCTCCTTCATGAGTTGGGTATCAATGACCGAGACATCCTGGGACCCTGCATTGGCTGAGTACAAGTATCGACTGTCGGGGGTCATGGTAAGCCAATCTGGGGTGTGTCCTACTTTGATCCCTCCAAGATACGTCAGGCTGGGAAGTGACCACGCGTAGACGTGGCCATTGGGTTTGCTCGTCGACCACAACTGTGAACCATTGGGCGACACGGCTAGTCCGTGCCCTGGGGAGCCCTGCAAGGCGTCGTTAGTGATCTGTGAGATTGGTAGTTCTGGCATGAGGAGCTTGTTGACGACCACTCTTTTGTCGAAGTCGATGACATAGACGCCGTGATAGTTTGAGATCTGAACGAAGATGCGTTTCGTGGAACCGTCTCGATTGACTTCGAAGGCCATTGGACGTACCCCGCCATCGGGATAGCCGCCAGTCGATTGGCTGCCAAAGTGCAAGGACCATACTGGTTCGTCGGTCGCTGTATCGATGATGGTCAGTGTCCGTGCATCGATCATTCCAGCAGCGATGTGTTTGCCATCAGGCGTGATGAAGACGTTGTGCACGCCTCCCAATGTGGGAATCGACTTGACAACTTTTTCCGCTTTGATATCGACCACATCGACGTAAGCGCCATCGTGTCTGATCGCTACGTAAATCTTCGACCCATCAGGAGTGATGGCTACATTGTTCGGTCGGCCCGATAGTGGAATCTTCCCAGTGACCGACATGAGTTCCCACGGAACAATATCGAGCGTTCGGTCAATTTCATTGCTGAAGTATAGGGTGCTTCCGTCTGGTGCCGAGGTCACTCCATGTGCTTTCGGAATGCCATGGATGATCTCTACGACCTCGTTGGTCTCAGGGTCGATGATGTGAACGTTGTCTCCCGCAGCATTTGTTTGAATGATTCGCACGGTGCCTTGCTGTGCGTAAGCTGGCACGGCGATCATCGGGACTGCGATCGCAAGCGACAAGAATCGCTTAGGTGAACTCATCATCCTGGTCCTCCCTAAGTTTATGATAGAGTGCTGCCCAGTTTTGTATGCCATGGATTCCACTTGAATCCAACGTCTCAAAATGGTTCTTCGATTAGAGTAGGGTAGTTGGCTGGAATGTCGGTAGGCCAGCCCTCGGTTCGTGGATCAGAGTACTTCAAATAGGCCCGCAGCACCCTGTCCGCCACCAATACACATGGTACTAACAATATACTTGGCTCCTCGTCGTTTTCCTTCAAGGAGTCCTGTTCCCACCATTCGAGCCCCACTCATTCCGTACGGGTGTCCGATGGAGATGGCCCCTCCATTTACGTTGAGTTTTTCGTTGGGAATTCCAAGTCGGTCACGGCAGTAAAGCACTTGGACGGCGAACGCCTCGTTTAATTCCCAAAGGTCGACATCGTCGATCGAAAGTCCCGTTTTCTCCAAAAGTTTTGGTACGGCGAATACTGGTCCAATGCCCATTTCATCTGGTTCGCACCCGGCTACTGCTATACCGCGATAGACTCCTAGTGGTTCGACTCCTCGTTTTTCAGCCAGGGTTGAGCTCATAACAACGCAGGCGGAAGCTCCGTCCGATAACTGACTTGCGTTCCCCGGTGCGATGCAGCCCCCTTCGACGACCGAACTTAATTGTTCCAGGGCTTCATAGGTTGTGCCCGGTCGGTTTCCTTCATCCAGTTCGAGTGTGACCTCTTTGAAAGACACGTTACCTGTGGTTTTATCCATAACCCCCTTGGTTGCCGCCATTGGAACGATCTCATCGGAAAATCTTCCGGCGTCTTGGGCAGCAGCTGTACGCGATTGGCTCTCTACCCCATACCGGTCCTGTGCTTCGCGGTCGACTCCGTAACGTGCCGCCACTATTTCAGCGGTTTCGATCATTGTCATATATGCATGTTCGGCATGGTGAAGCACATTGGGATCTTGTACCCGATAATTATTTTGGTGCTCATTTTGGACCAAGCTGATGGACTCCAGTCCGCCGGCGACCACTACGTCCATGCCCTCATTTGTAACCTGATGGGCAGCAGCACCGATGGCCATCATTCCAGATGAGCACTGACGATCGATCGTCATCCCGGGAACCTGGACCGGCATGCCGGCAGCCAGCGAAGACATACGACCGACATTGTAGCCGGTCGATCCTTGGGGCAGGGCACACCCAAGAATTACATCTTCAACCTCCGCGGGTTCGACATTAGCTCGCTTCATCGCGTGTGTGATCGCGTGTGCCGCTAGAGTTGGGCCTTCGGTATTATTGAAGGCGCCTCGATAAGCTTTCCCAATCGGGGTCCGTGCAGTTGAAACAATGACAGCGTCTTTCATTTAATTGTCCTTTGAAGCTGTTCAGTTTAGGGTCGGTTTTCTTTTGTTAAAGCCCAATAATCTTTTTATATACTGTACTGTAAGTCATTTTATTTCATGTAGTAGTATCGCTTGATCTCATGTGATTTATAAACCATGTTAGGATGCGCTCAGAAACATCCATTAAAAATTTCGGTTCTCGCGGACCGTGAGGCGTTCGCGGATACACGATCATTTCCGTCGGGACATCTCGTCGGTCGAGTGCTCGATAAAACTCCTGCCCTTGCGTGAACGGGACCCTCAAATCCTCTGCACCGTGAATTACTTGCGTCGGGGTCACGACCTTAGCGATGTGATACATGGCAGAGTGCCGCTCGTATCTTTCATAGTCTTCCCAAAATTCAACTCCCATGTGACCGACCAGATAGTCTTGAATGTCCGTGGTGGTTGTCATTGAAACGAGATTTGGAAGCCCAGCTCCCATACTTGCCGCTTTGAATCGATCTGTTTGAGTGACGGCCCATGAGGTCATATAGCCGCCATAACTCCACCCCATCAGGAGAAGTTGGTCGGCGTCAGCGACTCCCATCGCTATGACGTGATCGACCCCGGCCATGAGGTCCCGAAAGTCACCAAAACCCCAGTCCTGGAAATTTGCGTATCGAAAATCTTTCCCATAACCCGTTGACCCACGAGGATTTGGTCGAAGAATAGCAAAGCCTTTCTGCGCAAAATACTGCAGCATGTATATCGAAGGTGCTCCTGTGAATCCTTGGCTAAACACGCCTCCGGGCCCTCCGTGCACATTTAGGATTAGGGGTACACTCTGCCCCTCCTGGTAATCGACCGGGTAGGTAAGAAGCCCCTCAATTTCGAACCCCTCGGTCGAAGTCCACGAGGTGAGTTCAGTCCGACCCATCAAAGGCCGAGGAACATCTTTGTGGATATTTGTGACTTGGTTTGGGCTGTAAGTACGCGTGGGTGAAACAAATACGTCCCATGGTTCGTCGGGGGTCTGGTAAGTAAACGCCATATGCTCACTATCAGTGCTTAATGAGACGGACCCGACAATCCCGTCGCCATACGAAATGTAGTGTAGTTCGCTCCCATCGATGGGGACGGAAATCACGTGCCGACGAGTTCCCAGAGATTCAATCAGGAGAAGGTTTTGAGAATCGCCGGACCAGCCGATGATAGATGCGCTTCTATTAGGGGTGTCGATCGCCCGACTTTCACCGCCAGTCGCAGGTATCACATAGAGGTCACCAAGTCCTATGGGCTCAGGCTGGTCCCCGGTCGACACATAGGCGATCCATTGCCCGTCATGCGACCAGACAGGGCGGCTTTCAATGCCAGGTCCTGTAACCAAGTCGGTCACCTCACCGACAACCAGTGGTTCAGGGATTTCATCGCCGGTTTCGGGTGGGCTTTCTTCGTGATCAGCCAGCATCTCCGTGATTTCAGATGCTGTGGGTACCGTCACAGTCGCGATATCACCGCTTAGTCGGGCAGTGTTAATTCGGGGATCTTGTTGGTGTGAAAACACGATTTTAGTTCCATCCGGAGCCCAACTAAACCCCGTCACGTGGAAGTCTCCTGCAGTCAACCTGAGGGATCTCACGGGTTCCGTTCGAGCTTCAGGTAACACAACCACGTACAGGTGTGAAAACTTGTAGTTTCGGTCGACTAGAATTACGTCTCGTTTTTCTTCTTTGGCGGTTTTCTCTGCAGAGGTCTCCGGGTCGCGCATCAGGAACGCGATACGGGAACCATCAGGTGACCAGCGATATGTCCCAACTGAGGCTTCAGTGGAAGTGATTTGACGACCTTCACCGCCGGAGAGCGGGAGGACCCACACCTGGTTCATGGGGGTGGAACCCTCGCTAGAGCGGGAGGTTGTGAAGGTGAGCCAATTCCCGTCGGGTGAAAACTGTGGATCACCGGCAGAGTCTCCCCCCCGTGTCCATTGTGCCGCGCGTCTTCCCTCCGAGTCTACCATCCAAATATGACTTAGATACTCCGACTTGGGTCCTTCCATGAGAGGCTTTCGTACCGCATAAGCAATGCGAGAACCATCAGGTGAGATCGCTGTATTTCCAACTTGATGAAACTGCATACTGAGGTCGGGTGTCCAGCTCAAAGCTTTCTCTTGGCCGGAGATCCCGGGGGCGATCAAGATTAGCGCGAGTGCCAAGAGAGAAGTGATATGGGCGCGTCGTTCGAACGATAAAGAGGCCATGGTGTACCTTATTGTTAAGTTGGTGTACAGAAATCAAGGTTGGAATGATGCCTTGCGCTACACCTTCTGTTCAAGACCTTGGTTCGTAATAGAAGTACATCAGAGGTCATCCTCGTGGTTGACCAGAGTGCAAAAGTGAGGGCTTACTTAATG